>Ga0247814_10001227_pt1 | contig 15563 bp, 11 predicted proteins | sample UWRJL179409R1_FD_179947 | JGI IMG/M metagenome (GOLD analysis project Ga0247814, IMG submission 179947) | Plant litter microbial communities from Arlington Agricultural Research Station in Wisconsin, United States - UWRJ-L179-409R-1 | ecosystem: Environmental > Terrestrial > Plant litter >...
TATTGTTTTCATCACACCACATATCACATGCATCTTCGGCATTCTATGCATCAGCATTTGAAGAATCTGCCATTTTAACCATCGACGGTGTAGGAGAATGGGCCACTGCATCCATCGGAAGGGGATCGTCAAATAATGTTATTATACATAAAGAATTACATTTCCCACATTCCCTTGGCTTACTGTATGCAACTTTTACATCTTTTTTAGGATTTAAGGTAAACGAGGGCGAATACAAAGTAATGGGACTTGCCCCATACGCCAATGTAAAAGATGAGCAAGTAAGGCATTTTTACCGTATCATCAGCCAGCAATTGGTCACTTTATTTGATGACGGGAGCATTGTCTTGGACCTTTCGTATTTTTCATATACACATTCAGACCAATCGATGTTTCCTAAAAAAAAATGGGAAAAATTGTTCGGGATTCCACCACGTTTATCCGAAGAGCCATTAGATAAAACGCATGCGAACCTTGCGTTAGCCTTACAACTTTTTACTGAAGATGTTGTATTGAATATGGCAAGGCATGCCAAAGAAATTACGGGAAGCAAAAATTTATGCATGGCTGGCGGTGTTGCCCTCAATTGTGTTTCTAATGGCAAACTATTGGCATCCGGGTTATTTGAGTCTATATTTGTTCAGCCGGCTTCGGGAGATGCTGGCGGGGCATTGGGCGCTGCATTAGCAGTTCATCATATGCATTTTGGCATAAAACGAACTCCGAATGTTGATTATATGCAGAGCGGCTCGTTGGGTCCAAAATTTTCCGATGCTGAAATACGTCAGAAAATTCAAGAATTTCAGTTAACAGCCGAGGAAACGACAACCACATCGGCTATTGCAAAAACAGCCCAATATTTAGCGGATGGCAAAGTGGTGGGATGGTTTAGCGGCAGAATGGAATTTGGACCGCGTGCCCTCGGCTTTAGAAGCATCCTGGGCGATGCGTCAAATCCTGAAATGCAGCGTAAACTAAATCTAAAAATAAAAAAAAGAGAATCATTCCGCCCGTTTGCCCCCGTCATGATGGAAGAAGAATTATCAACTTACTTTGACGCCGCCCGCCCAAACGAATATATGCTGTTTGTGCACCCTATCAAAGACGAACTAAAAATCAGGAAGCCCGAAGGGTTTTATTCACTTCCATTTTCCGACATGCTTAAAATCCCGGGATCATCCCTCCCTGCAGTTACACATATAGATTATACCGCCCGTATACAAACCATACCGGCCAATTCCACAAAAAAAATCAGAAAATTGCTTGAAAATTTTAAACAAATAACAGGGCGCGGGGTACTGGTAAATACAAGCTTTAACATAAAAGATGAGCCTATTGTATGTACGCCCCAAGATGCTATCAGGTGTTTTTTACAAACAGAAATGGATATATTAGTTTTAGAAAATTTTATAATCAGGAAAGATGGAGTTTCTTAAGGATTTATATTCGTTTTTAATGGAGCGCAAAAAATGGTGGTTATTTCCCATTATTATAGCACTTGCGGTATTAGGATTATTGATTTTCTTTGCAGAAGGTAGCGCGGTGGCACCTTTCGTATATCCCTTATTCTAAAATGGACCATAAAAAACCACTGAAAAAAATTTATTTAGATCTTCTTATAATAGCCGGTGGTTTTATAATCATCGCTTATATTTGGGCAATGCCCTATTTTTACCTCGTGAGCATAGTGGCCGCATTATCTGGTATTACTCCATATAGTGCGCGGTTCATTTCTATGTTATGGGAGAGATTCGGTAAGTTTTTAGGGAAAATAAATTCTTTTGTACTGCTCTCGCTTTTTTTCGTTTTAGTAATCACGCCCATGGGGTTATTATTAAGAATGTCCAAGAAAAGGCAGAATAAGAATCGATGGCAAAATGCCTCTTCTCAATCTACAGACTTTACAAAACCTTGGTAAAGCCTATTTAATCTTCCAGACATTCATAAATCCCTCTGGCCATCACACCATACCCTTTTGAGTTATGATGTCCGTCTTTTACCCAATAAGGATTCTGGCCATTTTGATCCGGAATAAATGTTTTGATATAGAATGGGAGTAATTCACAAAATTGTACGCGGCCATCCAATGCATTTTTCAATGTGCTGAAATCATAATCCATTTCATTCCTCTCAACATTGGAGCGATCCGGTAAAATTACCAATAAAAGATCAATGTTATTCTCTTTACATAAGATGGAATACTGATCGAAAAGATTGATAAGGAGAGGGTCTATTTCTTTGTTTATACCCTCTTTATGATATACTTCAGGCTTAAAAAAATAACGCGACAAATAACTCACCGCATACAATAGTTCATTTTTAGGAGAATCCTTAAATATTATTTTTTTATCAGATGAAAATCGCTCCATGCCCCCACGCACCGGAATATCATTAAAAATATCATTTTCCGATATCGTCTGGATAACTACGTTTGGTTTATATAACAACAGGCGATCCCTCAGATTAACAAAATTAAAAAAGGGATCGCTACCGCAGGTACCCGCATTATATATTTCAATACGGTGACCGTTATCCTTATATAATTTACGTAATTGGTTTACATATGATGAATCAAACGGTGCACCATCTCCTTGGGTAAAAGAATCCCCCATGGCGATGATTCTTTTTATGGAACTGTCACGTTGCACTTTCCATTCCATATCAGGAAATCCTAGACTGTTTACGGGATATGTATATGAGAAATCCTCTCTTTCTAGTGTAATCTGACTTCCTTCCCAAACATGATAGTAATTTAATTCTGAAGTATAATGCGTACCAACGTAATAACCATACTTTGTTTCCTCACTCGTCTTATTTATTCCGGCAACGAGTAGTAAAAACTCGACCAGAGCCAGAGACAAAATAATTATCAGTATACTATTTTTTATATTATTGGCTTTAGGAAAAAAACGAAAGAGAAACCAAACCCCAAAGAATGGATAAGCATAAACCATTAGGTGCGTGTGCCATTTCACGAAAAAAAAATGGACTTTTTGATACCAATAATATTCCCAGCAGAGGTAGATTATTAAAAATAGCACTAAAAAAAACACAGTTGATCGTAAAGAAAACTTATCATGCAAAAAAAAGGCTAAGTTACCTGTCCTCCGAGTTTCCATCCATTGGGCCAAATGATAGATTTATAATATTATTCACTCAATATTACAAAAATAGTTTCTATAAATTATGCTACTTTTGTAAATCATGCAAGCATCCTCTAAAAAAGCATACAATAGCCAACGGAAACCACAGGTGAGGCACCTGCTATGTCATGCACCGGTCACAAACATTAATTTTACCCAAAACGGCGATATGCTGGCATGCTGTTACAACCGTTTGCACCCGTTAGGCCAATACCCCATCCAATCAGTGAAAGAAGCTTGGTATGGTAGCAAAGCCGAAGAATTGAGAAATTACATTCGAGAGGAAAACTTAGGCGGCGGATGCTCCAACTGCCTAGAAATTATCGAGTCGGGAAATATTCTTGGCGCAAAAAGCATCTATTATGATGATTTCGCAGAGAAAAAAGGGGTTTTAAAAAGGCTGCTTGTTAAAAATGAAAAAATAGGTTTTCCGAAGGTTTTTGAATTCGAAATATCGAATCATTGCAATTTGGAATGTACCATGTGCACCGGTTATTTTTCTTCGGCCATTCGTAAAAATCGAGAGAAACTCCCTAAAATGCATAATCCATACGATGATGCATTCATTGCCGAAATAAAGGAGTTCCTTCCCCACCTCACCGAAGCCAAGTTTCTAGGCGGGGAACCGTTCTTGATACATACGTATTATAAAATATGGGATATCATCATTGAGGAAAATTTAAGCCTCAAAATTCAAATCACGACAAACGGTACAGTTTTAAACGACCGGGTGAAACGTTATTTAGATAAGCTCAATGCCGACATTGTCATCTCGATTGATTCGCTGGATGAAAAGAATTATGAACGGATTAGAAAAAATGCCAATTTCAAAACTGTGGAGCGGAACATTGAATGGTTCATACAATACTCCCAAGAAAAAAACCGGTTCCTTGGGTTTTCGATATGTCCCATGGTAAGCAATTGGCAAGATATCCCATCCATCATATCTTTTTGCAACCAAAAAGATATAGGTGTCCATTTCAATACCGTCTGGAGTCCCGAGCATGAATCATTGCAAAATTTAAAGCGGCAACAGATGCATGAATTTATGGAATCCTTAAATCGGATCGAATTCCCAAATTCTAAAAAAAACGGGTTCCATAATAAAAGGAGAACCATGGATTTGATCAAACAACTTGAAAGCATCTACCACTCCGAAAGAATAATAAGACGGGACAACCATATTGCCCAGACAATTGAAGGTATAAGCATCATATCTTCCATTCCGGATTCGGCGGTCGCTAAATTATCCCAAACAGGGCAAACCATTTTCCGTACCTTAGTAAACCATTATGCCGGCCAGGCGGGCAATATATATTTTATGCAACCGCTGACGCCGGAACTTGAGTCGATTATTGAAAGCGACGGAGACCAATCGTTTTTTGAGGCAATGAAAGAATGCTATATCCTTTTTTCTGTCTATTGTTTACACCCGGACATGCATAAGAATTTTGAGGAAAACATTCACCTTATTTCTGTGCTCACTTTATCAAACCATACAATTTCAGAATTAAACCAAAAAACGCTCCGGGGTTTCGATTTTTTCAATCAGTTCTATTTTTTGGCAAAATCTTCCTTAGAGGAGGTAAAAAAAAGTATGAATCTCAATCCATAAAAGTGACTGAATTAATGGCCTCGGTTGATTTTTGACCTGATGGGACGGTAAAAGTCCTTCCAATAAATATTGAGATCATGTACAAGTCTTTTCCGAAGAGGAATAGATGGTAACAAACCCGCAGATTGCAATAATTGACCATAAACGGAACGATAGGGCACGTGCTCTTTAGAGAATCCATTGGTTCTCCATACCTCATTGCACCAATGAACAAAATACCAGTTTTCTGGAATTTTCATACTAAACTTTACCAAAGGAGCCACCTTATGCCACTCATCCGTATTGGATACATTGGATACAATATATTTATCTAACCCCAAAAGAGACACATTACGTATCAAAATATCGATTGGTTTATGCCAATCCGTATTATTCTCGTCCACCGTCAAACTGGCCTCCTCATAACAACGCTTCATCAACTCGGATCCCTTGGGGGCTTTAAGAATATTGCCGACGAGGGCAAGGCTATGGTGAGAACGAAAGAAATAAGGTTCGGTAAAAGCAAAAGGCTTTATACAAGTAACATCCATATCGACCCAACATCCACCCTGCTCATACAAAAGCTTATATCTGAAAATATCCGAAAAGCCAGAAACACTTCCTTTACCCACACCAAACTGAGAAGGGTGCTTATAGGAAAAAATCCGTTCTTGGGGAATGATTTCATTTGCATCACGCATTATACAGCCTGGCGGAACCTTCTCCAACTCATCGTATGTCCATAGATTAAAAACATATCCATGCTTCACAAAGCTATGGACCGTCAAAAATTCCATCATCGAAAGCTTATTACCGATCCAAAGCCCATGGATTTCGTGTTCTGCCCACATCTCCTTGCCGTTATCATTGTTCATGTTTTGGGTTCTGTCATTTTTACTGTGTCACCAAGCCTATGAATACACATCCTCGCCTTTATTCACATTTCCGTCCAAAATAGACAAAATAGCATTCCAGACAGGCCAATCCTTATCTCCAAAATGATGGTAAACATGGATAAGTTCCACATCATCTATCGACTTATCATCATGGATTAAACGCCCATCTTCTGAAACAAGGGTACGGTTGCTGTTATAATCCGCAATGAGATTCCAACGTGAATCCAATAATGGCTGATCTTGGATACCATGTTGCCAAACGGTAGCAATGAGCGTAGCCTGGTCTCGTGTATTCCATCCTTGTTTATTGAATAACGATAACGAATTATGATGCCAGTCGTCCATAAAAGCGGTCGATTCATCGCCAAATAAAAATACGCCGCCGTTCCAATGTTGCCACCCATCCGGAATGGGGCGCAAATTAAACTCGGATACCAAAGCCGCCACAAGGTGCCCGCATTCCAAGGGCTCCACTTCCGGAAAGTTTTCTAAAACTATATATGTGCCATCATTTAACAACCAACGTCCCGTCTTTTTCTCCAGGCGGTATTTCCTATTTAAACGATAATAGCGCAATGGTAGGCTGTAAATTAACCGGTCCAGTGAATATAAAAAGTGACGTTTATTTTTCTCTATCTCTTGTTCAATTTCGTTCAATGTATCATGAAACCAGTTTTCGTGTTCAATCCGGATTAGTGTCTTGTTCGCAAACTCTTCCGTACATCCACACTTGAGCGCGAAAGGGCTAAAAAATTGAATTGCCGTATGATCCGCGGCAAAACGGATAGGCGAAATAAATTCATTGAAAATTAAATCAGGGTTAGCCCCAATAGCCAATATATCCGAATCTAGATAGCAATATAAATTTTGGGGTGGCAAAAACTTATGGAGCCCCGTTTTTAAATATATGCTGGCCTGATGGTTTGTAAATGATTTAGGCGTTTCAACGTGGATTATATCGTTATGGGCTATCGGTTCTTCGTTTCTGTCCAAATCAGTAACTACGATAATCCTAGCCTCACTTTTTTTCTGCAAGAAGGGTAACGAAAAGTTTAGGGTTTGGATATGCTCAGCAGTTCCGCACACTACAAAAACAAACACATTATTTTTCACACCACCCATTGCAACCACCAATTTTGAAGTACAAAAATTTTCCATAGCCGCCAATGATCCTTCGCCAAAAGCAACGCTGAAATATATTCTCTTTTTATGATTCCGTCCTTAACAAGTACACCATTTTCTAATGCATGTGAATACCCCTCGAAATCTTCATAAAATTTATCCGGCCCCACAAACCCTTGTTTTGGGCGTTCAAACACTTCGTTCGGCACGTTGCCTTTCAGCATCTGCCTCAAATTTTTCTTCTGTATTCCCGTTTCCATGTACAAACTTTCATCCAAAGAAAATAAATATTCCACCAATGGATGATCCAAAAAGGGCACGCGTACCTCCAAAGAATGAGCCATGGATGCCCGATCCACCTTTGCCAAAATGAGCTCAGGCATAAATGTATTTATATCTAAAAACTGGAGTTGTTTTACGGGACTTATGCCCTTCAACTTGAATGCATCAAAATGGGCAAAGGGATCCTGGGGGATGGAACTCTGCCATTCGTGCCCCAAGGCTTTTTGTAGTTCTTGCGCCGAAAACAATCCCATAGACATGGCCTGTATGTAGTGGGATTTCACACGCTCAAAATCAGTCCCAAGTACCATCTCTTTCAATCTGACCCAAAGGCTAGTTTTTTGAAAGCTTTTGGGCTTATGCCACCAATATCCCCCAAAGCACTCATCAGCCCCTTCCCCAGAAAGCACAGCCTTCACTTTACCGGCCGCCAAACCACATACTGCATATGTGGGCAAAATAGAAATATCGGCAATCGGATCATCGTAATGGTACATCAAATGCGAAACCGAATCGAGTGAAATCCTATCCAGCATCAAGGTGTTCTGTTCAACGCCTAATGCAGAGGAAACCATTTCTGCATAACGGTGTTCACTATTTTCCCACCCCTTAAAACCGATAGAAAAAACATCTATCGGCGAATACCGCTCCCTCACCATCTGCTGTACAAGCACCGAAGAATCCATGCCTCCCGAAAGAAATGAGCCGATCTGTACGTCGCTGCGGAGGTGCATGGCAACCGATTTGCGCAAAAGTTCCTCTACGTTTTGCTGATGGTCTTCATTGGTATATTTTAAATTGCCTGCCTCCAGCTTCCAATATTTGCCATGTTTAAGTTGCATGGTATTTATATCCACCTCAAGCCAAGAAGCCGGCGGAAGTTTAAATATGCCGTCCCACATGGTATATGGAGTTGGCACATAGCGATTTGCCAAAAAAAGTGAGACAGACTCCTTTCTTATTCTTTTTTCAAAACCGGGAACTATTAATATTGATTTAACCTCACTGCCAAACAAAAACAAATGATCAGAACAGGAATAATATAAGGGTTTAATACCAAACCGATCTCGGCACAAAAAAAGCGTTTTGCTCGATTTATCATAAATTGAAAAGGCGAACATCCCGCGTAACCTAGCGGGCATTTTTTTCCCCCAATATGAATAGCCGGCCAAAATGACTTCCGTATCGGAATGTGTTTTAAAATGCCAGCCTAACCCCGCCAGCTCGGTCCTTAATTCTCTATAATTATATATTTCTCCGTTGAAAACAATGACCCATGTACCATTTTCCGAACACATGGGCTGGTGCCCGGCCTGAGATAAATCAAGAAATGCCAGCCTACGGTGCCCAAATCCCACATTTCCCAAATCAGACACATAAATACCCGAGTCATCCGGCCCACGATAATCCAACTGATTACACATCAAGTTTAGCGTGTCTTGCGAAACGGTTTTCGAAATTTGGGCAAAGCCTGTAATACCGCACATCGCTAATTAAATTTACTTTGGATGTATTGCCTTGCCGACATATTTTTAGCCTTTAGGTTGATGCCTACCAATAAAAACATAAAATATATAGGATAATTTATACAGGCAGATATCCCCCCCCTTAAAGGATTTTGTATAAACCAGATAAATCGGTGCCATGGTTTTTTATATAACTCCCACGAAACCAAAAGGACACCATGTAAGGGTAACACACATATCCATAAAAAGTCTGACGACAGTGTCAAAAAAAGGATGGATACAGGAAATACGATCTGATAAATAAAATCAGGAAAATGCCTTCCCTTCTCTATGCAAAAATGCTCACTTTCAAAATCAATGTGCTCTGCCACAATTTTATATACCAAACAAAAGACATATATGGATACCCATATCCAAAACAAGGGAAAATTAAGGGAAACGACAATAAAAGATAACAGTAAAAACAACGTTTCCAAAACCAACATAGCCCGAATCATTTTATTGGTCGCCGTTGGCCCTATGCGCTGGGGTAAGGTGACTATACCCGAACGTTTGTCCTTAAAAATATCGTTCACATGATGGATGGTTATATTACGTCCGCCTACAATAAAGACCCCGATGGAAAAAAAATATATCCCTACATCCAAATCGGCCCCAGAAAACAATGCATAAGTATGAGCCGAGAGGACCAAGGGAACCACATATGCATACGAGGCGTCAATAATTCCCGAAACAAAAGGATTGTTTTTAAGACGGGGGAATGGCAATGAATAGACCAGAAAAAGCATGATTTCAATGCCAATCAGCCAAAAACTTAACGCATCGGAGGGTAAAAAAAACCAAGGTAGTATCGTAACTAAAAGTAGTATAACAAATAGTCCAAATTGCAATAAAGGATGAATAAATGCCAGTTTATTTAGCTTCCCGGCCAGTGCGTCTGTTTTTTTGTCAAAAAACTCATTGATAAAATAACCCAATGAAGCAAAACCAATCGAGGTAACGATTGATAATAGCCACATAATGAGTGAATCCGCATCGAATTGGATATCCATTATAAAAATCCACAAATAGGTGCATCCTATAATAAAGGGCACGAAACTAAGCCTCCAATCCTTTGAGCGTGTAAGCTGGGATATATTTTGTAAAATTTGGCCGGCTTTCATCAGGATCGATTCATAAAATAAAGATGTTTTTCTTCGTCGGTATTATATTTCGGCTTTTCGGCCAATATTTCGAAAAAGTCTATCGGAAAAACATAATCGTCCCATGATTCGATTTTGCCGATATCAAACAGGTTTTGGAAATCATTTGAGATCGTCAGGTGTTCGAATGTAGAAATCTCTACTTCTGGTATTTTAACAAAATGTAAAATATATCCCTTTTTACGTATAATTGAAAGCACTTCTGCCAATTCTCCGATATGGTAACAATAGGCTGTATTGATCTGTCCACAAATTTGGTCAATGCGGAACTGCTCCCACTCATCCTCTACTTCTCGCCGAAACAGATCTTTAATGTAGATCATACCTCCAGGTTTCAATACATCCCATGCCGCATGGATCAATCTTTTCTTGTCACTTGAATGTCCAAATGATTCCAGGAAGTATACCCTGTCAAAATGAGTATGGGGATAGATTTTATTTATCTCATGGTAATCGCCCTCTGTTACCCGAACCCTTTCGGCCAAGCCATTTTCTTTTATCTTTTCATGTGCCATCTCCGCCTGGACGGATGAAATAGTACAAGCCTCAATCTGGACACCTTCGATATGGGTGGCAAAATGTATGGCCGGGCCACATACCCCACAACCGGCATCCAACAATATCATTCCTTCTCCAATTCTGGCATTTACGGCGGTATAATTCAAATAATCAGTCACATTATTGGTACGGAACGCTTGGATAATTTCGCCATAAACTTCCAAAAACTTGGTAGTGGTGCGATTATAATATTCACCCACAGAAGCCGAATGCCCCCCATGTCCCAAGGTTTTTTTTTGTTGCCTACGAGTGAATCCCCACACAACCAAAACACATACAGCAATAACCCCCGCAATGATATACCACACGACAAACTCAATTTATGAATACTAAAAACAACCAAAGATAAAAAAATATGCCGTCGGGGTAAGATTTATAAAAGGCGCCCATAAGGAAAATTGCCTAAATTTTTTATTTAGAACCGCCTCCAATATGGGTGCCAAAAAGTATATACCCATCTAAACACCCTCGGGTTGGGATAGTACATAATCAATTCTATATTTGTGATAATAAACTCTTATCATTATGTGTGGTATCGCAGGCTTCATATCTCTTACGGGTGCAGGTGCACAAGCACAGGCAGATTCAGTCAAGGCAATGCTGCATACCTTATATCACAGAGGGCCCGACTCAGCCGGTCTATTTATTTCCGATCATGCCTTATTGGGCAATACACGCCTTTCAATCCAAGATCCATCTCCACAGGCCAACTTGCCGATGTGTTCGGAAACGGATGATGTATGGATAGCGTTCAATGGGGAAATCAGCAATTTTCGTGAACTGAAGGCAAAATTCCAATTGGGTAATCGTTTTTCGTTTAAGACCCAATCAGACACTGAAGTGCTTATTTATTTATATAAATTGCTGGGCATAGGATTTCTTCAGGAACTAAGCGGCATGTTCGCTTTTTGCCTCTACGATATGAAAATCAATAAAGTATTCCTTGTCCGCGACTTTTACGGCATAATTCCGTTGTACTATCACCAGAACAGTCAGGTATCTTTTTCGCCTCCGAACTCAAGGCATTGCTTGAAGTTCCGGAATTTACAAAAACCCTGAACCAAACTGCGGCCCACCATTTTTTCTCACTCGCTTACATACCAGATAATCTGACCCCCTTCCAAAACATAACGGAACTCCGCGGAGGCGAATTGATAGAGATTGACCTCATAGAAAATATAAACCAAAAAAGACAATATTATAATCTAACATATCGAGAAAACCACGACATATCAGAAAAGGAAGCCACAAAAAAAGTTCGCGACCTTTTAATCGATTCGGTAGAAAGAAACCTAGTAAGCGATGCCCCACTCGGCATGACCCTTTCTGGCGGGATCGATACCAGTGCCATGCTTGGTATCGTAAAACATCTGGGGTTGGGTTCTAAGATGCACACATTTTCCCTCAAAATGGGTGAACGAAGCTTTGACGAATCAAAATACCAGCAAATAATGGCCAAATATGCCGGGTCGATCCATCATGAGATCCTTGTGACGCCAGATGACGTTATCGACAATATGTTGGCACAAGTAGCCCATACCGATGAACCCAACGGAAACGGTGCATGCATTCCTTCATTTATTCTGGCACAAAAGGCATCGTCCGAAGTAAAAGTATTACTCAGCGGCGAAGGTGGAGATGAACTTTTTAATGCCTATCCAACGATTGCCGCTTACCAGATACGAAAAAAATACAAACAGGTTACTCCTAAATTTGTGCGAACAGGAATTCGAAAAATTGTTGAGTCCCTACCCGCAAATTACAAAAAACTCAGTTTCGATTTTAAGGCAAAACGTTTTACGGCAGGCGTCGAACTCGATACCCCGGATGCACACATGTACTGGCGTCATGTATTGACACACGACCAAAAAGCAAGGTTACTGAACGGAACTGCCGGCTATCCGGAAACAGAAGAATATTATCGGAATATTTTTGCGGAATATGCCAGTGACCATGAAATAAATCGAATTTCCAGAATAGACATGAGACATTTTTTTATCGATGATCTCATGGTAAAAAACGACCGAACATTTTTGGGAAATTCAGTGGAAGGCCGATTCCCATTTATGGACCGCATGCTAGTAGAATATGTGACATCATTACCCGTGAACTACCGGGTAAAAGGATTTTCGCAATTGCGATGGATAGAAAAGGAGGCGATGAAACCTTTTTTGCCTAAAGAAATATATAATCGCGACGGATTTGGGTTAGAAATGCCTCACTCCATTTGGTTTATGGACAAACTAGGAACATTTGCAAAAAAATACCTCAATCCTGAATTTGTAAATAAAACAGAATTATTGAATTGGCATGAAATTGAAAAAATATGGAATCTACACCAGTCAGGTAAAGCTGATTATGGCAGGGTGATTTGGTGTATTTTGAATTACTTAATATGGTTTGATCTTTTTATATATGAGGGCAACTATAAAACCTACTTAACATCCTCACGCAAAAAAAACGAAATCACCTTGTTATATCAATCTTCTCCCTCCACAGCCAATACCTTGTATACGGCATAACCATCTTTAAAATATATGGGCATCAATTTGTGTCCATCTTTTGACAGCGGCACTCCCGTAAAATTAAAGTATTTACTTAGGGGACCATCGGGAAAGGAAACAACATATAAGTCTGAATATGAGCGCATAATTTGCTCCATCCTATCAAAATTGGTATTATCATATGCGCGATTTTCTTCCGTAACCAAGAACCGGACTGCTTGGCCGTTGAACAATTCGCTCTTTTCATAATCAAGAAGAAGCTGGAGGTTGAGAAAATCTTTTAGGTAAGGATCAATATAAGGCAAAATGATAGGAATCCGGCTTTCAGCCAAAAACTCGTATGTAGCGACAGAACCATGGAAATCCAATATTAAGTTGGCCTTTGGTAATTTCTGTACCACATTTACCGTTTCAGAAAAAGACATGCTCCTACGCGGTGAATGGATACCATGTACATGGATGCCGCTGAACGAAATGCCCGCCACAAAAAAAAGTGTTACGAGCATTCCATATTTAAACTTCCGGAACCACGCACACATACACATAGCCATGAAAGGGATGAGCATAACCTCATACATGGCTAAATATCGCGATTCGGGAAATAGTGTCAACGAAATAAGTTTGTATGCAAAAGGCAATAAAAAAAGCAGGGTAATCCACCACAATCCACGGCCTAAAACGTTGGGGCGGTACATAAAAAAACAACCCATAAACACTACAAGTCCGCCCGGGATCCACGCCCATTTAAATCTATCGTAAAAAAGCTGGACGTAGCTTCCATAATAGTTCTTAATGAAATATTCAAACTGATGCCGTACTTGGATATCACTATATATTAACCAGCGAAATGGATGAAAACCCTTCTCATAAGTGCCCACCATAAACAATAATGCGGGCACTAAGGATACAGCCAAAATTAAATATGTAGATATTCTGCGTTCTTTCCATAAAAAGTAAAGTACCATACCAAAAATAACAGGTAATGGCCATGCCTCAAACCGGAAAGCCCCGGCCAAAGCCAAAAACAAGCCGGAAGCAACCATATACTTTGTATGTTTACTACGTACATAGCTTAACAAGAAATAGATTGAGGAAAGAAAAAGACATACAAACCATGTCTCACTCATAACTAAAGTGGCTTCGTAAGCTGCGACTGGGTAAACCATAAAAGCCGCTGCCGAAATCCGTGCGACATATTCATCGTAAAAAGCCACCCGGGCAACTTGGTATAGCATAAACACAGAGAATAGCCCAACAGTGGCATGTAATACCTGAACAGCCTTTATGCTTCCCGTAATAGAATAAACTAAACCGCTGATGTAAAAATGTAGTGGAGGCCATTCTACCATAGGCATTAAAATATCGCCGATACTACCCATCGGCACATAATAGTCTGCCCATATTTGTGAAATGAACATTCGGCAATGGGCATCCGGTTCCGTCATGTTTTCGCCAAACCACAAGTAATTAATCCGCAGCACAAATCCTCCAACCATCACCAGAAACCAACAATACTTAAATAGCAAGGACGGACGTAAGTTTAGGTGGGAGAAAAAAGCAGATAAGGCAAGACGAAAATAAACCACATAAAACACGGTCAGGCCCAAAAAACATAATAAAACAAGTTCGCTAAAATTCAAAAAAAGTAATGATATAAATGATGATATCAGAAATATAATGAATGCATAAACCAGGCTCCAACGAACGTTTTGGAACATTATTCCAAAAACAAACGACAGGGCGGCTGGTCCGCCAAATTTCACCACCAAGAAAACAGGGATATACAAAAGTGGATAAAATTCCCTATATGTTGCCCAGTTTGCTGTATACAAATATGGAATAGGGAATAGATAGCCTGGAAGCAAAAAAATCACCGTTGCCAAAAGTAAAAGGGTCCCCCCTAATATTACGTGATTCTTTTTTGTATTTTTCATGGAACTTGCAAGTTTGGCAATGCGAAAGTAGTACTTTTGAAAAATTTGAAGCCATTGACAGAACTCAGCATAGTTATTCCCGTAAAAAACGAGTCGAATAATATAAAGCCTCTAATTCAGGAGATTATTGAAGAACTCAATCACCTAAACTATGAGGTAATTTTTGTGGACGACTGCTCGAATGACGGTACACTGGCTGAAATTTTAAAAAACAAAAGACCATATATTAATACCATACGTCTCGATAAGCACATGGGACAAAGCTTCGCACTAAGTAAAGGGATTGAGCTGAGCAAGGGTACTTTTATTGCGGTTATTGACGGAGACCTACAGAACCATCCAAGAGACATCAACACACTCCTATCCATACTAAAAACATCCGGAGCATCTTTGGTGCAGGGATACAGGAAAAAGAGATATGACGGTATTTCCAAAAACATACCAAGTAAAGTAGCCAACCTCCTCATCCGGAAACTTTTTAAAAGTAGTATAAATGATGTTGGATGTAGCCTGAAGGTGGGAAAAAAAGAATTATTCCTTTCATTGCCGTATTTTGACGGGTTCCATCGCTATATACCACTTTTGGCAGAGCTTGAGGGCTATAAAATATATCAGGAGGAGGTTACACACAGAAAACGGACCAGGGGAAAATCTAAATATGGGCTTATGCGTATATTTAAAGTGTTAGCGCAACTTATCAAAATCAAGAAAAAATATAAAACATCGCTTAAAAAATCTTAAAATACATATATTTGGATAGTATAATACCACGACATTAAACAATGGAATCTCAAGATTTAATTAGCCCAGGTGTACCTATCCCAAGGCCCAATTATAAAATTTTAAAGGATCCGATTAAAAA
>Ga0247814_10001230_pt1 | contig 15552 bp, 16 predicted proteins | sample UWRJL179409R1_FD_179947 | JGI IMG/M metagenome (GOLD analysis project Ga0247814, IMG submission 179947) | Plant litter microbial communities from Arlington Agricultural Research Station in Wisconsin, United States - UWRJ-L179-409R-1 | ecosystem: Environmental > Terrestrial > Plant litter >...
ACTCAGAGGAAACCGCCGGCTACCTATGTTTGACTTCATCACACTGACTTCCCGGGACACGGATTCAACTATCTGTTGGGCAGATTGCCGTTGAAAATAAGATCGGCGGCTATCGGCAGGAGATAATGGCGAGACTCCTCCATCGATATATGAACCTGCCGTCATGGAGCCAGAACTCACAGATACCCTGCTCATTCTGCCTCTGTTTGCCGGGTGTCGAGAGAGCGACGGTCGGCGATATGGTACATACTGAATTTGGGCTGGTGCTGAGACTGTAGGTGCTTCTATCGGACTCCGATATGGGATATATTCGTAGGGAATGGGACCCTCCGAGTCCGGTGTACATATAGGAGAAACTGGAGATAGAAACATGTCCACGCTCCTGCTCGGTATGGGCTTCCTTGGTATAGACAAATTTCTCGGCTTTTCTATTTTTCGTGGGGTCTGACTTTCCGCCATCGTTGTATTAATTCATTATAATACCAAAGTGAAGAAGCTTGCTGTCCAGACGTAATGGTGCGTGGACCAACAAATGAAAAAACAAAAGAAATGGCAAAGGAAAGATAATATAAATTGTGGAAAACAAAACATGGCTCTCCACGTTGGACATGGTCCGAACTAAGGTAGACCGGAGGGGTCCCACGAAGGAGCAGGCCATTCCGTTGCAAGATCCAGCCTCGAAGGAGTTTTTACCAATCAGTCATTACCCGAATGCTGAGAGCGGATGAACTAGCGCTTATCACTTTAAGCTTGGCGGTGTATTCCTTGCAGCGAGCACTGATTCCTTTTTTCAAGTCAATCAACGCTGTACTTGAGCTTGTGTAGTGTAGTGCAGTCAACTTGCAGATTTCCCAGAAGTCCTGTGCAACAGAGACCACGCAAATTCATCCTCCACCTGATCCAGTTAGTTCTCCTTTCGGCAGGAGTTTGACATCGACTCCGTTCCCAAAATTCCAACTTAGGTAGCGGTTGCGAGGTTCCAGGAGAGGTAATAGTAACTCCTAGTAGTGTCTTGAGTGGTTACATATTGGTTGAGTTGGAAGCCCAAAGCCCACGAACGTTCCTTCGAGGCGCAGTCGTGACTTTTGGTGGATCCGTACAGACTCATTCAATTGGGTTAGCCAGCTAGCGGGTCTTTCCATTGTGGCTGATCCAAGCCTTGGGATGGAATATCAACGCTTATGCTTATCACATACAACATAAATCTTAATGAAAAGAAGATAATGAAAATTATAGTCCGACAAAACGAAGTTGAGATTTAAGGGCCAGTCGAGCGGAGGCATTTCTACCTCATTAGGTAATCATCTTGTTGCGGAACTGGATTGGTTATTGACGAATAGGGATATAATGTGGATCCCGAGACTGAAAGTCTTATTCTATTCTAATTGGTTCACTATATCGAAACTTACTATTACTGTATAACACTCGCGAAAACTTATAACACACTATCGTGCTTTGTATAATCAAAACAATCCCCAGTTTACGTTCCTAGGCAAGGTTTAATTTAATTCTGTATATAATAAGGTATTTTGAAATGCGACCTAACAAAATGCTGAGCTTTCCCCGCTCCACCACGTGCGTCAGAACTCTCGTCGTGCCAACCAACAACCAGCCTCGGCTCGTGTTACTTGTTGTACTGTACCCCGTACACCCAATCCAGTCTTACCCATTCTCGCTTGAATCAATAAAGATCCGATCCTGATCCTAACGTCATTCAACATCCTGCAAAGTTCCCCTGTCCTCTTATTATTCTCCGTTACGATTTAGGATTTCCATATTTCTCAGTTGACTCTTACAGAGCAGTTCTTACCGGGGTTATATTTGCAAGGTAAGATGGCAAAGGCTTTTGGTAATCCAAGTCCATGGGCTGAGCCCGCTTGGTGAGTTGTTAGATTCATTATAGTTCACCCTAGATACTAGCTTAAAGCTCATATACGCAAATCTTCCTTACCCTGTCGATCAATGTAAATAATCGAATACATGGGAGGTTTAGAGATTAATGAATGCTAATCCATATACCAAAGGTATTCTGGCGAAAGACCATCTCCATATTACAAGGAGTCCCATATCCGTCTTCGAAACTTCGTGAGAAAATGGACCAACGATGTTCGACTCCCGCTTCCCATTCCAATTCTAGCCCCATCCTAACATTTCTGTAGAATGTAGCAGGTCAAGAAGAGGCATGGCAAGCAGCTGGCAAGCTCCCCGACGATGTGTACAAAAAGTGTGCCCGCGACGGCCTTCTCGTCCCCATTGCGGCCGGCAACAAAATCCCTCTGGAATGGTCACATTATCCTATTGCAGCGGGTATCAAAGCTTCTGAGTGGGATGGATTCCACGACTTCATCATCTGGGATGAGCTTTACCATGGTGCCCCCTCTATCTCTAGCGCTTTCATCGGGCTGGTAGTTGGTGCACCGCCGTTGAAAATGTATGCTAGTAAGGAATTGCAGGCCAAGATCTTACCGGAGATCTTAACGGGCGAAAAGAGGATATGTTTGGCGATTACGGAGCCGGGTGCGGGGAGTGATGTTAGAGGTGTTACAACGACGGCGGAACTGACGCCTGATGGGAAGTTTTATGTTGTGAATGGGGAGAAGAAGTGGATCACAAATGGAATGTTCTCGGATTATTTCATGGTACATTATTTTGATTTAATCTCAGCCACTGGTGGGGCGGATTTGATTTGTATGAACTAGAGCTGACCATATGGTAGACGCTTGTACGCACAGGTGGTGATGGCGCAGGTGGCCTCTCTATGCTCCTCATCCCCCGTCTCCCAGGAATCAGCACACGTAAGATTGAAATTGGAGCTGGAGGCATGTCCGCCACCACATACATCACCTTTGAGGACGTCAAAGTTCCAGCCTCATATTTAGTCGGACAAGAAGGCATGGGTTTCAAATATACCATGTCGAACTTTAATCATGAGCGGCTTTGGATTGCATTCCAGGCGATAAGAGGCGCTAGGATTTGTTTGGAGGATGCGATGACCTGGTGTCAAAAACGGGAGGCGTTCGGAATGACATTGATTGAGCAGCCAGTTGTGAGACATAAGTTTGGTCACATGGCGAGACAGGTTGATGGATTACAGAGTTGGACAGAGAGTATTATATATGAGTTAGATAATTTGAGCCATGCTAAAGGTATGTGTTCAGATGTTACTTGCTAGAGGAGAAACTGATTGAGGTTAGGATCTGCATTATTGGGTGGTGTAACTGGACTATTGAAGGTACAAGCAGGCATCGTTGGGAAGTTCGTGGCAGATGAATGTCAGAAGTTAATGGGAGGGTAGGTAGTATTGTGGTTGATTATGATGAAGCAGCTACTAACATGATCAGGCTCGGCTTGACAAAGTCTGGCCAGGGTGCTCGTATCGAAGCTGTTGCTCGAAGCATTCCAACTCTCATTGTCCCAGGTAAGCAACAACTCGTACGCCCAATGTATTGTATATGGCTAACAAGTTCACGCAGGTGGATCAGAAGATGTATTGCTAGATCTCGGCGTAAGGGAAGCTATAAAGCTAAGCAGTATCGCCAAGAAGTCCAAGTTGTAATCCAATGTGAGAACAAGACACTGAAGGCTGAACACGGACGCCAGCCCTCCTATATCTCGCTTTTCGAGATATTTGCAGGCTATTTTAATTGTTTCCTCTCTCGTGCCTGGAAATTCTGGGGTTGGTATACTTTCGAAAATTGTATTTCAATATTCCACAAGGGTTTTAGGATAGACTTTAGTGGTGAAAAGTGAGAGATAGTTTTCGGATATGCAAGGACACCTCTGAGCAGCTTCGTTTATGTGATATTTCGCCCATTGTTACGAAAATATCACCAATCTGTTACCTCATTGCTAATAGCAGATCTATTCAAATCTCAATCAACAATGTTGTAGATTCATTACGCTAGAGTGTATGGTTACATGGCAGTGTATCCGAGTAGATTACAATCGAGATCGCATTGTTATATTGTGCCCGAATTCAGCAAATATCTAGCACTATCTCCACGCAGCAGCAAATGTCTACTTATTTCCACCAAACAAGAACCCAGTTTCTCTTCTCTGCCTCGTAAAACCCCTCATCTTCTTATTATGCATCTACGCAGGACCTCTTAACGCTGTTCCATATTTTCTCCACGGGCGCTGGAGCCTGGTCCCCAGATTTTCTTCGTTGCGTGGTTCTTCAATCCAGATCTTATGCCAGTCTACTATTGCCATGTCTCCCCTTCGGTTTTCAGATCGCGTCGGACAGGTTGAACGACCGAGGGTACTAGTGATTTCTTCCTTCCCATCTTCTCCAATTCAAAAGGAGTTAGCCGCGCGATGCCTCTGGAGGATCTACTGGGTGCAGTGTATCTGGGTCGGTTACGATGAGAGGTAAGTATTGGCCATTGATGATAATGTAAGAGGGTGGTGGGTTAGATGGCCAAGCGGGCTTGATATTGACCATATTGTTTTCTTTGTTGTTGATTTTTGAGAATATAAATTCCAATTATATATTGTTAACGCATCATAAGAGTTTAAGTAAATGAGAAGCAGAGATAAAATTGCTAATGCAATTACAACCAAAATATGGACATTCACAAAGTACTTGCGGTATATGAATGGGGTTTTCGATTTTTTATTCGGAAACTTACTAATGAATCCGGTTGTAAAGTTATGGGTAATAATCAACCTTAATCGCTCATACCACTTGCAAGTGCCACCCCTTTCTAGAAGAGACGACCGTCATATAAGCGCAAAAGGATTTCCGAAAATCCAGACTCCTCTCATCCATGGGACTGTGAGGCTGTAATCATCTTCAACGATGTTTCAACCAGAATCCCCTCCTAAACTCCATGGTTCCCGACCTTAATACAGTACAAAAGATAGACGCCGTCAGTTTAAAGAGATAATACAACATAGCCTGAACTCCAAGAATCCATTTGATTCATTTTGCACATGAGCGATGCCTACAAAGGCTCGGCGTGGATCTCATTTTTGAGACCACCTTGGTCATCAAGGAGCTGTTCCAGCAAGCTATCAATATTCTCATCCATGGTGTCTACCTCAGTGTCAACACACTTGGAGATCAATCGTCGATATTGTTCTCCCTTCTCTCCTGCACCAGCCATTGCTAACGCATCCATGTATTGCACGACCAGCTTCTGACGCTTATGCTGCTCCTCGTCTAGAATCCTAGCAAGCATAGCACGCTCAGAAATATCATCAACTTGACTTGAGTGTCCATTCTGTCTGCTTTCCTCGTGCTGAGATCTTGCTATCAATTGCAAGTGTTGTTGCTGTTCGATAAGCGAGAGGACGGACTTGTCGAGTTGGGCATACTTGGCCTTGGCTTGTTCTACATCCCCGTTGTCCTGGTCCTGCAGATAATCATACTCAATAGTCTGGTGACGTATCTGATTAAGTTCTTCATGCGTAGTGAGCAAAAGACGATTGGCCTCCTTCTCTGACTCAATTTTGTCCTGAAGCTCATCATCAAATGATTGCGCGAGTTCGCGGAACTTCTCCAGCACCAATGGGGTGATCTTAGAATCAATGGATATAGCAGCTTCGGAAGTGTGTGGCAAGATGTGACGGGGGTTTTCTTCTTCTGGAAACGCATCGTAAACAGACTTATGCCGATTCGACTCAGGTGCAGCGAAGGGGGATGACGAGCCTTGTGGGTGACGATCCCGGTTTTTGAGGTGATTGATTTCCTGAATGATCTCTTCAGCGACAATGTTGTCGTTGTTAGGGATGTTCACCGATGCACCGCGACCAATTAATGCTCGGACACATTTCCGCGCGTTGTTTTGGGCTGCGATATGGATGGCAGTATTGCCATTGATATCCTGAGCATCAATTAGGCGCTGAATTTGTTCCGGCTCGAGAATTTCCTGCATCTTATTTAGGATGATATCCAGATAGTATCGGGCACAGTGATGCTTGTTGCGACTTGAAGTAATAGCAGCAGTGTGGTGAATTGCAGTCGCATTACAATGATCTACTCTATCAATAGTGCTGATAAGTTGATTGACAACTCCTGGCATCGTTTGCTTATCCATGCAATTGGTGAAGAGCACAGCTCGCATCAAAGGAGTTTCACCTCGTATGTTCTCTGCATGGAGACTAGCACCGAACCGTTTAAGCTGCTTCATGACTTCAACATCTCCCATAGCAGATGCCCAATGCATTCCTGAGTGTCCCTCATTATCGATTGACCAGTCGGCTTGGAAATTTGGAGGAGGTTCTGGCTTTGGTGCTTCACCTTCACCTGAAACCATGAAGTAGTCGAGAAGCTCATCAGCCCAAATCACATGGGATTGTTCAACGGCATTGTGGATGGATTCATCGCGCTTCCGCTTGCGATGTCCTGTGGATTGCGCAGATACATCATATCTATCATCATCACCCATGAATGAAGCCGAAGCAACTGTTGCATCGTCTGGCATGCTCTCGTCGTCGTTGAGTTGGGCGCTGATATTATCGAATTCCTCAACGTGCCGTGGGACTGGTGCTGGTTCTGTAATGTTAGCACTGTCGGGACTCCTGACGCTGTTGCTGACTCACTATTAGACCATTTAGGAACTGCAGGTTTCTTGGGGGCCTTGGGTTTGTTTGTGGTATGCTTTGGAGCTGGGGGAGGGCTAAGATTTCCAGGAATATACTCGAATATGGTTCGAAGTTTTTCGTAGACTCCATTTCGTTGCGCTAATGCCTGGCCTTGTTCCAGAGGGACCCAGGTACCTTGAATAATTAGTAATTAACTTTGCGGACTGTCAGACAATCTCACCTTGATATTTTCCATATCCGCCTTGAACCTTCTCGTGCATTTCCTTCTGTACCTCCCTCTCTAGAATTCGAGTTCGTGCAGGCTTGTCAAAACCAGCGGCCTTAAGAATATGTGTCGCATTAATCCAATCATCATGGCGCCGGCGCATGACTGACAACACATGTTAGTATGCTACAGTATCGGAGCATGGGAATGCTCACCATGTTCCTTTAGTCCTTCACCAAATTGGAATTCATAGACAGGATTCTAGGTCTGTTAGCTCTGATCATTTGAAAAGTTTTGATAGTGTACATACATTGCTGTAAGTGGCAGTATAAACGCCAGGTCCAGTAGGCTTCACCATCGTTCAATCTCTGCTTTGGATTTCTTTTGACGATGGGGAGTATCAGCATGCGGCTGGAGGGCAATCTCCGGTCGCAAATGCTAGTAACGGCGAACAAAGCCTCTTGGAAATAAATTGAAAGCTGCGTATGTGAATATGCAACAATTTGCGCGTCTGAGATAGTTGCAATGATAGAATACCTAGCGTTGTGGTGATAATGTCAAGGGGAGGAATATTTGAACGCGGTGGTCGCGTCGTTCTGGGAACCGGGCGATGCTTATATCGAAAACCACTTTAAAGAAACTCACGTGACATAGCCTCTCTTACTTTGAATTGTTCTATAGAGTGCTAGTAGCCAATAAATATGCTGTTCTTTCGCCATTTCAGGCATCAAGCCGTTAAATCGGGATCTCGCAAAAACCAACAAACTCAGTTTTCAATCATCTAGCATTTACAAACTTTGTAATCTTGGCTCTCTATGCTGTTAACATTACCATATGGATTACTCGGTACTCAGCGAAATGTAAGCTAGAACGCGATTTGAACTCCATTATAATATTTGTAAAAGGCTGGATTGTTTGAATATAGTTTGCCTTCACTTCCCGTGTTTCCATACCCTACCTAGCCTTTGAATTCATGCATGATAATCATTTTTGTGATTTACTCAAACCCACTCCGCTGATGTTTGCTACCGCCATCCAGGATCTCCACATCATTGCACGCTGTATGGTGCACCGTAACATCAGCCCGGTAAATCATTACAACGCTTCACGCCTACAGAGCCGTTTCCCAAGTCCCAGGGAGCCTTCAAATATTTGCTTGCATGTTCCACACAAGCCTCCATCTGCCGGATCTTTTCCCAAGTCCAAGGTAGCTCTTATCTCCCGAAAGGCTGGGACATGCTGTTGCTAACACATGTCACAGCTGATAATGTCCCAAATCGACGAGGACTTCAAACTGTCGCAATTGCCAACAGACGCTGAAACTATTGCGTTTTGTGAATTACAGGAATCGCTTGATGACTATAGTGGAGCTTATGTATTCCCTTCTCGGGAAGCTCCTGTTGCTTTCATCAAATGTGGAGCAAAAGACTACGGCATGAAGGCAGAGTTATCAAACCAAGAGTTTGAATCTAATTCTTTCAAGAGTATGCCACAGCATCAAACGGCAAATATTCTTATTCCCAAAATCTATCGCGTAGTTGAGCGAGAGCACATTTTATATGTGATTATGGAATATATTAATGGGGATACACTCAAAGAGTTACTTGATAAACGTCTCTCGCAAAGTCAAATGCAATAATATTACAATAAAATAGCTCAAGCTATTAAGTTGTTTATTTCTTTCAGAGTACCCGAGAATACTGCTCTAGGGCCTTTTGGTGGTGGAATAGCTATGCATCCTCTTTTTAAAGATGGTACAGCATCGATGGAATACACGTCCATTGATATCTTGCAAAAGCACGTGAATAATGTGTGTTTAAAACAATAAATTATATAAGTTTTGCTAATATTAAATTAGGTTATAAATTTACCTGAAAAAAAAGATCTAAAGGTTGATTTTCAAGATGAAGACTTATGCTTTTGTTATTCAGACCTTTATGAAGGGAACTTTATTTTTACCGACGATAAACTTTATATTGTAGACTTTGATTACGCAGCCTTTTTACCAATGAGCTTCATGACTTACGCTCTTGATCAACCTCGTCCTGTGTGTGACGCTATTAAGACTAAATTCGATCTTCCTCAAGAAAATCTTAAAGCTATGAGAGTAGCTGGGTATAATTTTATGATTAGTTGGCGTGGAGCAGGGAAGTAAACTATTTTAGCTTTTGTTTATATTACTGATGAACAAGTAGGCCTACCTCTTGGTGATGACTAAGGAATCTTAAAGTTAACCACGGAAGAGTGCGTATTAATAGGAAACCAGTGTGAGAAATGTGAACAGGTGAGTTCTTAGATTCCTACGAAAGAAATTTCTGATAGTTTGTGATAGTAATCCACTTGTTTCTGACTGCGATGGGGGGCAACCTTTCTAATAAAGAGCTTGAGGTGGATTTACCTTTTATCAAATAAGAAGGCATGTCGGGTAGTAAGAAGGAGAGGGAGATTGATTCACAATACTTCTTTATCACGCATCCGGCCGCTCGTTCAATTGTACTGCACAGCAACTAAACTCTTCTAGGAAAACGTAAGCCTTTAACTCATCACATTCTCGAGGGAACAATGAGAGTTGGGTAATTAATTTTCCTGGTTTTGTGATTTCAGAAGTCATCGTGAGCTTGTTACTGCTGCCAGATCAAATAAGCCATTTTATCTGTATAGAATTGGTAAGCTAACAACAAAGAAGCCGACTTTGTCGATTTGAAATTCCGTGGGAAATTCCCCTAGGAAGTCTCCTAGCGTGGTTTGGACCTACGACTAAATATTCTGTACTTTGTTTTGTAACTTAATCTTTCTTTCTTTCTTTCTGCTTTGGGACGAGCGGTTGACAGTCTTGACTGAACTTGATTGAACTTGTATCAATTCCCACCGATATTTTAGGGTTCGGCATTTCGCCATTTTGCCAACCATTCCACCACCGCAACCCAAGCATCATATAACTTGGCAAGCGAACCCAATAGGAAGGTTGCAGTTTCATCGACCAACCAAGCGCTATCTAACAGCGAAGCTGATCCTTGGTAACACAACGCTCATTAATTTGTTTGCTTAGCGTCGAGAATCTCGGCTTGGCTCAAGAGATTCTCGACTTACCTCGTTTGTCTGTGAGCTATGATTGGTTGCATAATTCGATTTTGTATTTATACGACGTTGACGTCTTCTGTGGGATGATAGCACCATGATAGCCTTTTGATTTGGTAGGAAAGTAACGTGAAAATAGATTGCCCGAGCAATAATGGTCAGACTCCTTAAACCCTGTGCAAACATGCGGCCCAGTCATGATGCTACCTGCTACTAGATGGCTCTTTCTATTTGAATTCCCTCTTCTCTTGAGACTTGAGGAACTCTGGTCTACTATAAACCAACAGGTCGGGACCTCTAGTGTGGAATTATTGGGCCTTTCAGCAACAGCCACGAAACATGGCGATCAGTGGTCTTTGGGGCAGAGTCAAACAGGAGAGGGCAGCAGTGGCAGCAAAGCGGAACGATGAGTCGGATCAAGTCATTCATGATGGATCGCTTGAATACACTCGAGAGATTGGAGGCAACGGCTCTAAACCATCGTACCAAGAGGCCTCCGGTGCCCCTGTGGAGAAGGAATCACCGCTCGGTTATGAAATCTCATGGTACACAGTTGTGTTTCTCAACATTGGACAAATGATTGGAACAGGAGTGTTTTCTACACGTATGATATAACTATCTTCTGATCAAACAACATAGAGCTATAGTACTAATAACATCGTAGCGGGCTCTATCTATCGTGGAGTTGGATCGGTGGGACTAAGTCTCATTTACTGGCTTATTGGTCTTTTGGTGGCTGGTTCGGGGTTTGCCGTGTACCTAGAACTGGCAGCCTACTTCCCGAACAGATCTGGAGCAGAAGTAGTATACCTTGAGCAAGCATTTCCAAGACCAAAATACTTCTTCCCTACTACTTTTGCAGTTTTAAACGTGCTCTTGGCATTCAGCAGCAGCAATGCTATTGGTAAGCACTCTCGCTCAATCTCAAAAACTATAGCTAACTATGGACGAGTTTTGTCAACATATCTCTTCCGTATTGCAGATCATGATCCAACAGAGTGGGAAGCTAAAGGCGTTGCCATTGCTGGATACACCTTAGCCACAATATGTAAGTCCTGAATGAGATCATATCATTAATTTGTGCTGATGACTTTTGGAATAGTCTGCATCATTTCCAATAAATATTCACTCTACCTCTCAAATGGTATTGGAACTCTCAAAGTTCTCACATTGATCTTGTAATTAATCCTCTTATGTGGCTAAGATTTATGTAATAACATGCCCTGTACAGCATCAGCATCACTGGATTCGTCGTCCTTGGAGGAGGTATAAAATCCATCCCAGATCCAGGTGCCAACTTTCGAAACGCTTTTGAAGGATCAACGAACGATGCTCACGGTCTTGTCAGTGCTCTTGTGAGGATCAACTTCGCATATGAAGGATATGCCAATGCATTCAACATGGTCAATGAAGTCAGAAATCCTATTAGAACAATTAAGTTCGCAGGACCTGCGGCATTAATAGGTATTGCTGTACTGTACATGTTTGTAAACATTGCCTACTTCGCAGCCGGTAAGTTCAATCCACTAGCCAGATTCGTTGCTCATTTTAACATGTTTCATAGTGCCAAAAGCTGAAATGAAGACTGCTTCAACAATCGCTGCAAGTCTGTTTTTTCAACATGTATTTGGCAAAGGAGGTTCTGCAAGAGCGTTGAACTTCTTGATCTTGCTGAGTGCTTTTGGTAACTTGATAACTAATTTAATTGGAGCATCACGTATTATTCGAGAATGTGGACGGTAAGTCTAATCACATTTCAAAAAGATCATTAGCTAACAGCCATAATTAGCCAAGGCGTACTTCCGTATCCAAAATTTTGGGCCTCGACGCAGCCTTTTGGAACCCCCCTTGGCCCCTATCTTCTGAAATATGTTTTAACTTTGCTCATGATTCTTGCACCGCCATTTGGAGATGCCTTCGACTTCGTTGTTGATCTCAAATCCTACCCCGATGCCGTATTCTACCTTTTCATGGCTACAGGTCTGTACCTAATACGGCGTCGACGTAAGCGCCTCAATGCGGAGGCACCTGAGTTCAAGGCGTGGCATCTTCCAGTTGTTTTCTGGATTATCATCCAGCTTTTGCTCCTCGCTATGCCCTGGGTACCGCCTCCAGGTGGAAGGTACGGAGGCAGTGTTAGCTTTTGGTATGCTACCTATTGTGTTGTTGGCATTGGAATGTAAGTTCACAGGGCACCAGCTCCCCTCCCCCATTTCTTCTCCCAGAAATTGACTTATGCTAGCCTTGTTCTTTGTGGTATCTATTACTATGTCTGGACATCTGTGCTTCCAAAATGGCGTGGATATGAAATTCGTCAAGAGCTATTAGTGTTGGACAATGGTGCTACGACTCATAAGCTACTCAACATCCCGCTAGCCGAACTTGCAGAGTGGGACGCAAAACACGATGTCACGGGGAAGTATCTGGAGGCGGAAACTGTGCATGAGTCGGGAAGTGATACAAAGAAAGACCAAGGTGTATTCCACAGGAGCGTGGAGACTTAAGTAGTGAGATACTAAAATAGTAATTAACGTTCTTGAGTCGGCATAAACTTTCACGGCATGGTGTCAGTGATTTCCAAAAGATTTGAACCCTGCGAATTATTAGTATTGTGTGAAATGTATTTTGATGGTATATTACTAGTCTTGCATATTATGGGATGGCGACCTCCCTGGAAGCACTTCCCACAGACGAAAACGTGGCTCGGTCGATAATGAAGCGACAAAAATTATTTCGCGACAAAATTGCAATGTATTGGAAACGTGCCCATCAATCTCTCAAGACTAGAAGAATTAAGAGTCTCATTACAACCTCTGGCCAATGGTCTGGACACTGCCATATCTATTTCAATCTATCTTCAAATTACTGTAAGACCATCCAACAAATCGCTTATTTACTGTTCTCGACGGACTTAATGAAACGGAAATGTATGGAGTTGGAGGCTTCCCATGAAATTTAAAGTCTGTTAGTAGTGTATAGGATAGCTTGGGTACAGTTATGGTCAAATGAGTTTAATACATGCTTCTTGTGTGTTGTGGGTACAGAAATAAAAGGAACTTATGAGTAGAAAGAGAATCACGAATAGCCAACTTCCCAAAAACAAAGCTGCAACAACACGGCAAGAACCTGGCTAGATAACATGATGTTGAATGTGGATATCGAAGTGTGGACCCAAGTTATAATTCAGTCCATAGACAGAAGGAATATCAATCACACATGTTATTCAGCACCATGAACGGAAACGTGATGGGCACCAATCTTGACACTGGAATATCATGAGATCCAAATTAAACACCTCCCGGGGTAGAATGGAAATGCGGTAGAATTTGGTGGAAGCTAAAATAAAAATACATCTAGTGGGGATAATAGCTGGTTGATTTCAATAGCAAGAACAGTTAATGATAAAGCTCTGAAGCGCTTATACCAGAGCCCAGACCTAGCAAAACTCAACTGTGCAAATTATAACCAGTCAGGGAGAATAGAGGCAGTAAAGCAATACGTTTACTATCTGGACACGAATTCGGCCTGCTAGCTACACTATGATGAACAATAACCTGCATCAAACCCCCACACAGTACGACATTCTCATGTCCATCAACTCTACTTGCCATTTTCTATAACTAAAATCAAAATTCAACCCCGCAGCATAGTTCTCTTAGTAAGAGCAACCATGAGAAACAAATCTGCATGTTCACAGTCCGTCTTCTGTCTCAAAATCCCCTGGTGCTTTTCCTGAGATATCGGGGGCAAACCGTTAGTCGGTGGTGTGCTATGGTTGCGATGATGCCCTGAAAAAGCCTTGATGGTCTGGCAAATCGACTGGCGTGTCGATAAGGTACCGGAATTCTAGGCAGTGGCAGACCATTTGATTCGGATCAATTCCTTTACGGTTATCAAAATCCATGCCCAACAAACGTGGACATTAATTAACGATCAATCAATCATAACCTCCTCCAACTTGACTCGCGAAAGCAGTAGAAACACTCTTCTCATCGTCGTCCAAGCGACGACCGCTAAGTAGGGAGCTGCTTCCGAAAACACTACCGGCATCGCCGGTCTTGTACTCGGGGGCACGACCACCCGACTCAACATAGCGCTTGAGACGATCGGATTGATTGAGGCTAGTCTGTTTTTGGATGTCACCAAAACCGGCCCCTAAACTTACTCCTCCTTGTCCCTTGCCATCAATAACACTACCATTAGTAACATCAGTGAGTTCACTGCCAGTGACTGAGTCCCCAGCAATACTCTCTGAGCCTCGTCCACGACTCTTTTGTCCATTGGCTCTGTGGCGGGGATCTAGACCAGGCCATACGTCTTGAGTAAAGTTGGTAAACATGTGAGGGTAAGAAGATCCTAGACCAGCTCCACCGAGTGCTGAAGAATGAACAGAGGAGACATCATCATTGATGTAGCTACCCATCATTGAGCCAGCATCGCTAAAGTCTTGAGGAGCTTTGCCATTAGTGCTTCGACCATCGAAATTGGAATGAGACATCTGGTAACGCTGGGGGCCACGATAGGTAGTCTTGGGTCGGCTGAATTGCAAAAGGGAGGTTTGCAAGTTAGTGAGTGGTCCCTCGACAAGACAGTTACGCTCCTTGAAATGCTGCAAAAGATAGTGCCACAAGGGATGCTTCGATAAGACCTTGGGGTTACCAAGAATGACAAGACCGTATTTGGCACGCGTCAAAGCGACATTGAGACGACGAGGGTCGCTTAAGAAACCAATGCCTTGGTGGTCGTTGGATCTAACACAAGAGAGTACGATGAAGTCTTTCTCACGTCCTTGGAAAGCATCAACGGAAGCAACCTCGATTTCCTTGTAGTTCTCCTTCTTGAAAGTCCCGGTGTTCTGCATTGAGCTGACAACATAACTTCGCTGACCTTCGTAGGGGGTAATTACACCGATGTCTTGAGGCTGAACACCTGCTTTGAAGAAGCGGGTAACAATCTTCTCAACATTAGAAGCCTCAGTACGATTGAGGTAGGAGGTACCGGATGCGGAGATCTCTTCGTTGCCAAGGTTGGACCAGAACATCATAGGAGTTTCAGCTACTGGCCATGGAAAGTCGACATCCCGTCGGAGTCGCTGCTGCATAGTGACGCCATTTTGGAGGGAACCTTCGTAGAACATGTTGGAAGGGAACAAGGAAAGGCATGGATGCATACGATATTGAACGTTCAGTCGAATGGGGGCTAAACCAAGGACAACCAAACGCTCGAATAGAGATTGGTTTAGTCCAGCCTTGGCGGCCTTCTTGTTCATGATGACCGGGCCTAGCTGCTGATGGTCTCCAACCAAAACAACCTGCTTACAACCAAGAACCAACGGAATCATACACTCAGGTTCAGCGGACTGGGTAGACTCATCAATGAGAACAGTACGGAATTTCATCTTGGCAAGTCGAGGATCTCCAGCACCGACACAAGTACAGCAAATAACATCAGCGTTGTTCAAGATCTCGCGTTCAGCAGCTCGGGTCAGAGTCTTAAACTTCTTCTCATCCTGGCTGGATAGTTCACCAAGCTCACTCTTCAATTGGGTGAGTTTATTGAGCTCGAGGTTTGTGTCATTCATGCGCACTTGCTCGTGCAGGGACAAGAAGCCAACCGAAGACTCCACATCTTCACGGGACTTGGCAGTAAGGCGAACAACTTTAAGGCCGGTGCGGTGGATGCGTTCGCAGAGTTGGTCTACAGCAACGTTGGACGGGGCA
>Ga0247814_10001236_pt1 | contig 15519 bp, 17 predicted proteins | sample UWRJL179409R1_FD_179947 | JGI IMG/M metagenome (GOLD analysis project Ga0247814, IMG submission 179947) | Plant litter microbial communities from Arlington Agricultural Research Station in Wisconsin, United States - UWRJ-L179-409R-1 | ecosystem: Environmental > Terrestrial > Plant litter >...
GAAGTAGTAGTTGATCATGGCCATGTTGGCTCCTGCTTCTTTTGCAATTTGTCGGGTGGAAGCGCCCTCGTAGCCGAGTTCTGAGAACAGCTTCTCTGCCGCTTCCAGTATGCTACCTTTTTTATCTGCTTTTTCCATCTTCATTTCGCGACAAAATTAATCAATCGTTTGATTAATTAATCGATTGATTAAGAATGTTTTTTCAAATGACACAATGCTGACGGAAGTGGGGTATGACCACAAAAAAAGCGTGTACTCACCAAAGAATACACGCTTTTTTATAAAAAAAACCCCGGATGAGCGATCATCCGGGGTCTATTCAACTATTTTTATTTGATACTAATTGGTAGCGCTACTGAAACAGTATCCCAACCAATGTTTAAATTAGCACCAGTATCAGTTTTTGAGAATACCATAGAAAGTGCTTCAACCGGAGTAGCTAGTGTCTTAACAGGAACATCTGTTCTTACCACATCTTTCGCCTCTTCATAAGTATAAGCACCCCAGCTGTTGGTTTTGCTATTGATGATCAGCGTCCATTTGTCTTTATTGGGAATTGCGAATAAACTGTAAGTCCCAGCTTTTACCGCTTTACCGCCAATGGTTACATCCTTAAAGAACGTGATCTCATTAGATTCATTTGCACCCAAACGGTAAACCACACCATATTTCTCCAATTCACCGAAAATCACGCGACCTTTCTTTGATGGCCTTGCATAGATCAGTTTAATGTCTGGAGCAGTGTTTTTCTGAGCAGCATTAGATGGGAAATAGGCAAGATCGGCAGGACTTCCATCCAAACCAGGAAACTTTACTTCCTGCGCGGTAGCAGCAAAGGTCATCATGGCACAAAATGCCAATAGCATTAATTTTTTCATATTATACTTGTATAAAAGGTTAGTATTGACGGTCCTTAACGATGGAATTTAAGAATACGGCACCGAAGATGAAGCCTAAAAGGCCACCAAAAAGCAACCATCCAAAGCTAAGTGTGATTGCAGATGTAGTCAAAATTCCAAAAAACAGGCCTAAAACGTAGTAAACCCAATCAAAGCTGTTATTATTTTCTTGTTCAGTCATTATGTAGATACTTATGCTCCAAAGATATTGATTTATTTTATTTGCCAATAACTATTGGGAAGTTGATTACAATAAAAAAGGAGATACATAGTATGCATCTCCTTTTTTATGTTGTTTTAAATCCTTTCGGATTAGCTTCTCAAGCTGTTGAAAATGCCACCTAAGTTTAGGTTGATTCCATTTCCAATTGAGGTAGAAGAAGCGCTGGCCTCATCTCCGTCTTGCGAAGCACTTTGGAATGATAACAAGTTACCGATTCCGATTGACCCTAGGATCCCGCTATTTGAAGCTGAATCGTTGCTGTCAAATAAACCACCTCCGTTAATAGCGTTTAATTCTTCTTGATTTAATTCTTGAAGTTTCATAACATTCTTTCTTTAGTGTTGCCTACTCTATTTAAGGTTTTCAGCGTACCCTTGGTCTAAGGTTTTTAATAGCTTAGTTGAGGATATTAACGACTATTTTCATCAGATAGATTTTGGAGTTCCCGATTTTGAAACAACCTGGAGGGTTATGTTATTCTGTTTTGTTGTGGGCTTTTCAAAACCTTTTATGCGCAACTAATAAGTGTGCTTCAAAAACAATTCCGAGAGTTAAACCTTATATAAATGCTCAACTACAGTATTAATTAAAAACAACAGACATGGAAAACTCAAATGAAAATGCACATTTAAACATAGAGACTGTAACTCCTGATACGGAAAAAGACGGACAGCCTAATAACCAGAAGTACAACCATCGTGTAGAAAATGAGGGTGCTAAAGAATCCGATGACAAACCAGCAGCTGATCAGCCAGCGGCATCGGAAGAGAAAGATCCTTACGCTGTATACGAGAAGTCCGATAAAGAAAACCAAAACGACAGTCCAGTTGATCAGGTAAACGATTCCTCAACTGAGGATACTGATCAAGCTGAGTCAACTGAGACTTCAACTGAAGAAGAGTCAGCAAAGAAAGACGACGCAGGGGATAATATTGAAACGGTTGCTCCCTAGGAGCAGCCGTTTCAATATTATCCATCGCTAAACCCTTGTACAAGGATCTGTGCTGGCGGGGATAGCCTGTAATAAAACACAGTACTGTAATTAATGAAGTCGGTGGTCATGAGATGCATTGTTATTGCCAGATAAGATTTACTTTCGTTTATTGGAACCATCCATTAGCGCCAGTTTTATCAATGAAACTCAAGAGCACCTTAAAACGAATTATGATTACTTTACTTTTTACCGTTGGCATCCTTGCACTCATTGTGTTTCTTTTTTTGCAACAAACTTCCTTCGGTGTGGCACCTTCTGGTGCCAGGTTGGATCGAATTAAATCTTCCCCAAATTACGTTAACGGTGTATTTCAAAACCAGTCAGAGACGCCGATGTTTACCGGGGGTGGCAATTTTTTTAGTGTTATGGTCAATTTCCTATTTGTGAAACATGATCGTAAAGAACCTGATTTTGTATTACCGTCAATTAAACGAGACCTTCTGGTAACTCCTTCGGCGAAACCAGAATTGACTTGGTTTGGCCATTCATCCTATCTTCTGCAAGTCAATGGACTTAATATATTGGTTGATCCTGTATTTAGCGGAAGAACCTCCCCTGTAAGCTGGGCGGGAACCAAAGCATTTGCAGGTGCTGATGTTTATAAAGCTTCTGATATGCCGCCTATAGACATCATGGTGATCAGTCATGATCATTATGACCACCTCGATTATGAAACAATCTTAAAATTAAAAGATAAAGTTGGCTTGTTTGTGACCTCACTTGGTGTTGGTGCACATCTGGAATACTGGGGAGTACCTGCTGAAAAAATTAAAGAGTTAGACTGGTGGGAGACTGCCGAGGTCAATCCGGGCGTTCAATTCACCGCTGCCCCGGCAAGGCATTTTTCGGGACGAGGAGTCGTCCGTAATAAAACACTCTGGTCGTCCTTTATCTTTAAAACAGGCAATTACAACATTTATATCGGCGGTGATTCAGGTCAGGACAAACACTTCAAGAAGATAGGAGACGAGTATGGTCCGTTTGACCTTGCTATCCTTGAGAATGGCCAGTACAATGCTTTCTGGTCAAACATCCATATGATGCCTGAAGAAACTGCGGAGGCGGCAATTGCCCTTAAAGCCCGGGTTTTATTTCCTGTCCACTGGGGAAAATTTGCACTCGCGACGCATCCCTGGGATGAATCTATTGGTCGTGTGATCAAAAAGGCAGCGACATTGAACCTAAAAGTGATTACCCCGATTATTGGCGAGCAAGTGATCTTAGACAGTGTTATGCCCCATTCCACTTGGTGGGCTGAGCCTAAGGATCGAGCGCTGCTGAATTCCGCTAAATAGTATAATCGCTAACAGGGCACCAATCAAAGCAGTGAGCATATCGGATTGTGTATCCCATATATCACCTTGTGTGCCTAAGAACGCATCGCCGGATTCACCGGTATTGATGGAAACAAACCATTCAATCAGCTCGTAGAATGCACTGATTGCTAAAGCGATGCTTACCGCAATAAAACCCAGCCATTTATTGCCATTTACCACGTTCTTGCGTACGAAAATCTCCCTGATGATCAATGCAGGGACGAAGCCCTGAGCAAAATGCCCAACCTTATCGTAGTTATTTCTCGATTGATGAAATAGTTCTTTGATCCAATCAAATAGCGGCACCTCCGCATAGGTGTAGTGTCCGCCAACAATAAGAATAATGCAGTGGATGAATATCATGAAGTAGGTGAAATCACTAAACTTGAAGTTTTTGTAGGTTAACAATAGTGCAAGCACACCGATAAAAGCAGGGATGCATTCCAGAAACCAAGTGAACACCTCCTTACAACCAATAAAAGATAAGATGGAACTGATCACAAATAGGATCAAGAGGCTGAGGTGTAATTTCATGGTTGATCTTGTTAATCTGAGATGAAGGTATAAATTTATTGCATTAAATCCTTCCCAAGTGCATTTAGTTCGATCCATAATAAAAACGCAAAAGGTCTTTGTGGAATTCATCAGATTATAGCATCCTCTAAGTATCTAAATCATATATCATGGCAGAACTTAGCATTTCACAAAACAGACGGATTGTTCCCAAAGTTGACCTGACCGCAATGGTTGATCTTGCATTTTTATTGATCACGTTCTTTATGTTAACAACTTCTCTTTCGAAACCGGTAGCAATGGACATAGTTAAACCTGATAAGGGTGTGGATGATCCCCGACAGCCTTTGCCTGCTTCGCGAACGATGACTATCCTTCTGGGCAATGACAACAAAATAGGGTGGTATATGGGAGAGGCTGAAATGGCTAAGCCAGCGGTCACTAACTTCGTTGAAATAAGAAATGTAATTCTGCGCAACAAGGAACAAGTAGCAAAAGCCAATAGCTATGCTGCGAATAAAACATTAATTTTAATAGTTAAGCCTATGGATGGCTCCAATTATAAAAACTTTGTCGATATTATGGATGAGGTTAATTTAGCAAATATTAAGATTGCTCCGGCAATTGATGATGATCATATTTTAGCTTCAGAGCAGGCAATATTTAAAAAGTAAAACATACACAAAAATCAGGTGTTAGACCATTGTCAAACTATAGGGGTATATATTGACAAATAGTTGGAGCAGACTTCTTAGGAGGTCTGCTTTTTTTTCGTATTGGAACTTGGTCGCTGCCATGAAGTCGATGGTTTTTAGTACCTTACCTTCGTTTAAACGCCCTAGCCCAGTTAATTTATGATCCACAATCCCCGTAGAAAATTTCTAAAAAGCACCATCATATGGAGTGCTGCCGCCAGCCTTCCTTTGGTTGGGAATGCCACTGCAATAACCCCACCGCTTGCCAATTCCACAAACCTCAAGATACTTTTTCAGGGTGATTCCATCACTGACGGAAACCGCAGCAGAAACAACGACTGGAATCATGTGATGGGACATGGTTACCAATATATAATCTCTAGTAAACTCTGGTACGAACATCCTGAGCGCAAGTTCCATTTTTTTAACCGGGGAGTTTCCGGGAATAAAGTTTCTGATCTGGCTGGAAGATGGCAGACAGACACTTTGGATATCAAACCGGATATTTTAAGCGTTCTAATCGGTGTCAACGATTCCAACGAAGCAATAAATAACAATCCCGCCTACACTAAGGAAAGCTACAATCAAGGTTATCGAGACCTCTTGTACCGCGCTCAAGCCGGAAATCCCCATTTAAAGTTTGTGATTTGCGAACCGTTTCTTTTGCCAGTGGGTCAGGTTAAGAACAATTGGGAAAGATGGAGTGAGGAGGTTCAATCTCGTCAAATTGTCGCCAGGGATATTGCCAGGGAATTCAAGGCTGTATTTGTCCCCTTTCAAAGCGCCTTCAATGAGGCACTTAAACGAGCGCCTGCAGACTATTGGATATGGGATGGTATACATCCTATGCCGGCAGGGCATGAATTAATGGCGAGAACCTGGTTGAAGTCGGTCAAGTCCATCTAATTGTATGGAGATTATTACCGCTGCTAAAGAAAGTATGGCTGAATTACTCGCAGTCTGGGAGGCATCTGTGAGAGCAACTCATGATTTTTTATCGGAAAGAGACATACAGGCTTATAGAGCCTTAATAGGAGGTCAATACCTTCATTCACTAAACCTATTTTGCATAAAAGAAGAAAATTCCATTGTTGGCTTTATCGGGCTGCAGGGGAGATTGATCCAGATGCTCTTTATACACCCACATTACATGTCCAGGGGTTTAGGCAAAGCATTCGTTAAATTCGCAGTGGATAAACACAGTGCCAGAGAAGTTGATGTCAATGAGCAGAATACGAAGGCATTGGGATTTTATCAAAGTCTTGGTTTCAAAGCCTTTGATAGATTTGAAATTGATGATGCAGGAAAGCCTTATCCAATTTTGAGTTTGTCTTTAAAATAAGTATTTAAAAATAATTGAATCTACATACAATAAACTGTTGAACGTAGCGTCTATATTGATGAGAGCGTTAATTTTAATTAGCGGGAATGGTTGGATTGATCATTCCCGCTTTTTATTTTTAGCCTTTAGAGATCTTTCAGGTTTACAGCGGTGCTAGATAAACATCAATCCCGCGAGCCGTTCTCTATCAGAACAAACTAATTCCTTTAGTTGTTAACTTAACAAATCCCAATTATGGCCAAGTTTCAAGAAATTATTAACTCAGATAAACCCGTACTCGTAGACTTTTCTGCAGAATGGTGTGGCCCTTGTAAAATGATGGCGCCCATTCTCACGCAATTAAAGGGGATGGTAGGAGATCGGACAACTATTTTGAAAGTTGACGTGGACAAGAATCCGGAGGTTTCCAAACAATACAATGTGCAAGGGGTTCCAACGCTCATTTTATTTCAGAAGGGAGTGGTCAAATGGAGGCAGAGTGGGGTCATTCAGGCTGCCCAGCTGAAAACCATCATCGACAGCTTCGCCTAAAATCTTTGAACTAGTCCCGATAAATTTCAATTTTGTGCTGAGGAACTAGTTTACAAAAGTAGTAGCGTTTTGTTTTAACACCGTTACTCCCGATTTGGTTACGCTTAGTTTTGCCGGTGGAGCTCCCGATTCCGAAATTACTAAGATGTCGCAAACGTAGGTGTATGGGCCAGATTTAAAACGGTAAGAATGATTGCCGCCGCTACCACTAAATTCGACCTCCCCGTTGCTCAATACTAAGTCAGGCTTGCTCGACATGCCGCTGGCTTTAGGCCAAGATACATAGCGATATTTTCCGCTTTGTACCTCATCAATTCTAATTTTGTATTTGCTGGTAGACATCATCAACACCGGTCGTACATAATCACGTACGGAAGCAAATAAATTCTTTTTATCTACAAGGATTAACTTTTCTTTTTTACGCTTTTCAGCGATAGACTGATGGTTTACACTAATTAATTTCTCGTCCAGCCATACAGCTCCCTGCAAAAACATGATTCCTCGCCATCCCACGTGCGACCAATCTTGGACAGGATCAGAATGGATAATCATTTGTTTGAGGCTGTCGTCAAAAATCTCTTTGTAACGTGCTGCGAATTCCTTTCTATTCCTTACCGATGGAATAGGATACTCCCGCTTCAATGGGTAAGAAACCTGATCAGAAAGTTTTGAGACCTGATCGGTTCTAATCAAATTGATAAAATTGCTGACTATCTTTTTATCTGATGAGTTGGTCAATTGCCCGAGGCAATTATTACAAACCAGTAACAGGATAAATACTGTATATCGTTTCATATCTAATTTCACCATTCTATAACATCTGATAGTTGAAAACAGCCCATGGGATTTTAAATAATTTCTTTAGGCTACAAAACCTCTGTCATTGTAAAGTAAAGGATATAATATCAAACATCTGTCTAGCCTTTGCTTTCGTTAGTTAAACAGAAGCGGGTGAGTGAGGATGGTTTTGAGGAGTGGAAGTTGAGGTTGATGACACACGTGAGACGGATGATGAGGGGAGGAGTAATCCGGAGAGAATTTTCTTTCCGGATTTTTTATTGTTATCTTGGTTAGCTAACCATCGTACGATGCCTACAGACTCGCAGTATGTTTTCCTGGTTTTCATTGCTATCGTAGTCACACAACTGTGGGTAGCCTACCGGATTTCTAACTACCCATTGTCAGCTCATAAGTTAAAGCGCAAGTGGATCCGGATTGTTCTTACCATGCCACTCTTTGGATTACTAGCTTATTTCCTTTTTGGCAAGCGTGATTTTAAGGATGTTGCTAACGAGCATTAATCGAAGTGTTTTTTTTAATGTTTAACCGGAGGCGGACTCGCAATTGCCACCTCTATTTCACCTTCTTTAGGTTTCACATAAATAGAAGTATCGTCGCTAAATTTTGCTATCGTGTAATCGTACGTTAACTTCTTTCCTGAGCTTTCCACTACTGTTGATCCTTGCATCAACATCATATCGCCCGTAATTTTCCTTTTGAGCTTAAATACAAACTTTTCCTTTTTAGCCGGATTTACGTACTCGATTACTAAAGTGCTATCGCTATATGTTCCTTTGTAAGTCTTTTTTTTAGGGTTTACAATTGCTGATCCATCACTAAAATGTTCTCCTGCTTCTGTGAGCTGAACTTCCTTTTTTAAGCTATCTACGCTATGGATCCGCCACATGAATGAGACGGATTTCGGTAGGGCATGATTGGTATCATGATGCGCTATCCTGCCAATCCAAGTCCCAGTTAATTTAGGAGACAAAGGGTTTGTAGGTTTTTCCTGAGACTGTGCCCTTAGACAAAACAGCACCATTAGAATTGTAAGAAATATTTTTTGAGCGCTTTTCATAATTAAAGATACAACTAAATCAGCTGAATTCAACAGCACTGTTATTAATTGATATGACTTAAACATGTCTCATAACTGAGAAATATATCTGATATTTGTGAAGAAATGATGGAGCAGACACAACAAAAAATTATTGATGCGGCAATTCAGGTTTTCAATGAAGATTTGTCCGCACCTCTCGAGAAGGTAGCGGAAAAAGCTGCGGTTACCCGCAGAACATTACACCGTTATTTTAAGGATCGCGTACAACTGCTGGCATCCTGCGAGCGAGACATGCAGGAAAGGTGTCGCACCGCAATGTTAGCTGCCTTAGCTAGTTCAGCCAATCCCAAAATACAATTGGAGCACATGCTTTATGCCGGCATAGATTGCGGAGCCAAGTATTCATTTTTTCACAAACAGCATATGAGAGAAGGGCACCAGCACTCAACAACCAATGAAGATTGTGCACAATTTGATAGTATTGATCAACAATTTTCCAACCTGGTAAACAAGATAAAGTCTGAAGGCGATCTCAATACACAGATTACCACGGCATGGGTTAAAATGCTTTTCGCAAGTGTAATTGCAGCAACGGTTAACGGTCAGGAGTATGGTGAGGTCGCCAGGAATGACCTAAAATCATTTGCCTGGTTCTCATTTAGTAACGGGATTGGATTAAAATTATAAAAATATATGTACAACGATAAGCAATATGATGTCATTATCATTGGTGGTAGTTACGCAGGATTATCCGCCGCCCTTGCCTTAGGTAGAGCCAGACGCAATGTTTTGCTAATTGACAGTGGGAAACCCTGCAACCGCTCAGCGCCACATTCGCATAATTTCCTGACCCATGATGGGAGTGTGCCTGCTGAGATTTCAAAAATTGGCAAGCAACAAGTCATGGCTTATCCCAGCATAGAATTTCTGGACGGTCTAGTTGTTGCTGCTGATGGTTCCGATCAGAACTTTGCCGTTACTACTTCTACAGGACTGAAAGTCTCCGCAAGAAAATTATTATTTGCCACAGGTGTTAAAGATCTTATCCCTGCCATAGGCGGTTTTTCAGAAAGTTGGGGTAAATCAATCATCCATTGCCCTTACTGTCATGGTTATGAGTTTAGAGATCAGCCTACGGGTATTATGGCCAATGGGGAAGTCGCTTTCCATTTTGGCAGGCTCATTAGAAATTGGACTGCGAAGCTTACCATATTTACCAATGGGGCCTGTACACTTCCTAATGAGCAGCTTGCAGAACTCGATAATTTGGGAGTCAAGATAGTGGAATCACCTATTCAGTCTTTCCAGCATAACGACGGCTACATCAGTAGCGTACTTCTTGAAGACGGAGCAGCCTATAACATAGATGCTATGTATGCAAAATTGCCATTTGAACAGCACTGTAAGGCAATTCTGGAGCTCGGTTGTGCGCTAAGCGAAGATGGGTTGATTAAGGTTGACGACTTTCTTAAGACGAGTATTCCTGGAATTTATGCAGCAGGTGACAGCACGACATTGTTTCGTGCTGTAGCTGGGGCGGTGGCGACAGGCTCAAAGGCCGGAGCGATGCTCAATCATGAGCTGATTGCGCAAGGCTTTTAGTCCATGATTAATAGGAAGGTACCCACCTGCTTTCACTTACGCTTAACCTATCTTCTGCGAAAAAAGAAAGATAGCATTCTGTTCGCGCATCCGCCAGTTGTCTTTTGGGCAACCAATTTCTTCGCTTGATGAATTTTTATAGGTAATACATCGGGAAGTCGCAGGAAAGCGGGATATGTTGTAGGGAGGTGGTAATTATTTTTTGGATACTTTAAAAAGGGGTTTTGCTCTGTCCAGGTACTGGGTTAAGAGGGGGATGAGAGCAGGATTAGTGCAGGATAGTTGCGATAAGGGTACCCTGTATCCGAACCATCCTGCACTAATCCTGCACTGATCCCCCTTTCATCTATGGCGCAAGTGCTAATATCGCTTTAATTTAGGTCATGGATACCGGTATATTGGTGTGGCTGATCTAAGGTTTTGACAAGAGATTGGGTTGGATGTAGATAAGCCAATACCAAGTCAATACCAAACCAATACCAAACCAACCCCAAACCAACCTACCCACGAACAATCGCAGGTTACAAATAAAAATGAATGATCTTCCAGCCAAAAACTTAAAACTTTTGCGGGTGAAAATCGTTAAATGTTGGTAGTTAAAAAACGAAAAGTATTAAGTCATGGAAAACGAAATTATCAACAATACTGATCAGTCCGACTGGATTAAAAAATCTATAGTTATTCATGCTGCTGACGATAAGGTATGGCGTGTATTAACCAACATAGAAGACATAAAAAAATGGGCTGCCGCTTTCGAAGCTGGAACGCAGGTGGTTTCTGAATGGACAGAAGGGTCAGAGGTACTTTGGAAAGATGCCAGTGGTGCAAGATTGATGAAAGGAAAGGTCGAAGTGAGCTATCCGGCCAAAATGCTGAAAGTCGGATTCTACGAGGACATGAATGCAGGTAGCGAAGAAGAGTTGGGTGAATATAAGGAACACTATCTACTGACTGAAGAGGCTGGTAAAACCACATTCAGTTTAGAAAGTGGTCCGTTAACGGATGAATACATTCAGATGCTCAGTCCACAATGGGATGAAGCACTTAAAATGATAAAATCGTTGGCAGAACAAGCCTAAAACAGGAAGGGGAACACTGGGTTCCTCTTCTAATTCTATTAATCACAATTTGGTATCGTATAAGTCCAGGTTTCTGATACACCTGCAGGGAAACTGTAAATCATTCCCTTTCCGCTTTCAAACCAGAGCTTACCTCTAAGTTTCTCACGACCACCAATTTCATTCATCGATAAGCTATCATAGAGACGGCCATTGATCATCACATACTTTATTTTCTCAGAATTTCTGATATCCTCCAATGGATTGGCATCCATAATCACTAAATCTGCAAGCTTTCCTGTTTCCAATGAACCAATTTCTTTATCCATTCCAAGATAAGATGCGCCGTTAATTGTAGCACTTCTGATAGCTTGTAATGGACTCATACCTCCCTGAACCAGCATCCAAAGTTCCCAATGTGCACCAAGCCCTTGAATCTGTCCGTGAGCGCCTAAGTTCACTTTTGTCCCTCCATCTGCAATCTGCTTAACAGCCTTAGATACGTCAATGTGGCCGTAGTCTCCGTATTCTGAAGTCGTTCTTCTTCTCGCTCTTGAGTCAATAATAGGCCTTGGGGTAAAAGCCATCAAACGTTCATTCTCCCAAACATTGGTACGGTCGTACCAGTAATTTTCTCCCCATTGCGCACCATAACTTACAATCAGCGTAGGAGTATAGCCAACATTCGTTTTGTTCCAGAATGATACCACATCTTTATAGACAGGAGCCACAGGTAAACTATGTTCAATACCGGTATGGCCGTCTGCGATCATGTTCATATTGGTAAAAAATGTAGATCCACCTTCAGGAACTACTTCCATCTTCAAGAGCCTTGCGGCCTCTAAAATCTGCTGGCGTTGATCACGGCGTGGTTGGTTATATGATTTTACAGAAAAAGCACCTACAGCTTTTAGCCTGGAGGTGTGACATGGCATCATCAAGATTATTAATTACGACTTTAAAATCGCCGTCTGCGCCATAAAGAATGGAACCTGTAGAGTATAAACGCGGACCAACCATTCTTCCTGCTTTTATCATTTCGGATTGGCTAAATACCATCTCTGTGTTACTTGATGGGTCGTGGGCAGTAGTTACCCCAAACGCAAGGTTAGCCAGGTAGGACCAGTCTTGTTGTGGCGATATGCCATCAGGACTGGTTCTCAAATGCGCGTGAACATCAACCATGCCGGGCATAATCGTTTTTCCCGTCACGTCCACAACTCTCGCATTAGCAGGTATAGGCACATCGGCAGCTTTACCCACCGCTATTATTTTATTGTTTTCTATCAGTATTGTTCCCTCCTCGATGACGTCGTCACCTTTCATGGTCACAATTCTCGCGCCTTTTAAGGCAGTTACACCTTTGGGTGCATCAGCCTTAAGTTGCAATCCCATTGCGATTCCGGTACTGTCGGGTGCCGGGATATTCTCTGGAGCGCCTTCAACAAAGTTGAAAGTGTTTCTAATTTCGCGGGAGAAGTATTGATCACCCAGCGTCCAGAACAATTTATTGCTGTCCCCACTCCAGTGCAGGTAAGTTCCGGCGTCTTTCGTCACCCTGGTCAATGGGATGGCATGGTTGCCTGATGATAAGTCCAATGGCGTACCGGTGGTTACCATCGGTGTAATGTACACGTTGAAAAGCTCTGTAAATGCCATCCACTTGCCATCTGGACTAGGGCAGAACTGAGTAGCATACGTTGAAGTGTAATGCGTGCGTTCATTGGAGCCATTCAGGTCGATACTTTTAAGTGCCTTTTTGCCGGAGTCATACCCCTGGAATAGAATGCGACTATCATCTGCGTTGAATTGTGGCTTGATGCCGCTTTCCGATACCAATGTTTTTGCTCCTCCGTTCGCAGACATGACAAATATTCCTGTTCCCCGGCCGTAAGCATAGCCTAGAACATCGTTTCCTACTCCTTTTCTAAATACGATTCGATCACCTTTAGTGGAGTAAGCAGGCGAGTAGTAGAATCCCTTTTCATCAGTTAGGGTAGTCGTCTTACCTGTTTTGAGGTCAGCTCTTTTAATTGCTCCCTTGAACTCATCGCTCCAGGCACTGTATATAACATATTTTCCATCAGGACTGATGTCTGGTTCGAACTCAAAATCAAAACCTGCAGTTACCCTTTCCGGTTTGCCATTTGGAAGCTCCTTTTTGTAGAGCACACCTGCGGCATTAAAAACTACAAATTTTCCGTCCGAAGAGGTGGTCAGCTGCCTGATCATCTTCACATTGATGTCGGTTTCAAATACCTGATGCGGGAAGTGTAAGGACTCCTGAACAATCTGTTTGCTGCTTACATTGAAAGGAATTTCTACGGTAACCAATGAAGCTAGTTCAATCTTTTTAATTTTTCCTTTAGCATAGAACACGATGTTCTGGTTATCAGGGGTCCAGGCGAAGTTTGGATATACGCCAAATATTGCCCAGGTTTCTTGTTGGTCATGTGTCAGATCTTCCGTTAACGGCCACTCTTCACCAGTGCTTAGGTTTTGTACATAAAGTACCGATTTTAGGCGCACACGTTTCACATAAGCCATCATCTTTCCATCAGGAGAAATTTGAGGCCTGACCGCGCCTCCATCCTGAGCAATCAGGTTGGTCAGTCTGCCGGTAGTCATATCAAGCTGACGTATGGCGTAAATTAAACCGTTTGGATCCTTACTGTATTCAAAATTAGGACCTGGTGACACATCTTCGCTGAAATATAAATACCTGCCGTCAGGAGATACATTAGGTTCTCCTGCATCTTGCTGATCGTTTTTTCTTTCGGTTAATTGAACACCATCACCTCCGTAGATACTGTACATCCACATTTCGCCGGCGCCCAATGAACGTGATCCGGTAAAGTGCTTACGTGCAATCAAGTAATCACTCTTTGGTGTCCAGGTCGCGTTATTTAAGAGCCTGAAGTTCTCTTTGGTAATCTGTTTTTTGTTGGAACCATCACGGTTCATGATCCAGATATTATCGCCGCCTGTCTTGTCACTTGTATAGGATATGTATTTGCCATTCGGACTAAATCGTGGCTGAACATCCCAGGCAATTCCGCCACTTAGAATGGTGGCATTTCCACCTGCTATCGGCATAATATAAATGTCTCCTAATAAGTCGAACACAATGTCCTTACCATCAGCACTAACGTCAAGGTTCATCCATGTGCCTTCATCTGTATTAATGGTGAAGCTTTTGGTAGGCCCTTTGTATTTTTCCACATCCCAGGTTTTTTCCTGTGCCTGGGCGAATTGAGATATGAATAAAGCTGCTAGTAGTAAATATTTTCTCATAAATATGGGCTAGTTATATCCCGCGCAATTTACAATAATATCAGTTCAATTTTATAGTTTTGAATGGTACCATTTTATGAACGAAGCGGAGCTGTTAAAACGATATTGGGGATTTGATAATTTTAGGCCCTTACAGGATGAAATCATTCATTCTGTGCTGAATGGTCAGGATACATTGGCGTTGATGCCCACTGGAGGTGGTAAATCGCTGTGTTTCCAGCTTCCTGCTTTGGCGATGGATGGGATCTGCATTGTAATTTCCCCCCTCATTGCCTTGATGAAAGATCAGGTGGAACATCTGAAGGCAAAAGGAATAGAAGCCGTTGCCATTTACGCCGGGATGGGGAAACGGGAAATTGATATCCTGCTGGACAACTGTATCTATGGTAAGATTAAGTTCTTGTATCTTTCTCCCGAGCGACTATTGTCGGATTTAGTAAAAGTTCGCATTTCTTATATGAAGGTGAATTTGATTGCAGTGGACGAAGCACATTGTGTCTCCCAGTGGGGTTATGATTTCAGGCCCCCTTACTTAAAGATTAATGAACTAAGAGAAATACATCCAGAAGTGCCTGTTTTGGCGCTAACGGCAACAGCTACTCAGCGTGTTAGAATTGATATAGCTGAAAAGCTGAACATGAAAGCGCCTAACATCTTCGTGAAAAGCTTCGCTCGAAAGAACCTGAGTTATGTGGTTTTGGGTGATGAAGACAAATACAAACGACTGATATCTATTGTAAAAAATGTAAAGGGTAGCGGATTGGTTTACGTGAGGAACAGGCGTGAAACCTCCGAAGTCGCGCTATTTCTAAAAAGAAATGGGATATCCGCAGACTTTTATCATGCTGGAATCGAGCGGGATGAAAGATTTGCCAAGCAAGCTGCATGGAAAGAGAATCGGATTCAAGTGATGGTGGCGACCAACGCTTTCGGGATGGGTATTGATAAACCTGATGTCAGGTTTGTGGTCCACTTGGATTTGCCGGAAAGTCTGGAAGCATATTATCAGGAAGCCGGTAGGGCAGGCCGGGATGGCCAAAAGGCTTATGGCGTATTGTTGGCGAATAAAACCGATCAGTTGGCATTGGAATCTAAATATGCCAACAGTTTTCCCTCAGTAGAGGAAATTAAAAAACTTTATCATGATCTCGGTAGCTATTTCCAGTTGGCTTTCGGATCCGGGGAGGGCATCACGTTTGATTTCGATCTGGC
>Ga0247814_10001238_pt1 | contig 15512 bp, 17 predicted proteins | sample UWRJL179409R1_FD_179947 | JGI IMG/M metagenome (GOLD analysis project Ga0247814, IMG submission 179947) | Plant litter microbial communities from Arlington Agricultural Research Station in Wisconsin, United States - UWRJ-L179-409R-1 | ecosystem: Environmental > Terrestrial > Plant litter >...
CACCCATAAAAAAACATCTGATTAAATGAAAAAGTGCATTCTGGCAATTACATGTCTTATCATGACGGTATCGTCTGTATTTTCACAAGGGAAACCTAAGAAGGGGGCAGACGAATTTGTGTTTGACAAAAAGGCGGGCATCGTCACTGATTTATCGGGAAATACTTTGTTTACGATTGAATATGTAAAAAGTGTGACAGCTCCGGGAAATAGTGATTATTATTTCAAAAATGCGGACGGTAAAATGCTGATCGTGTTCAAGTTTGCTTCATATAGGGATCCTCTTTTGGTGAGTCAATCCAATTCTAATGGAATACAAAACTATTACGAAATCAAATTTTTCTCCGATCCCGTGAAAGAATCGGAATGCCGTTTTTTTTTCCTCAAGGGTTTGGTGAATATGGTATATGAGAAGAAATTAATCGTAAGCGGTAAATTAAACGAAGAAAAGATGGAAGAATTTATCGTCATCAACGGAAATACATTTTCCCGCCGCCGTTCCGAATTAAGCCGTTACTAGCCTCAATCATTATAATAGATAGCGTAGTATGCTTCTACGTTATCTAAAAAAGCACCGTCAAATCCTGCATCGATTATTTTTTTGATGTAGGATTTTTCGTTTCCGTAAATAATTTCCTGCCATTCTTTGGTCCAGAACTTTACGTAATACTCGTCGTCGTATCCTTCGTATTTTTTACGGAGCCAATGTGGGATATGTAGGGTCCAGTGTTTCTGCCAGTAATATCTATATTTTTCGGCCGCTCCTACATTTACGTAAGATATCACCAATCGCTGGCCGCCATTGTGTTTAATTTTTAATTGCGTCAATTCTTGGGCCGTTAAAGGGGAATCCTCATAAAATAAATCGATGATGATGACATCAAAATTGGTTGCGGCAAGCGATTGGATATACAGTTCTCGTGACGCAAAGTTTTCGGGATTTAATAAGTACAGAAAATTTTTCGCATCATCCATCGATGCGATGTTTTCGCTGTTTTCGTGTTGTACGATGCTTGGGATTTGGTTGTAATAATAATTGGAATGAACCCGTGGAAAACTAAGGAAACCTTGCTGCTCGTTGAGTGAAACGACTTGGTTATAATCAGCATCGTTTCCCAGATAGTCTGCGACCAAAATAGGTTTTAGGCTTTTCAGGGGTTGTAGCAGTTGGAGACGGTATGGATCGGCGACCAATGTTTCATTATAGAACAGCTCTTCAACCGTAATGGCATCAATCGCATGGAGATAATCGGTTCGTAAACCACCGGCCGAATCGATGCCGTTATAAGCCAATTCACAACCGTTTTGGGGTATGATGATAAAGCCGGGTTTTATGCCTTTGGCATATTGGGAAATGGAAATCACAAAGTCCTGCATGCGGTCACCCGCGCGTAACGATTGTTTTTCCTTTGAACAGGAAAACGAAAATACCGCCAAGAACAGGATGGCGAAGGTGGGTTTTAATATTTTCAAGATTTTATATTAATATGGGATAATCTTTAGCCCAGCTTCTAATGGGTTGGCTTTCTCCACCAATGCTTCTGCGGGTTGTGGACCTAATATTCCCCAATACTCTATAATGGAATCCTTACGTTCGGCCAACGTGCCGCCCGGGAACCATTTTTCGTGCACAGACAGCAGAAAGGCGGATGTTTCCGAATCTTTTTTGCCGGCAAATTTTTTCGCCTTTTTTTCCAGTTTGGATAGTTCCTTCTTTAATTTGGTTTCAATGGCCGAAAATGATTTTTCCGCATTATTATCTGCCAAGGAATAACGTTGCTTTAGGTTGGCAAAAATCTCATACAGCAGACGCTTTTCTTCGTTCACGGAGAGTTTTTCGCCATGTGTACGTTCCACAAAATTTCTCAGGTTGGTTTCTGCCGAACGTAACATGTCATCTGCCGTAAAACCCAACTCAAAAAAGCGTTTGATATCTTTTTCAGCCGCAAACAAAAAACCATCACGGGGAACCAGAACCGGAAAATCGGTTCCTGTTGTATCGAATACTTTTTTGAGCTGTAACCAATAGGCAATCTCTGCCGGTCCTCCGATGTAGGAGATGTTCGGTAATATGGCTTCTTGGTATAAAGGACGTAAAACCACATTCGGGCTAAATCGCTCCGGATGATTTTCCAACTCTTCATCCAATTCGGTTTCGGAGAACCTTAATTCGGTATTGTTGACTGCCCATGAACCGTCATCCAGTTTGATGATGCGTTCGCGGATGTTATCTTTTAAATAGAATAGGTTAATCTCGCGTGGCTCTATTTGGGTTTTATAACCGGCATTCTGTAAGTTCTCCGTGTTTTCCCTTACGGCAGAAAAAGAAAAGCTATCCTTCAATTCCTGCCTGATCCATTCTTTACATGACGATTTAAATCGAACATCATCCGCATCGATGCCCACAATGCCGAGGTGGCCGAATAAATCATGCACCGCCTTACGGATAGCCGCTGAAAGATTGGGCTGTTCCGTCCATGCTTTTTTGAAAACCTGGTAAATCTTATTGTACGATAATTTTTCACCCTCAGCCGTTTCTAATTCCGCAAAAAAATCAGAAATCCCCTCGGTAGAAATTCTTCCCGTAGCTCCGGAAACAGTTTGTTTCGGTTGCCAGGTATATTTGTTGTTGTTCAGGAAAACGGATTGGATTTCTTCAAAATCATGGTCTTCCGTAGCTGCCCAATACACGGGTACAAACTTATATTCGGGAAATTCGGCCTGTAATTGCTGGGTAAGTTTGATGGCGGATGCAATCTTAAATACAAAATATAACGGCCCGGTCATCAAGCAGATTTGATGCCCCGTGGTGATGGTGAATGTTTTTTCGTTGGAGAGTGCGCTGATATTTTCTTTTACAGCAGCATGCGTTTTGCCTAAAAGTCTGGATTGTTCTTCCAACACGGTAACCAAAGTTGTGCGTTGCGTGGAAGAAAATTGACGCTGTAAAATAGCTTGCCTAAAGCCATCCATGCTGAACGGGAAACTGTAGAAATCGTGCAGCGATTCGTTTCCGCCCAAGTAATCTTTTACCAACGGCGAAAAATAGGTATTGAAAATGGTGTGCTTTTCCATGTGCTTATGGCAAATGTACCTATTGTGGCTAAATATTCATGTTTGCCTATGGTATCGTTAACGACACTTTAAGATAATGGCAAAAAGCAAATGTATCAGTATTATACAATCTCACCAAACAGGTCGTATTCCTGCGACTCGTTGATTTTCACATCGGCAAAATCTCCCATGCGTACATAATTTCCTTCTACGGGAACCAATACTTCGTTGTCTACATCCGGTGAATCGAATTCGGTACGTCCCACAAAAAATCCACCTTCGGTTTTGTCGAACAATACACGGAAGGTTTGGTCTATTTTTTTTGCGTTCAATTCGTCAGAAATCTCACGTTGTATTTCCATGATGCGGTTGGCGCGGTCTTTCTTTACGTCATCCGGGACATCGTCCACCAATTTAAAGGCATGCGTATTTTCTTCATGCGAGTAAGAAAAGACGCCCAAACGATCAAAACGTACGTCGCGAACGAATTGGCAAAGTTCTTCAAAATCCTGTTCCGTTTCGCCCGGATAGCCCGTAATCAACGTGGTACGGATGGCGATTCCCGGAACCTTGGTACGCATATCTTCCAACAGTTTGTACGTTTTTGCTTTCGTGGTTCCGCGGCGCATCGATTTCAACATGTGGTCGCTCACGTGCTGCAAAGGAATATCTACATACTTACATACCTTCGGATTATTGGCCATTACTTCCAATACATCATCCGGAAAACCGGCCGGGAAAGCATAGTGCAAGCGAATCCATTCGATGCCTTCCACTTCACTTAGTTTGGTGAGCAGTTCGGCCAGTTTGCGTTCTTTGTATAAGTCAAGTCCGTAGTAGGTCGAATCTTGTGCGATTACGACCAATTCTTTGGTTCCGCCGGCAGCCAAATGTTTGGCCTGTGTCACCAAATCTTCCATCGGCGTTGAAATATGTTTTCCGCGCATCAAAGGAATGGCGCAGAAAGAGCAAGGCCGGTCGCATCCTTCGGATATTTTAAGGAATGCATAATGGCGTGGCGTCGTCAACAAACGTTCGCCCAACAATTCGTGTTTATAATCGGCGCGTAATGTCTTCAATAAAGCCGGCAACTCACGCGTTCCGAACCAAGAATCCACCTCGGGGATTTCGGAAGTCAAATCGTCTCTGTAACGTTCGGATAAACATCCGGTTACATATACTTTTTCTACCAATCCTTCATTTTTTGCGTCGGCATAACGAAGGATGGTATTTACGCTTTCTTCCTTTGCATTGTCGATAAACCCACAGGTATTGATGACAACGATATTAAAATCATCTTCAGTACTTTCGTGGGAAACTGGCATACCGTTGGCTTTCAGTTGTCCCATCAACACTTCGCTGTCGTAGATGTTTTTGGAGCATCCCAACGTAACGATATTGATCTTATTTTTTTTGAGTGACTTGGTTTTCAATATAATTCAATCCAGGTGAAACGATAAATAGGCTAGGGTTTCGTTTTTATTTATTGCTAAACAGACTTTCAACAAATCCTTCTTTATTGAAAACCTGCAAATCTTCGGCTTTTTCTCCCAATCCGATGTACTTCACGGGAATTTTGAAGCGGTCCGAAATGCCAATAACAACGCCGCCTTTGGCGGTGCCGTCCAATTTGGTTACGGCAAGTGCATTCACCTCCGTGGCGGCGGTAAATTGTTTGGCTTGTTCAAATGCGTTTTGCCCGGTAGAGCCGTCCAATACCAGCAATACTTCGTGTGGCGCATCGGGAATGACCTTTTTCATTACGTTCTTCACCTTCGTGAGTTCGTTCATGAGGTTTACCTTATTGTGTAAACGACCGGCGGTATCAATCAATACCAAATCGGCTCCTTTGGCTACGGCAGAATTCAAGGTATCAAAAGCCACGGAAGCCGGGTCAGCGCCCATGCCTTTTTCCACGATATCCACACCCGCGCGCTCACTCCAGATTTTTAATTGGTCTACGGCAGCGGCACGGAATGTATCCGCGGCTCCGAGTACAACCACCTTGCCACGTTTTTTATATTGGTGGGCCAATTTTCCGATGGTCGTGGTTTTTCCTACGCCATTGACACCAACTACCATCACCACATAAGGTTTTTTTCCTGCTGGAATCGTGAAGTCGTCGTAGTTCTCGGTATTATTTTCGGAAAGTAAGGCGGCAATTTCTTGTTTCAGGATCGAATCCAATTCTTTTGTGCCCACATATTTGTCTTGTGCTACCCGGGCTTCGATACGGCGGATGATTTTTACGGTCGTGTCCACGCCTACATCTGAGGTGATGAGGATATTTTCCAACTCATCCAATACATCGTCATCAACGGTATCTTTCCCGGCAACGGCACGTTTCAGTTTGTCAAACAGTCCGGTGCGGGTCTTCTCCAAACCTTTGTCGTAAGTTTCTTGGTTCTCCTTTTTGGTGAAGAAATCGAATAATCCCATGATGCAGTGTATATACCGATATAAAAGTAAAAAAGCCCCGGCTGATAACAACGGGGCTGTAGAAATAATTTAGTAAAAAGCTTATTTGCTTTTGAAGAAGTCTGTTGCCAAATCTTTGTGCAAGATTTCTTCCTTAAAAGAATAAGAACCTCTTTCGTTTTTTACCATTTTAATAACTCGGGCAAAATCTTTACCGTCGCCTTTTTTCAATGATGCTACAACTTTCTTAGCCATGGTTCAATATTATTTAATTTCTTTATGTACGGTTACTTTACGAAGAATACGGTTGAATTTTTTCAATTCCAAACGCTCAGTCGTGTTCTTTTTGTTCTTGGTAGTGATGTAGCGAGAAGTACCAGGCATGCCGCTGGTCTTGTGCTCCGTGCACTCCATGATTACCTGAACTCTATTACCTTTCTTTGCCATCTTTTATCAATTGGGGTGCAAATGTAACAAAACTTTTTAATTGTGAACAAGCACATGTGAATTTTTCTTTAACCAAAATACACTTTCCTGAAGTACATGTTTCGCGTTGGAAAACTTCGGCTTTATGAGCCAAGCCACATATGGTTTCTTTGGCAAAGATAGGTTATCTTCTTTACTTTTCCATCTCTTTAGGCGGCATGGTGCCAAAAAGTCTATCCCAAAGAAAGGTACTTACGCCAAATGCCTTTTCCGGGTAACGGTAATGGTGTAATGTATGGTGACGCCAAACCGGTTTCAAAAATTTAAACGGCGGTTTGAACTTATGGATGGAAAAATGTGTGAACGAATACAGCATGTAACCAACGATCAATGCCGGCACGAAAATAAAGGCTTGGTCGCCCAAAATCAAGTAACCCAAACCCATGAACAAACTCGACAAGAATAAATTGACGATAGGCGGCTGGAATAAACGGTGATGATCATTAGGATAATGATGGTGAACCAGGTGGATGGTATAAACCACTTTTTTTTCAGAATCATTTTTGGCCGGAAAGTGGAACGCAAAACGGTGGAGGCAATATTCAATGAATGTCCAGACAAACAGCCCCAGAGGGAATAGCCACCAATAAGTAGCCCAGTTGGTTTCAAAATAAGTAACTCCGGCGTATACGATGATAGAAACGATAGCGGCATCCATTGGAAGTATGATCCAAGGGGAAGTACGCGTAAAAATATCCAGGAATCTATATTTTGATAGTTGCGCCGTTCCCGACTTTTCAGGAACGAAATCTGCGTGTGCTTGGCGTATGGTAGCTGTACTCATGCTTATTGTGTTTTAATTGTAAACTAAAACTTTCAATATGCATACCACAACGGGCCAGATTGGCTAATCCAAAATTAAATTCTGTTGAACTTTATTTTGATTTTTCTTCGGCAAGCATCAACACACGGTTGAACTGGTCTGCCGTAAAAGGCATTACGCTTAAGCGGGATTGTTTGATGAGTGAGGTTTCGCTAAGGATGATATCCTGCTTCATTTCCTCCAACGTAACTGGGGATTTAAGCGTAATATGTGGGATTAAATCCACAACCACCCAGTTTTTGTCATCCGTGGTCGGGTCTTGGTACGCTTCCTTGGCCACTTTGGCCACGCCCACGATTTCCTTTCCTTCGTTGCTATGATAAAAAAGTACCAAATCGCCCTTTTTCATGCCGCGTAAATTATTTCGTGCCTGGTAATTTCTTACGCCGTCCCAAAAGGTCTTTTTGTCTTCGTTGAATTTTTCCCAAGAATATTTGAAGGGCTCGGATTTGACTAACCAGTAATTCATGTGAGTTCTTAGTTTTTGGTTGTGGGTTTTTAGTGTTTTCAGGTTTTAACTAAAAACTAAGCACTAAAAACTAAACACTATTTTACAAAAATAAAATTTTATAGACCAGGTCCCGTAGTACTTCCCCACTATCCATGCTCACGTTGTTGATTCCTTTCGAACGTAAGTCCGCATCGGAAATTTCCAGCAGGATTCTTCTGCAGGTGGGCAGCGAGTAATGTTTCGCGGCATTCATGTAATCCTCTTTGTTTCCGTAATGTAATCCCAGTAAAGTGGCAATTTCCGCATCTTTCTTACCGAAACGTTGGTGGTATTTATACAACATCAACTTACTAAAGAAGGAATAAAACTGCGGGTTCAAAGATTGGAAATGGTGGCTTTTTTGGTTCTGTACGAAATAGTCGGTAATTTTTACTGCACGCGACAAGTTTTTTTGGGCCAAAGCCTTGTTCAGCTCAAAGATGTTGAATTCCTTATGGATGCCCACATTCTGCATGATGTGTTCATGCGTGATTTCAGTATCCTGCCCAATCGCCAATCGGAGCTTATCGATTTCATTGGTGATTTTGGAGGGCTCAGCGCCGATGTATTCCGCCAAGAAATCGATGGCGCGGGTTTGGATGGCGATTTTATTGTCCTTACAATAATCGCGGATCCATTCCACGATCTTGTAATCCTTTATTTTTTCTGAAGTAAACAAAACGCAGTTGGCACTTTTATCCAGTACTTTGGCCGTGGCCTTACGCTTGTCCAAACTCTTATATTTATGGCAAACCACTAAAATGGTGGTTTCCACCGGCATCGCAAAATAAGCATCCATCGCTTCCCAATCCTTTATGTTTTGGGCCTCGCGAATGATCACCACACGGTGTGAGGCCATCATGGGATAACTGCGGACCTCGGAAAGGATGTTTTCTACCGTGATGTCTTTGCCGTACAGGATACTTTGGTTAAATTCCTTTTCGTCCTTGTTCAGGACTTTCTTTTCTATCAGGTGCTCGATTTCATCAATAAAATAGGGCTCTTCACCCATCAAAAAGTATACGGGTCGATACTTTTCGGCTTTAATTTCCTTGATGATGTCCGTAAATTTCATACTCCGCAAAAATGCGGTTTGTGTACCGTTTTTTCAAAAAATGTTTTGAACAGTTTTAAGTAGGCAACAGGCAGTAGGTAACAGGCGTCAAGTAACTATTGCCTACTGCCTGTTGCCTATTGGCTAATATTTTTTCCTAAATCCACCATAATTTGCTACAATTGTCGATTGAAATGGGCAATGCATGAGTGCAAAACAGAAAACATTAGCGAATTCTTTTGAGGTATCTGGGCTTGGGCTTCACACGGGGCAAGAGGTAAAGATGCGTTTTTTACCGGCCGATGAAAATACTGGGTTTGTTTTTCGGAGGGTTGATTTGGACGGAAATCCGGAAATAAAAGCTAACGCAGATTTTGTGGTGGATACCAACCGCGGGACTACCCTTGGAAAAGGCGAAGTGAAAATTCATACCGTGGAGCATGCATTGTCTGCTTTGGTGGGTGCGCACATCGATAATTGTGTAATGGAAATCGATGGTGCCGAAGTGCCCATCTTGGATGGAAGTGCGGGCATTTTTACCGACCTGATCCAAACCGCCGGCAGCCAAGACCAAAACGCCTGGAAGGATTTCTTCGTTATCCGCGAGCCTATCCGCTATGTAGACGAAGAAACCGGTTCCGAAATCATGGCGTTGCCTTCAGACAAATATGAACTGACCGTGATGATCGATTTTGGTAGCAAAGCCCTCGGCTCCCAATTCGCTAAGTATGATTCATCATCCAATTACGCCCAAGAAATCGCACGTTCCCGCACGTTCGTTTTTCTCCATGAACTGGAAATGCTACTCAAGCACGGTTTGATCAAAGGCGGAGACATGAGCAATGCCATCGTTTTCGTAGAGCGTTTCGTGGACGAAAAAATATTGAACGAACTCAAATCAAAACACAACCTTCCGGATATCCGCGTACGCGAAGGTGAAATGTTGAACCGCGAAGGTTTGCGTTTTGCCAACGAGCCGGCCCGTCATAAATTATTGGATGTAGTAGGCGATTTGGCCTTGGTGGGGGTTCCGATCAAAGGGCACATCATCGCCACCAAGCCGGGGCATAAGGTAAACACGGCTTTTGCGAGTTTGTTGAGAAGCCAGTATAAAAAAGAAAGAACATCGCACCAAATGCCGGATATCGATTTAAATCAGGCTCCGGTGTTTGATATATATAAGATACTTGACATTCTCCCGCACCGCTATCCATTCTTATTGGTGGATAAGGTAATCGAAATGAGTGAAGACCATGTGGTGGGAATCAAGAACGTAACGTTCAACGAACCGTTTTTCCAAGGCCACTTTCCCGGTTTGCCGGTGATGCCGGGCGTCATGTTAATTGAAGCCATGGCGCAGGTGGGCGGAATTTTGGTATTGGGAACCGTAGATGACCCCAAACAATACACACCTTATTTTATTAAGATAGACGGAGTGAAATTCAAACAACGGGTTTCGCCTGGCGATACCGTGGTATTTGTATGTAAACTTGTTTCTCCCATTCGTCGTGGTATTTGTCATATGGAAGGCAAGGCATATGTAGATGGTAAATTGGTGATGCAAGGCGAATTGATGGCCCAAATGGTAAAAAATACTCCAGAAGTAAAATGATCCAACCTTTATCTTTTATAGATCCTTCGGCCAAGATTGGCAATAATGTGGTAATCGATCCATTTACCGTCATCCATAAAAATGTGGAAATTGGCGATGGTACCTGGATTGGTTCCAACGTCACCATCATGGAAGGCGCACGAATCGGTAAGAATTGCCAAATTTTTCCGGGTGCGGTCATATCGGCCGTTCCGCAAGATTTAAAATTTAAGGGCGAGGAATCAACCGTCGAAATTGGCGACCGTACCACCATCCGGGAGTTTGTAACCATCAACCGCGGAACCGTGGATAGACACAAAACCGCAGTGGGAAGCGATTGCCTCATCATGGCTTACTGCCACATCGCGCACGATTGCTTTGTGGGCGATGGCTGTATTTTGGCCAATGGCGTTACACTGGCCGGGCACATCACCATCGGAGATTTTGCCAACATTGGCGGATTGACAGCCGTACAGCAGTTTATTTCCATCGGACCACATACATACGTAGGCGGCGGTTCATTAATCCGTAAGGACATCCCGCCATTCATCAAGGCCGCCAAGGAGCCTACCACGTATATGGGCATCAATTCCGTGGGATTGCGCCGCCGTGGATATACGAACGAGCAGATCAACCAGATCCAGGATATTTACCGCATCATATACCTCAAGAACCACAATATTTCAAAAGCCATTGAAATCATTGAGACGGAAATGCCTTCGTCTTCTGAAAGGGACGAGATTTTGTTGTTCATGCTGAAGAGCAAAAAGGGCATCATGAAACGTTCGGTATTGGAAAAAGACTTGGAAGAATGATGCACATTGCCTTCAACGGAGTTTCCAAACGTTTCGGGCAAACACGTATCCTCAACGATTTCTCGCACGAATTTGTTGCCGGTAAGGCATACCATATCGCCGGACCAAACGGTTCCGGTAAATCCACCTTTTTAAAAATTGTCTGCGGAAATATAACACCCGACAAAGGCACGGTGCTGTTTTCGGAAAACAATTCACCCGTTGAATTGGAGGAATGGGCCATCAAAACTGCATTTTGCGCACCATACATCGATTTACTGGACGAACTGACCGGACGTGAGCAGATAGCCTTCCACCAATCATTCAAATCATTTTTGCCACAAGCATCTATCATGGATGAAGTGAAAAACGCCGGCATTGCCCACGCGTTAGATAAACCGTTGCGTCTGTATTCATCGGGCATGAAACAGCGCCTGAAATTAATCCTCACATTTTTGAGTGATAGCCCGTTGTTATTGTTGGATGAACCCTGTTCCAACCTGGATGAAAGCGGTCGTCAATTCTACGCTTCCCTGGCCTCACGTTATATCCAGAACCGTTTGGTGTTGGTGGCTTCCAATAATATGTTGGAAGAGCACTTTTTTTGTGGGGAACGGGTGGAGATTGCGGTGGAGTAATATAATTTATATAATCGTATCATGATAAGATTTAATAAAAAAAAATCTATAATAATAAAAGAATCAGTTGATAAACCTATTCTTAATATTAATAAAATCAATTTTATTACAGATGATAAAGATTGGGCAATTAGGCTAAGTACGGCAATATTATTAGTGAAATTTACAGGAATTAGTAATAATAAAGAAATAAAAAGTTCTCAACGCCAATTAAGCATTGGAGCATTTATTACTCCATATCATAGATTTTCAATTTTAGAAATGAATGAATGGTTTAGATTTGAGGATTTAATTAAGATGAGTATCCGTAGTAAATGTGATCGTTGGACAACCACAATAGAACTAGTTAATTTTGAGTTTAAAAAAGGTGAAATATTAGAAGTTTATACAACAGATAAGGAGTATATTTTAGCTAGAATTTCTGATTGGAAAAAAAGAATAGATAATTTATATAATGAATCTTCAAAATGGATATCGTTGCATCCCAATTTATCTATAAAGGAAGGTAATCCAACTGAAATGTATGAAGAATTAATGCAAAGTTTTAATGTGCTTCCAATAGATTTAGAAACAAGAGATATCTATAAAAATAATAAACTAGTGTTGTCGTTTAAACCTAAAGGGTTATGGATGATTGGTGGAAATGGGAGAATAGATATAATTTCAAAATTTGGGAGTTATATTTTAATAGACGTCGCAGATGCTTTTCAGCAACCTAATTGGATGATTTATACTGGGCCAACAAAAAAAGAAGGTATACCATTTAGCAAGGCAGAGTTGTTTAAATTAATAGACTTGCTATAATGAATATATTTGATGAATTGTCTGATATTTATTTTGAAATAGATAATGATTATACAATTATTGAAGCAGAAGCTCGTTCAAGAGGGCATTATAGAAAAGAGGAGAAATATAAGCGTAAGAAAGAATTAAATGATCAAGCTTATTTTTTATTTATGTTTACAAGGCTTGAAGATAGAATCAGAGAATTATCTAATGAATTGATTGATGAAAAATATACTAAACTTAGAAATTGGAATTATAAACGAACATGGGATATTCTTCATAAGCGAAAAGAAAACATTAATTTGCTTGATAGGGTTGCTTTACTAACGGAACTTGGGCAAGCTGACTATAATCTTATTGAAAGATACTATCAACAACGAAATAAAATAGGACATGGAAAATCTTTCACAATTACTATTAATATAGCAACTGTTGTTAATGATATGCAAAGATTATATAAAGATTTGCAATATTAACGGATCGATAAAATCATTCAAATAACCCCACAAAATTCCCCACATTCCCCTTCACCGAATAATCCTCCTCAATCTTCCTACGCGTATTGGCCGAAAGCGTATATAACAAATCTCGGTTGTAATACAATTCGGTGATGTACCTTTTCCAATCCTCGCTGGTAGAGCATATAAAACCGTTCACGCCATGGTCCACGATGCGTGTGTTCACGCCCACGGGCGAAACCAAAGCCGGAATACCCAGCGACATATATTGCAAGGCCTTGAATCCGCATTTTCCGTTGCTCCACTTATCTTCCGTCAGCGGCATCAAACCGATATTGAATTGTAACAAATCTTCAATTTCGGTGGGTTTATTCCATGGAATAAATTTTAAAAACGGATAATTGAAATTCGGCTTTTTATCGCAGATGACGGCTAGCGTAAAATTGATTTCCTTCGATAAATCTTCAAATACAGGAAGCATGTCTTCCAGATATTTAATGGTGCTGTGTGTGCCCGTCCAACCGACTACAAAGTTTTCCGAACGTTGGTTTTTGAGCCGGTTGTGCAGGTTTTCGGTATCGATCGTGGTGGGATTGTATACCACGTTTGGATTTACTTCACGTGCAAAATCACACAAAAAATCATTCCCGGCCGATACTTTATAGGCAAGCTGACAGATGTATTTCGTATTGTTCCAATTCTTGAACCGTATAAACATCCGGTTGCTTTCGCTGGCATTCGGAATCCAGATGGCATCGTCGAAATCGAAGATGATTTTTTTACGCGCTACTTTCGCATAGAGCCAAGGAAAGAAAGGAAGTCCCAACGGATCGGCCTCGCGGTGGATGAATACATAATCATATTTTCTTAGGCGAAAAGCCAGTAGCAAACGTTTTAACCAGCCATAAAAAAGCCAACAGATTTTAGAAAATATCCGGCCTTTGGCATACAATATTTTCCAAGCCTTTTCCGTCCAAAATGCTTCACGGTCGAATAAAATACCGCGTTCATTCAGCGCCGAATAATACTGCTCAAACCTAAACCGCTGGCTCGGGGCCGATGTATGTGGGTAAGGCGTGAGGAAAAGAATGCGCACGGTTAATCCTCCTGGGCTTCGTTTTCGTGTTTGTCGGCTTTATCCGAGCCGATGATCGGTGCACGCTCGTAAGGCGCATTCCTGTCAAACAAATACCGGAATGTAGCATAAGTCCTATAATTGGTGGAACCCAAGTTATCGCAAACCTTCAACATTTTTGGGTTGAAATCGCCGATCCAGCCCAAGATGGTGTCTTTGTAAGGCGTTACGTGTGCGATATTGGTTTCGGCAAACTTAATCATGGCACCTTCCACGCCGCGTCCGTGGTACTCCTTCACCACACCGAAAATAACGCCGAACATGGTTACCGGTGGGTTGAATTTTTTATGGTAAAGGAATTTCAGTTTTCCTAATAGGTTTAGATTACCGTGGATATATTTAAAAATCTGGTTCAGTTCCGGCAAATTGATATAAAAACCGATGGGCCTGTCTGCTTTGAAGACAAAAATTACGATGCGTGGGTCGTATACGGGCTTCATGGATTTGATGGTTTTGCGTGCCACGTCGATGTTCATCATTTTAAAGCCCTCGTGTCCGCCCCATGCGCTGTTGTATACTTCCAGAAAGCATTGGGCAAAATATTCATCGGACCATCCCACCACGTTGGTTGTGCGTATTTCGGGGTCTTGCTTCAGCATTTCGGCCTTGCGTACGAAAACTTCCTGCGCCGGCATCAATAAATCGCGGTGGAACATCAACTGGTTATAGTACAGCTTAAAGCCATAAGTTTCCATCAATGTTCGGTAGTATTCTGGGTTATAGTTCATCCCGTAGGATGGCGGCGTCGTGAAATCTTTCACCAACAAGCCCCAGAATTGAAGTTTTTCGCCAAAGTTGATGGGACCGTCCATGGCTTCCATACCTTTTTCCTTCAACCAATCGCGGCCCGTATCAAATAATTTGTTGGCCGCTTCTTGGTCATTGATGCATTCAAAAAAGCCAACACCGCCCGTGGGCTGCTTAAATTCGTTGAATGTTTTCGGGTTCACGAAAGCCGCGATGCGACCGATCAATTTCCCGTTTTTGTCTTTCAATATCCAACGTTGGGCCGAGCCTTCACGAAAAAGCTTGTTCTTCTTCGGGTCGAAAATTTTTTCGACATCCTGGCGAAGTTGGGGAATGAAAACCGGATCGTTTTTATAGATAACACGTTCAACGGCAAAGAAATCGTTGTTCGTGGATGAATCGCTAACTGGAATGATCTGCATATCGAATGAATGATGATTGCGATGCGAAAATAACTAAAAAGACATTAGATTTTAGATGTTAGATGTCAGACTCTTTGATAAGCGTTGAAATCATTGGGTTGGCAAGGATTGATTTAAATGACGATTTTAGATTTACTGGCCTTAATCGTCATCCGTAAATCTGAAATCGGTCAATTGGTTATTGTTTGATTTATTCATCAACAGATCACCAAAACATCAAATCGCCCAATATCTTTGCCCCATGAGATCAACATTTCAAGGGAAAACAGCCATTGTAACGGGCGCAGGTTCCGGCATCGGGAAATCATTGGCAGAGGCTTTTGCCTTGCAGGGAGCCAATGTGGTATTGGCTGCGCGAAGCGGTCATATATTGGAAGATTTGGCGGTGGAACTGCGAAAAACCGGCGTAGAGGTTTTGGTGTATTGCTGTGATGTGAGTTTGGAGGAAAATTGCAAGGAACTGATCAACCAAACCATGGCCAAGTTTGGAAGGATTGATTTTTTGGTAAACAATGCCGGCATCTCGATGCGCGAATTGTTCGTCAATTCTACGCCCAACGTGTTGAAAAAGTTGATGGACGTAAACTTTTGGGGAACGGTGTATTGTACTAAATAT
>Ga0247814_10001239_pt1 | contig 15507 bp, 18 predicted proteins | sample UWRJL179409R1_FD_179947 | JGI IMG/M metagenome (GOLD analysis project Ga0247814, IMG submission 179947) | Plant litter microbial communities from Arlington Agricultural Research Station in Wisconsin, United States - UWRJ-L179-409R-1 | ecosystem: Environmental > Terrestrial > Plant litter >...
TATAGTTCGAACCACCCGTCATACCAGGAAAACGGGAATGATTATGTACTCACCACGGAGATCATGAAATGGTTTTGGGATAATTACGTAACTGACCCTGACCTGTTCCACAAAGCCTCCATCCTGCGTTCGGCCGACTTTCCTAACCTGCCTCCGACGATGATCTTTACCTGTAACTATGATCCGCTGAGAGATGAGGGCAAAGCCTACGCCGATAAATTAACGGCGGCGGGCGTAAAGACCATTTATAAAAACTACGAAAATATTCATGGCTTTTTTGGCCTCGGAGAAATGGGCGAAGCAGCGGTGCAGGAAGCCAGTCTCTTTTTAAAGAGCCAGTTAAATAATTAAGCACTTAAAAACTGTAACAATGAAGCATTTCAAAAAAGAAGATACCATTATGTTGCTGATTGATCACCAGGTCGGAACGCTAAATTTTGCGGTCAGCCGGCCTAAAGAGATGATCGTAAACCGCGCAAAGGCACTTGCCATGATCGCGAGGGATCTGCATATCCCTGTCGTTCTCACCAGCAGTCAGGAAGATCATATGCAGGGTCGTCTGATCCCCGAACTAGAAGAGATACTGCCGGCGGAATATGAGGCCCGGATCAAACGCACAGGCGTTACAAATGCCTGGGACGATGAGAACTACAAAAAGGCGGTAATCGAAGCTGCTCAGGGTCGTAAAAATGTGATCATGGCCGGTTTAACCAATGATGTATGTATCGTTTACCCATCCATATCTATGGTAGACGAAGGTTATGATGTGCAGGTAGTAATAGACGCAGGCGGATCTCCAACTGAAATTGCTGACGATATCGCCAGACGGACCTGGGAAAGTGCAGGGGTAAGGACTACAGCCATAAACCAGCTAATTTCCGACCTGACAGAGAGATGGGACACCAAAGACGGCGGAATACTTGTGAAAATTTTAGCTGAACAAATTATCCCGACTTTTGGAAAGTTTAAGTAATATACTAACGCTCGGTTCTAAAATGATATCGTTATTAATACTTGAAATGAAGTTTCGACTACTAAATTCAGGATTTCGACTTCACCTTGTTTCATTGAAGTGCAGAAATTTGCATTAATAAATTAATACTAAAGAATAATTTTATGAAAGTTTTCGTCACAGGCGCAACGGGCTTTGTTGGCTCAGTCATAGTTCAGGAATTAATTGCTTCCGGTCACGAGGTATTAGGCCTTTCCCGCAATGATGAGTCGGATAAAAAACTTGTAGCAATTGGTGCGCAGGCGCATCGCGGTGACCTTAATGATTTAGATAGCCTGCGAAGTGCAGCTGCCGCTGCCGATGGCGTAATTCATACCGCCTTTAACCATGATTTTTCCAAGTTTAAAAAAAGCTCTGAAAACGACAGACGCGTGATTGCCGCGCTGGGCGAGGCGTTGGCCGGGTCTGACCGCCCGCTGATTATTACCTCTGCCATTGGGCTACTGGAACGCGGGAGATTGGTAAGTGAAGATGATATGCCTGCGCCAGGCGAAAACCCCCGTATTGCATCTGAGCAGGCCGCTGATGCCGTTGCAAAAACCGGTGTGCGTATTTCAGTAGTCCGCCTTTCACCGTCGGTCCATGGCGAGGAAGATCATGCCTTTATACCAACACTGATCAAAATTGCCCGGGAAAAAGGGATGTCGGTTTACGAGGGCGAGGGAACAAACACCTGGCCGGCAGTACACCGGTTGGATGCAGCAAAGCTTTTCAGGCTTGCACTGGAGAAAGATGCGGCCGCGGGAACACGTTATCACGGCGTTGCCGAGGAGGGCATTGCGTTCCGCGATATCGCCGATGCTATCGGGAAAGGACTAAAAGTTCCGGTTGTGAGCAAATCGAAGGAAGAAGCAGCGAAACACTTTGGGTCCTTTGCACATTTTGCAGGAATGGATATCCATGCATCCAGTCAAAAAACCCGGGAAGCGCTGGCCTGGCATCCAACACAGGAGGGTCTGATCGCGGACCTCGGCGGTCAGTTTTACTTTTCAGCGCAATAAAATTTTTTAGATCATCATCATGAAAACAGTATTTATAACGGGAGCTAATACCGGTATTGGTTTCGAAACCGCCAGGCAACTGGCACAATTAGGTCATTTCGTTTATTTGGGCTGCAGGGATCAGGCAAAAGGTTTAGCCGCTATCAATAAATTAAGACATTTAGGACTTTCCAATGCAGAGATGATAGAAATTGATATCGCAGATATCGGTTCTGTAACTAAAGCGAAAAAGGAATTAGAAAGCAAAATTGAGGCGCTGGACATTTTGATCAATAATGCAGGAATAACAGGAGATCAACCCCAAAATATATCTGCCAGCCCTATTGAGAATTTTCGCAAGGTGTTTGATACCAATTACTTTGGAACCATACAGACGACGCAGCAACTTATACCCCTTTTGAAGAAATCGCGACAGCCGGTGATCGTAAATGTAGCCAGTGAGCTAGGCTCTTTGACAATGCATACCAGCCTCGAACGGAACCCCGATTGGGACATCTATAATGCCTATGGATCCTCCAAAACCGCTGTCAATTCTTTTACCGTCATGCTGGCTAATGAATTCAGTGACACTAATTTCAAAATCAATAGTGTTACACCAGGATATACCGCTACGGAGCTAAATGATTATAAAGGAACAAAAACGGTGGAGGAAGGTGCCGGGCCAATTGTAAAATGCGCAATGCTGGACAAAGATGGCCCGACAGGGAAGTTTTTTAAGGACGGAGGTGAAGTGCCGTGGTAAGGCAATCATTGCTAACTCACCAGCGTTTGAAAATACCTCCAATTTTCTCGTGAAATTAAATTAATAGTCTTGGTAGCAAACAATATTGATATCAGGTGTTTAAATAGAAAACTACATCGCATCTCAGGGGTGCTTTAAAATATACCTTATGGAAGAACAACCGAAACTCCCGGACCTTTCTGAAGCGGAGCGTAATGCATTGGAAGAACTGATGCCAGATGAAATGAACGAGATCATCACCTCGGGCATCAAACGCAGACATTTTTTAAAACTTTTTGCTGTAACCGGGGCGAGTGTACTGGCCGCGCATCTTCTGGGGATCGAACAGCTGATGGCCAGAAGCGTACCGATCGAACAGCAAGGGCCGGTAATCATCGAGAACGGGATTAACCTGTCGTTCCAGGTCAACGGAAGTTCACAGCAGTTAACGGTTGATTCGCGTATGACGCTGTTGGATACGCTGCGGGAGCGCCTCAATTTAACCGGTTCTAAGAAAGGCTGCGACCATGGGCAATGTGGCGCCTGTACGGTGATCGTCGATGACAAGCGCGTATTATCCTGCCTTACGCTTGCAGCTACCTGTGAGGATAAAAAAGTGACGACCATAGAAGGACTTGCAACGGGTAACGAGTTGCATCCCATGCAAACTTCCTTTATTAAACACGATGGATTTCAGTGCGGATACTGCACGCCCGGTCAGATCTGTTCAGCTGTCGCGCTAATGGATGAGGCAAAGAACGGCGAAGCCAGTTACGTGACCGCCAATGTGCGAAACAAAAGCAGGTCAGTTAAGCTTTCCAATGAAGAGATTCGGGAGCGCATGTCGGGTAATATCTGCCGCTGCGGGGCCTATCCAAATATTGTGGACGCCATACGGGAAGTGCATGGCGATAAGGCAGTCGCGCAGGTTTGGCAATTTGCTGACGGAACTATTTAGATCGTACATTTTTTCACTCTACTAAGCGTCTGTTATGAGACCATTTAAATACTCAAATGCATCCGATCCTGCTGCGGCGATCAGTACCGTATCAGCCAATCTTACCGCTAAGTATCTTGGCGGTGGGACCAACCTAATTGACCTTATGAAGGAAGATGTGATGCATCCTTCTGACCTGGTGGACGTAACCCGGTTGAAATTCGCAAAGATCGAGAAAAAAGGAAACGGCGTTTCAATCGGTGCCACAGCCACCAATGCCTTCACCGCTAACGATGAAATTATCCGTGAAAATTACCCCTTACTTTCCATGGCTATATTGGCAGGTGCCAGTGCACAGATCCGGAACATGGCTACTAACGGTGGCAATCTGAACCAGCGTACCAGGTGTACTTATTTTTATGACGTCAATATGCCTTGCAACAAACGCGAACCGGGTACCGGCTGCGGCGCTTTGCACGGTTTGAATAAAAACCATGCGATCTTTGGCTGGTCGGAGAAATGCGTGGCCACTTACCCGTCTGACATGGCTGTTGCACTGGCTGCGCTGGATGCCGTTGTGCAGGTGGAAGGTCTGAACAATACCAGACGGAGTATACCTTTCGCAGATTTCCACCGGCTTCCCGGCGATCATCCCGAGAAAGACAACAACTTGAAACAGGGAGAATTTATTACCGCTATCGATTTGCCTGCAAACCGCTTCGCAGAAAAATCATATTACTTAAAGATCAGGGAGCGTTCGTCTTACGCCTTCGCCCTGGTTTCCGTTGCTGCGGCTTTGGTAACAGAGGGCAACACAATCAAAGAGGTTCGTATTGCCCTTGGGGGTGTTGCGCATAAACCATGGCGTGCCACCTTTGCTGAGCAATGGCTGACCGGGAAACAAGCGACGGAAGCTAATTTTAAAGCAGCGGCAGCGGCTGAACTAAAAAATGCCAGACCCTTATCGCATAACAAATATAAGATAAGCCTCGCCGCTAAAGCCATAACGCGTGCGCTTGAAGGCGCCATGCAGGGTGGCGTTTACGGCGCTATGGAAGCAGATTCAACCTCTAAAAATTAAGATCATGAGTGAAACCGGTAAACCAATAAGCCGTATTGATGGCCGCATGAAAGTGAGTGGCAAGGCAACCTACTCAGCAGAGAACAATTTTCCGAACATGGCTTACGCTTTCCCTGTACGCGCTACTATTGCGAAGGGAAAGATCATATCCATTGATGATGCTTCTGCAAAAAAAGAAGAAGGTGTAATTGCTGTGATCAGCTATAAGAATGCTTTTAAATTAAAGCCGCTCGACATGGCCGCGCAGGCAAAAGCCGGTGCGGCGTTCCTTGGTGAGAATCTGCCGCCTTTGCAGGATAATATTGTTCATTATCCCGGCCAGTTCATTGCTTTGGTAGTAGCTCAAACTTACGAACAAGCCCGTTCAGCTGCGTATAAACTAAAAGTGCGTTATACGATAGAAAAGGGTGCAGTAGATCTGAAAACAGAACTTCCGAAAAGCAAAAGGCCCAAGATGTTCATGGCAGAAGAAGCCCAGGTGAATACCGGCAAAGCCGCTGCTCCCTTGGCAGCCTCGCATCAAAAAGTTGAGCATACATATTATACTCCTGTTGAACATCATCATCCGATGGAACCGCATGCTACGGTCGCGGTATGGGAAGGTATGGATAAATTAACATTATATGACGCCACCCAGGGCGTTGGGCTCACCAGTTCTATTGCCGCATATTTCTTTAGGTTAAAACCTGAAAATGTAAATGTCATAGCACCGTATGTTGGTGGTGGCTTTGGCTCTAAAGGGCTTTGGCTTCACACTTTAATTGTTGCAATGGCGGCAAAAGCGGCAGGGCGCCCGGTAAAGCTTGCCCTTACCCGTCAAATGATGCAAACCAATGTTGGACACCGCGCGGCAACTATCCAGCGTGTAGCACTCGGGGCAGATGCCTCGGGTAAATTAAGCGTGGTGCGTCATCATACAGATACTTATAACAATCTTACCCAGTTCTTTGAACCCAGCGGCAAGCAATCGCTGGTTTTGTACAAAGCTCCGCTTAGGGAGGTTACCTATAATGTAGCACAATTGAACCGCGGCACCCCGACCTTTATGCGGGCTCCGGGCGAAACTCCGGGCACTTTTGCATTGGAATCTGCCATGGATGAGATGGCGTACCAATTAAAGATGGACCCGGTTGAATTCCGGATCAAAAACCATACAACAAAAGATCCGGTTAAAGGGCATGATTTTTCCAGCGAGTTCCTTTTAGACTGTTACCGCATCGGCGCTGAGCGGTTCGGCTGGTCATCCCGCAGTATGCAACCCAGGCAGAAAAGGAACGGCAAATACCTGGTGGGTTATGGGATGGCAACAGCGACCTACCCGGGTGGGCGAAGTGCCGCATCGGTAAAGGTAAAAATGAATGCAAAGGGTGACGTTACGGTGATGACCGCCTCTATAGATATCGGCACAGGAACTTATACCGTGCTGGCGCAAACAGCGGCCGACGCGCTTGGCGTACCTGTGAACCGTATTGATGTGAAGATCGGCGATTCCACTCTTCCGCCAGCGCCGTTAGCAGGAGGGTCACAAACAACGGCAAGTATCCATCCTGCAGCTCTGGATGCATGCGTCTTGTTGCGAAGAGAATTAATCGCAATGGCAATTGCCGACCCTGATTCCAAACTAAACGGCCGTAAATTAGAAGAGATAGGTTATGCAGACGGCAAGCTGTATGTAAAAGGCGATGAGAACAAAAACGAAACTTATTTACATATTTTAAGCCGTGCCAAAAGAGACGAAATCGAAGCCTGTGCAACCACTTTGCCGGTTTCGGGTGCCGGGCTAACCATTCCCGGTGCGCTTTGCACCCCGAGCCAAACCCCGCCGGATCAAAACAGCGATATTAAGCAGTATGCTTTCCATTCGTTCGGCGCACAATTTGCCGAAGTATGGGTAGATGAAGACTTTGGCACCATACGGGTGAAACGCTTTACGAGTGTTCAGGATGTAGGGCGTATCATGAATGAGAAAACAGCGCGGTCGCAGATCATTGGTGGCGTGATCTTTGGCATCGGCGCGGCATTGATGGAAGCAACCGAGTATGACAAACGATGGGGCAACCCGGTCACCCGGACATTGGCCGATTATCATGTGCCGGTTCACCTGGATGTACCACCGATCGATGTTCATTTTATAGGCAAACCCGATCCGCACATTTCACCTATTGGTGCACGTGGTATTGGGGAGATCGGTATCACAGGCGTATCTGCTGCCATTGCGAATGCCGTTTTCAATGCAACCGGTAAAAGATTGAGGGACCTGCCATTGACACCCGAAAAGTTTTTCGATGCGTAATAGATTCCCAAGTTTATATTAACCTATTAGTCAGGCTTCGAGCATTCACCATCATTTAGCAAATTATTCAGACCAAAACTTCATATCGCCATTGGAATTTAGCACTTCAATTAATTAGCAGTAGTTGTGTTTGATCTATGGCGACTTAGGTATGATGCCACTAAAATCAACAGCATGACGAATGGTGCCAGGAGATTAAATACAGGATCGCCAGCCATATAATGAGCAAGGATCGCAGATGAGAAACTGATCGAAAAACCGAAATAAGCCCATTCCTTAACACGCGCAGGAATAGCTGGAACAGCTATGGCAAATGCGCCTAACAGTTTTGCAATTCCCAATTCGACGCGAAACCAATCGGGGAATCCTAAATGTGCGAAAGCGACTTTCAGGTCGGGATTAAAGAAATAGTTATATACATTGGCCAACATACCCAGGACAACCAGGCCGGTAGTGATCCAATAAGTGATTTTTATTGCTTTCATGATTATATTTTTTAAAACTATTGGCAAATCTACATTCGCTATAGTTTATTTTTGTAATGGGTTTACCAGTGGAAACCGGTTTCCTTGAAGAAACTACTATTAAAGATGATAGAAAAAATCGACCTTGATCCTATACGTTGCACCGCCCACCATATGGCGATCAATGATACCATGGACGTTTTGTCCGGAAAGTGGAAGATCCGTATAATCGGCTCTCTTGGCTTCGGCAAGCAACGGTTTATGGAACTTAAATCAAATATTGACGGGATCGCTGCAAAAATGCTCTCCAAAGAATTGCAGCAGCTGGAGTTAAATGGATTGGTTACGCGGACTGTGCTGAATACCAAACCGATTACGGTCGAATATGAATTAACCGAATATGGCCACTCGCTCCAACCTATTATTAATGAAATGTCGGCCTGGGGAATCAAGCACCGGGAGAGAATTGTAAAGCAAATGAGCGCTAAGTAAACTGTATCATCAACATGTTAATCGAGTTTGTTACCCAGCCGCAGTTTAATTTTCTGACGGCTTTTGCTGAAGCGCTGCATGTACCTGTGGTGAATAACGAGCTGAAAATTCCCTCATCTCTGGGCGAAGGTTTTGTACGCAGGGTTGATCTAAATGAAGATTTCCGCCTGCTGATACATAGGTACCGGTTAAACCAGGAACTGATCTTAAAACGGGTAGGTTCAACAGAACCGGCAAGCTTCATCAGCGTAATATTTTATAACAATGAGGAGCCAGTAACCTTAGTTACTGATGATCAGGAACAACATCATTTTAGCCGTTATAACGATATGGCGATCCAGATCGCATCTAATAATTTGGATACGCTGATCACTTTTCCTGCTAACACCGAGATCTATTATACCGTTATCGGATTAAGTGCCGTTCGCCTTAAGGCACTATTAGAGCTTAATCGTACTGATAGTTTGATCGATACCATTGTCAACCCCAAAGAATCTTTTCTTTTTTATGAAAGTATGGGTACTGAAACCCAAATGACACTCAAACAGCTATCAGAGCCACAGACAGAGAACGGACTTGCTGGCTTTTACTACCGGCTTAAAGCAGAAACGCTGCTGTACAATGTCTTTAATCAGTTACGCAACCGTGAATCTACCGGACATAGCCCCGTTAACAAAGCCGACGCGGAAAAGCTCGCTATTATCAGGAAAGCGATACTCAGCGATCTTAGCCAGCCTCCAAGTCTGCCTTCCCTTGCTAAAATAGGCGGCATAAGCGAAACAAAAATGAAAGAGCTGTTCCGGCAGGTATTTGGTGATAGTATTTACAATTACTATCAAACGGCACGTATGGAAGAAGCGGCCTATTTGCTCAAACATAAAAATTATTCCGTGAGTGAGGCCGGCTATCACTTAGGCTTCAGCAATTTAAGCCATTTTACCCGCCTATTCGAACGACACCATCAGCAAAAGCCTAAAAAATTCGCGTCAGGCGGATAGGACTATTTTTCGGACGCGGTGGGCTATTTTACCCCGCGCATCCTGACGACCTTTGACATATCATTTAAACATACAACAAACGATATGAAAAAGTTACTCATGCCATATAATAGTGCCTCCCTGATTCTAAAGAACCATTTAGTGATGGCTCCCATGACCCGCAGCCGTGCTATCGGCAATGTGCCAAACGCCCTGATGGCGGAATACTACAGCCAGCGCAAAGGAGCAGGCTTGATCATAACAGAAGGTACTGCGCCCGCACCTGAAGCATTGGGTTATGCCCGTATTCCGGGGATTTTTTCATCAGAGCAAGTAGAAGGCTGGAAATTAACGACAGCAGCTGTACATCAAAACGACACCAAAATATTTTTGCAACTGATGCATACTGGTCGTATCGGCCACCAGGCAAACCTCCCCGAGGGCGCTCAGGTAATAGGTGCATCCGCTATAGCAGCAGCAGGGCAGATGCATACCGATACCGTTGGCATGCAGGATTACCCAATTCCGGTAGCCTTATCTACCAAGGATGTACTGGATGTGATCAGCGGATATGTGACAGCCGCCAAGAACGCGATGGTCTCAGGCTTTGATGGTATAGAAGTGCACGCGGCAAACGGGTACCTCATTGAGCAGTTCCTGAACCCGAACACAAATCACCGAACCGACATTTATGGTGGCAGCATCGAAAACAGAGCCCGATTTGCAATAGAAGTGGCGCAACAGGTGGCGGACGCTATCGGCAAAGAAAAAGTTGGTGTACGGATCTCGCCTAATTCCAATCTTGGCGACTTGCAAGCTTACGATGCTACTGAGGAAACCTACATTCATTTAAGCCGGGAATTTAATCGTATCGGGCTTGCCTATATACACATCAGCATTAATCCCCAGGTACCTGCACAAACTTTAGCGGCGATCAGGACTGAATTTGAGGGAACGATAATTTATTCTAACGCCTTTACTGCCGAAAAGGCGGAAGCTGAATTAGATAAAGGAGATGCAGACCTCATTGCTTTTGGCAGGGCATTTTTAGCAAATCCGGACCTGGAGCAGCGTATCGCTGGCGGAGCAGAATTAAACGCGCCCGATTTCACTACCTTATATACAACCGGCGCTAAAGGATATACCGATTACCCGGTTTTATTCAATTAATCCTTTACACTATTAAATTATTAAATATGAAAGCGATTGTTTTAGAAAGGCCGGGATCAACAGAAAACTTTGTTTACAAAGAAGTACCGCAGCCTGTAATAGCATTAAATGAAGTTCTTGTAAAGGTGGAATCCGTTCGTACATATCCGGAACGTTTGCCTTTAATGATATGGCACTTGCCCATGATCAGATTGAAAGTGGAAGAACTGTTGGGAAAGTCGTTGTTAAAGTATAAATACATGGGCCGGTATAAAACCGGCTGTGAAAGCAGAAAATTTACATGTTACATATAATTCAGAAATCATGGAAAAAATCAAAAAAGAGCATATTGTTGCTTTTTTACGGGCACTAATGCTCACTATTATACTGCCGGTATTTTTACCCGGGAACGTTAATGCTCAACAATTATCGGTGGCTGAAAAATCGGTAAGTTCCCTGGGAGCGGAAAACGCTGCGCTGAAATTATTGCAGGGCAACTTCGATGTAAAGGAAACCATATGGAGTTCCCCTACAGCAAAACCTGTTTACAATACCAAGTTAATTGCCCGGAGACAAATGATAGGTTCTGTTTTACAGGAATTTATGTATGCAGCACCAGGAACAGCCAACGCTCCCGTAGAAAGGATCGAATATATTAGTTTTAACAGGATTGAGGGCCGCTGGAGATCCATTTCTATGGATATCAGGGTTCCGGTTGGGCTAATGCCTGCTGCGAGTTTCGACCGCGGTCAAAAAAGTAAAATCACGTTAATTTTTGACCCATTTCCACTCGCCGGTAAGGGATCGTCGGTTACCGGTCAAATGCTGCGGATGGACGAAACCATCAACTTTGAAAACCCTGACCACGTTATCAAAGAACAGCATTTTATTTTAGCTGACGGCAGCGGCAAAAGCTGGCTTGCTCACAGGTACGAATACACAAAGAGGAAATAGGTTAAAAATATTGCCTTTACCAAGGTACTGCAATGCATATTATTTTAAGCCCAAAATCCGAAAACAAAAAATAGAAAAAGTTCCTCTATATGGTAAACAAGTTGAAATTGAATTTGAAAATTCTTATTTTTGATTTGTCGACGATGTTTTTCATCTTAAAACAGTTTTTACTTCATTGTTTTACAACTGTTTTACAGAACAATTTTGTCTACTGTCAAGTCGCTGTAAATTAAACTTTTATAAGAAGGTGCTATTTGTTTGTGGTACCGAGGGTCGTGGGTTCGAGCCCCATCATTTAACTAAAAAGCCTTTCAGGAAACTGAAAGGCTTTTTTTGTACTTTTATTTATGTCTTTTTTTTCATCTCTATTTAACTCTTCAATAACTCCTGTTCAGTATTGCTTTCCCTATTTTTTTGATGAACATCAATTTGCCCAACAGATTAAAAAAATCGGACTTTTGTATAAGGTAAACGTCGACGAAAAAAACAAAATATTTAATCCGTTATTGATATTTAACCACTCCGATTTTAGTCTGCAAATCAACTATTTTACCAATCTAATGTTCGACCTACGCGGTAATCTAATTATCTGGAATACTGACGAGGATTTGATTAGTGTCTCAAAAATAGATTTCACTGACGGGTTGGTAAATAAAAATGATTTTACGATCAAACTAAAAGATTTTCCGATAGGTAAAAGTCAACTTGATATAGATTACGCGCTGTCAAATTTTGTAACCTATGTTAGAAAGAGTAGCTAGATTTGAAAAGTGTTGAACTGAATGGCAAAGGAATGCGGATGAGTGATTTTAAAATTCAGTTACGTAAGGCAATTTAAGAGACTATAGCCTCCATCAACTCGCCCATTAAATTGTTCAATTCATCTTACACCGTTTAACCCCAAAACCCTTTTTATGGGTCATTCCAAAAAAAGGATTTTTTTTGGCTGTTGCAAAGTGTTGCAAGTTTAAACTTATAATATTTGTAAACATCTTAAAATCAATTACCTACAAAAAATGCTATTGCAAGTGTTGCAAGTTGTTGCCTGTTTTTCTGCAACAGCAATAAACGCACCACTCGCCATTCATTGCTCGCTACTCCCCACTCAACTCCGTAAAATACTTATGGAAGAGCGGGATGGTTTCTATGCCCTTGTAGTAGTTAAAAATATCATATTTTTCGTTAGGCGAGTGCAGGGCATCACTATCTAAACCAAATCCCATCAGTACGGTTTTAATGCCTAGTTCGGCTTCAAACAAAGCCACAATAGGTATACTGCCACCACCACGTGTTGGTATAGGCGCTTTACCAAAAGATGCTGTTATAGCTTTTTGTGCTGCCCGATAGGCAACGCTATCAGTAGGGGTAACCACCGGTTCGCCACCATGATGCGGCGTAACCTTTACCTTTACGTAAGGTGGAGCTATCTTTTTAAAGTGCTCTGTAAACAGCTGGGTTATTCTATCAGAGCTTTGGTTAGGTACCAGACGCATTGATATTTTAGCGCTCGCTTTTGATGGCAGTACGGTTTTGGCACCCTCGCCAATATACCCACCCCAAATGCCATTTACCTCAAGGGTAGGGCGGGTGCCTGTGCGTTCAAAGGTGCTGTAGCCTTTTTCGCCCCATAGTTCTGCTATATCCAGGTCAGTTTTATATGCACCCTCATCAAAAGGTGCGGCGTTCAATTCACCGCGTTCAGCATCGGTTAAATCAAGTACATCATTATAAAAGCCCGGTATATTCACTCGGTTGTTATCGTCATGTAATGATGCTATCATTTTAGCCAGTATTGTTGCAGGGTTAGCCACAGCGCCGCCATATACACCCGAGTGCAGATCGCGGTTAGGGCCGGTAACTTCTACCTCCAGATAAGCCAAACCACGCAAGCCTGTCTCTAATGATGGATGCTCCATACTTATCATTGAGGTGTCTGATATCAGTACTACATCTGCTGCAAGGCGTTCTTTATTAGCTTTAACAAAAATGCCCAGGTTGGCAGAGCCTACTTCTTCCTCGCCCTCAATCATAAATTTAATATTGCAGGGTAGGGTATCGGTTTGCATCATTAGCTCAAAAGCTTTAACATGCATATAAAACTGGCCCTTATCATCACAGGCACCGCGGGCATATATTTTACCATCGCGTACGGTGGGTTCAAAAGGTGGGGTTTTCCATAGTTCAAGCGGGTCAGCGGGTTGCACATCATAATGCCCGTAAACTAAAACAGTAGGCTTTGTAGGGTCCACCAGTTTCTCGCCATAAACAATAGGGTAGCCTGCTGTTGGGCAAACTTCCACATTGTCGGCACCGGCTTCGCGTAGCTTTTCTGCCACATAATCGGCAGTTTTTAACACATCTGCTTTAAAAGCAGGATCGGCACTTACCGATGGAAAACGAAGCAGTTCAAAAAGCTCATTCAGCATGCGCTCTTTATTTTGCTCAACATATTGCTTTATAGTTTGCATAGGCCCTAAATTTGAGCAAATATAACAGGTATTTGTAATGAAAATTGCCCTGTTTGTTTAAATGTTGAACAGTGGTTAAATGTGTTGCGTAAAAAGCCACATTGCTTTTATATCTTTGTTTGTAACCGGTTATATGTTATTGATTAAATAAAATGGATTATCGAAAGATAATTTACTGTTGTATATTACTTTGCTTTGTTAATTTAACGGCATATGCGCAGCTACCCAGTTGTAGCGCGGCTAGCCGTTTTTATTCAAAAGATAGTATAAATGTTACTACATTCGGGGCTAGTACCGTTAATGGCGTAAATGGCTTTTCTTTTCAGAATTTTCTAAAAAACAACATCCAATCCTGCTACACCGGGGTTATAGTAACGGTAACTAAAGATGCCATACCAGGCGAAACCTCTACACAGGGCCGTAAGCGGTTTGCAGGGGCCATAGCAGGCAGAACAGGTTTTGTGTTGATATTGATTGGTGCTAACGATGCTTTAGCTTTGGCAAGCCGCACCATGACTATTAGAGAAACCGAATCCAATATGCGCTATTTTATTGAAACCGCGCTAAAAAACAACCTGATACCTATAATAGGATCTATCCAATTTTTTAATGACAGAAATAGCCAGAACTTAAAAACTGCAAATTTATACGTAGGCCAGATAAACGGGCTGTACAGAAGATTAGCACGCGACTACAAAGCTTATTTTGCAGATATAAACCGGGCGCTTGGGCGCGACTTTAGTTTATACCAGGATTTTGTGCATCCTAACGAGGCGGGTTATAAACTAATAAGTTTTGTATGGTTTGATGCCATTAACCAGGCAATTGATGATAAATTGTTGCTGATAGGTCTTAACCAAAACTATCCTAACCCGGCATCTACACGTACACGCATTGGTTTCAGCTTATCGCAGGCTGGCAGAGTAGTTATTAACCTGTATACCATGCAGGGCCAGTTTGTTAAAAATTTATTTGATGCTTACCAAAACGCCGGTTACCAGGAAACGGTTGCTGCACTTAACGGGCTCAATCCTGGTGTATACATTTACAGCATGCAGGTAGGTGGCCAGGTGCTCAGCAAAAAAATGATTATTATTCAAGGATACTAATCAGTCGGCTGTAGCCAAAACAGTAGTTGGTTTAGCAACTTCTGTTTTTTCGGCAAATATTTTCTTTTCTAATTTCAAATCCGGCTTATCACTTTTATGGCTTATTGATAAAGCGGTTAATCCCGTTGAAAGTAATAAAGCAGCTATGATGGATATCTTTTTCATTTTAAAATTTCAGTGAAGATTTAATTCAGGATGGTTTATTAGTCGGCGGTACCTAAATTATTTTTTTCATTTCTATCTGCGGTACCCAAGTTGTTTTTCTCAGTTCTGTCAGCGGTACCCAAATTGTTTTTCTCGTTTCTATCGGCAGTGCCCAGGTTATTTTTTTCATTTCTATCGGCGGTACCAAGGTTGTTTTTCTCGTTTCTGTCGGCAGTGCCTAAATTGTTTTTCTCTGTAGCGAAAGTTGATAAGCCTGTTGTTAAAATAATTGCTGCTGCTATGATGAATTTTTTCATGATCTTTTTAATGTTGAGTGTTTTAAATTATACGTGAATGATGGTTTATATTAAAATCTGTCGGCTGTACCCAGGTTGTTTTTTTCATTTCTATCTGCTGTACCCAAGTTGTTTTTCTCAGTTCTGTCAGCGGTACCCAAATTGTTTTTCTCGTTTCTATCGGCAGTGCCCAGGTTGTTTTTTTCATTTCTATCGGCGGTACCCAGGTTGTTTTTCTCGTTTCTATCGGCAGTGCCCAGATTGTTTTTTTCGGTTCTGTCGGCAGTACCTAAATTGTTTTTCTCAGTTCTGTCGGCAGTGCCTAAATTGTTTTTCTCTGTAGCGAAAGTTGATAAGCCTGTTGTTAAAATAATTGCTGCTGCTATGATGAATTTTTTCATGATCTTTT
>Ga0247814_10001240_pt1 | contig 15480 bp, 18 predicted proteins | sample UWRJL179409R1_FD_179947 | JGI IMG/M metagenome (GOLD analysis project Ga0247814, IMG submission 179947) | Plant litter microbial communities from Arlington Agricultural Research Station in Wisconsin, United States - UWRJ-L179-409R-1 | ecosystem: Environmental > Terrestrial > Plant litter >...
TGAAGGTTTAACCATTGATTTGTGCAAAAAGACGAATGCCAATTTTATTCTGCGTGGTTTGCGTAATCCCGCTGATTTTGAATTTGAAAAAGCCATTGCCCACACTAACCGAGAATTATCTAAAATCGAAACGGTATTTCTATTGACAGCTGCAAAAACATCTTTTATCAGTTCGAGTATTGTTAGAGATGTACTTCGAAATGGTGGAGAATACGAATTATTAGTACCAAATGCAGTGAGAGTCAAATAATCAGTTAGCAGTATTCAGAACGCAGAAATGAGAACACATAATAAAAAAGAATCCAGATTTCAGAATTAACAGCTAAGGACTAGGCACTAAGAACTAAGGACTAATAAAATCTTGTAGAAAGCACTCAATTACCGTACTTTCGCCAAAAAAATCAATAATGAGCATAGACAGAGAATTAAATAAGCGCAGCGGAGCCAAATGTGAACTTTGTGGAGCAACAGAAAATCTAAAATTTTACGAAGTACTTCCAACTAAAAAAGGTGGAATTGACGAAGCTATTCAGGCTTGTACTACTTGTATTGAGCAAATTGAAAATCCCGGCAACGAAGATTTAAACCACTGGAGATGCTTAAATGACAGTATGTGGAGCGAACACGTTCCTGTACAGGTAGTAGCCTGGAGAATGTTAAGCCGTTTGCGTGCTGCGGGTTGGCCACAAGAATTACTAGACATGATGTATCTGGACGAAGATGTTTTAGAATGGGCAAAAGCAACTGGCGAAGGAGAAGACGACGAAAACAAAACCATTCATAGAGACAGCAACGGGGTAATTTTAGAACACGGAGACTCCGTAGTTTTGATAAAAGACTTAAAAGTAAAAGGTTCTAGCATGGTGGCTAAACAAGGAACAGCAGTAAGAAATATCCGTTTAGACCATGAAAATGCTGAATATATCGAAGGAAAAGTAGATGGTCAGCAAATTGTAATTATTACACAATACGTGAAGAAAATTTAGACTACAGCCTACAGAAGGCAGTCGGCAGAAGGCAAAAAAAGCAGATTTCAGATAAGAGGTTTAATATTCCTTACTATGAAATCTGCTTACTTTTTTACAGTCTAAATTCTGCTGCCTGCCAACTGCGTTCTATAAACTGAACACTGCCTTCTGCTAACTGAACACTACTCTTCTACTTTCTTAATTACATTTCGGGCAACCTGAATTTTATATTTCTTGCCTTTCATTTTTTCGTCTTTGATAAGGTGTAGCAAATCTTTTACTTTACTAAATTTTACAGCGGCAAATGAGATAAAATCTTTTACTTCAATCAATCCTAAATCGCCTTTTTCTAACTTTCCTTTTTGGGAAAAGAAACCTACAATATCAATCTTGTTTAGCTTGTTTTTCTTTCCGCCACTAATATAAATGGTTTGAAATTGAGGTGGTTTTGGTAAAGATTTTTCATTTTCAACAGATAAAATTGCTGTATTTTCATAATCTAAATAATCCATTTTTTTCTCAGATTCATGTGCAATGATATATGCCGTTCCTGTAGCAGTCATACGTGCTGTACGACCATTTCTATGAGTGAATTCATCTTCTTTTAATGGCAAATGATAGTGAATTACGTGATTCATTTCAGGAATATCTAATCCACGAGCCGCCAAATCAGTCGTGATTAAATAACTTACACTGCCATTTCTGAACTGAATCAAAGCGCGCTCACGCTCTTCCTGATCCATCCCTCCATGATAATAAGTAGAATAAATTCCTTTTTCGTTCAACGTATCACTAATTCGCTCAGCCGCATCACGGTGATTGCAAAAAACAATTGCCGATTCTGATTTTAACGAACAAATCAATTGGAACAATGTATTCAGCTTATCCTTTTCTTTAGAAATCACTAATCTGGTAGAAAGATTCGATTCTTCTTCTGTTTCAGGAATGAAGTCTAAAATTGTTGGATTCACCACTCGGGTGTATTTTGGAATCTCAATATCCGAAGTTGCCGAAACTAAAACACGCTTGTTTACCTTAGACAGTTTACCAATAATAAAAGACATTTCTTCATGAAATCCCAATTGCAAAGACTTATCAAATTCGTCCAAAATTAAGGTTTGAATTTTATCCAGGCGAAAAGTTTCTCTTTCGATATGATCAGCAATTCTACCTGGCGTTCCTATTAAAACGGCTGGCGGATTGCTTAAATTTTTAATTTCGGTATCGATGGAATGTCCGCCATAGCAAACATTGACCTTATAATCAGTACCCATTTTTTTCCAAACCTGCTCAATTTGCAAACCTAATTCGCGCGATGGAACTAAAATTAAACATTGTACCGAAAGGATTTCAGGTTGCAACATTTCTAAAATTGGCATCAAAAAAGCCAATGTTTTCCCAGAACCTGTTGGCGAAAGCAATAAAACATTATTTTCATTCAAAATGGTTTCCTGAGCGGCTTCCTGCATTTCATTCAGGCTTTCGATACCTAAATTTAAAAGTATATTATTGGAGTGTAGTTTCTTATTCATGCGGCAAAGGTAATTAAAAAGAAGGTAGTTTTTAAATTGCTAATTTTAGTCAGTAACTCCTTTTTTCGAACAAAATAGTTTCGTAAAAACGCATTTGAGCTAAAAAAAATAGATATAGAAATACTAATAACCCTTGATTTTCGGTCTTTTTATAGTATTTTTATACTTTAAATTTTTATTCTAAAAAATCATGAAAAAATTCATTCTATTTACACTAACAATTAGCGCTGTTTTTATTGGATGTAAACCTCAAAATAAATCGGCAGACACTAAAAAATTAAATATTGCACTTGAAGCTAAAAGCAACAGTAGCGTTACCGGAACAGCTACTTTTATTGAAAAGAACGGAAAAGTAACTTTTGAAGCAAAAGTATCAGGTTTAAAACCAGGTGTTCACGCCATTCATATTCATGAAAAATCAGATTGCTCGGCTGCTGACGGAAGTTCGGCTGGAGGACATTGGAATCCAACATTTAAAAAACATGGAAAATGGGGTGTTGGCGAATACCACAAAGGAGATATTGGTAATTTTACAGCGGACGAAAAAGGAAATGGTTCAATTAAAATAACTACTGACGAATGGTGTATTGGTTGTGGAGATCAAACTAAAGACATTCTGGGAAAAGGGTTAATTGTTCATGATGGTACGGATGATTTTACTTCTCAACCCGCAGGAAATGCAGGTGCCAGAGTAGCTTGTACTGCAATTATAAAATAAACTTAGAACAACAAATTTTGAAACCATCTTAATTTAACAAAATTGAGATGGTTTTTTTATTTTTAGATAACATCAAAACTATAAAATAACATAGATTTGTAGCATCAAAAAAAGACAATGATTAACCCTTCTGCATCTGGTTGGATTGATAAATTTTTTATCAAACAAGAATTCAAGAAAGAACATATTTTCTTGGACGCTGCTTCTTTTTATAAAAAAACCAGAGCTACCGGATTTATTTACGGTCACATTATTTCGTTTGAAACACCTACTCCTGTTGATACCAAAGGCTGGGTACAAAATGAAATTCCGAAAGTTGCTTTATTAAATACCTTGTACGGAATTTATGGATTAGTCACTCATGATTTCGAACCAAGTGCTTTTATACAAAAGTTACTAGATTTTTATGATGAAATGCATCCACAAGGTTTCAACATATTTAAAAAAGTGCTGCCTAATGGTTCGCCTTCGTTAAATCTAGAAAAGATTATTGATACTCGTGTTCAGACTAATGTGGATATTATCAATAAAAACTTCTCTCATATTGTTACAAATGCATTGCTTTTTATAGACATTCTTGCTTTTAGACAATATTTAATTAACGGAAAAATTCCTGAGAAGTATCTCAAAAAAATTGAAGAAGCCGTTATTAACGTGGTAACTTTAGCCTTGAAAATCAAGACAAATAAATCTAATTATGACGATTTATTAATCAAACTTTTTGAAGCTTCTGTGCGTTATAGTAAGTTTTCTAAAATTAGTTCTCAAAATTTAGACGAACTCAATTTGGATTATTTTAGTTCCGATTTGGAAAAGTATTATTTGATGGACATGGCTGGAATGGCTTTGTGGAGTGATGGCGAGATTGAAAACGAAGAAATTTACTTTTTACACAAGCTTGCACAAAATCTTTCCATTTCAGCAGAATTTGTAACGGAAAGCATTAAAAACACTGATGTTTTTATAACTACTTATAAAAAGCAAATTCCTTATTTTAATTATTCTAATCCTGTAAAACATTTTTACGACCAAACCACACAAAGTGTCATTACACTTATAAGCCGTAATAAAAACAGATTAGTTAGGGAAATTATACAAAGCAAGGAATTAATGCTTTTATTAGCTTATTCTACAAGAAGAGATTTGAGTGAAAAAGAAAAGAAAAAAGTAAAAAAACAGCTATTAGATGTTTGTAAAACCATACCATCCTTAACTATTTTTTTACTTCCTGGAGGAAGTTTACTACTTCCTATTTTGATTAAATTTATACCTAAGTTACTTCCCACTGCTTTCAATGAGAATCTAGATAATGAATAAAAAAAACGCCTTAAAAAGGCGTTTTTTTTATTATAAATTTTTCAACTGATAAACTTCATCTAACTCACTATTAGAACTGATATTCACATTCAAATCAGTTACAAAACCTGAATTTAATCCATAAACCCATCCGTGAAGAGTTAAATCCTGACCATTTTTCCAGGCCGCTTGTACAATTGATGTTTTAGATAAATTATACACTTGTTCTTTTGCATTTACCTCAACAAAAGTATTAAAACGCTCTGTTTCATCTTCAATTGAATCAAGATAAACACTGTGTAAACGATACTCATCTTTAATGTGACGAATCCAGTTATCTATAATCCCAACAGATTGATTTCCCATAGCTGCTTTTATACCGCCGCAGCCATAATGTCCACAAACAATTACGTGTTTTACTTTTAAAACATTAACGGCATAATCTAACACACTCAACATATTCATATCCGAATGCACAACCATATTAGCGATGTTTCTGTGTACAAAAACTTCTCCAGGCTTAGCACCAATGATTTCGTTAGCTGGAACCCGGCTGTCTGAACATCCTATCCACAATAATGGTGGTGTTTGTCCTTTAGCTAAATCTGCAAAATAATTAGGGTCTTTTTCTAATGATTTTACAACCCATTCTTTATTATTATCTAATATTTTTTTATAAAAATCAACCATCTTATTTTATTTTATAATGTTGTACGTTATTTAATTTTTAGAATTAGAAATTCTCTTTTTTAACCATCACACGTTTTGCCACATCATAATAATGTTCAATAGTTACGTGATTAGGAACTTCGTCTGTATTTTCTAATTGATATGCTTTTTTGAAACCTTTCAATCTTACTTTAATATTTTCGTCTACTGCTCGTGTTGATTTAAATTCGTTTATCAAATCTAAAATATCATGAGCTATATAAACCGTATCATGAGCTGTGATAACCACTTTTGAGTTTTCAGGAATTGATTTTAAAGTTTCCTTGATAGCCGCTTTGTTTAAAAAAGAAACTTCTTGTGCCAAATCAATATGAATGATATCGCCATCCTCATATTCTTCTTTCTTGAAAGTATAAGCTCTTTTTAAATTTCCTTTTAAAACGAAGATCACACTTATAATAATTCCCAGCATTACACCTTTTAATAAATCAGTTGCTACTACTGCAATCATAGTTGCTATAAACGGAACAAACTGGTATTTTCCTTTCTCCCAAAAGTGTTTTATTGTAGAGGGTTTGGCTAATTTGTATCCCACTAAAATCAGGATTGTTGCTAATGTGGCCAATGGAATTTTGTTTAAAACTACCGGAATAATCAATACACTCAACAACAACAATACACCATGAATAATAGTTGACATCTTAGATTTTGCTCCAGCATTATTATTTGCCGAAGAGCGCACCACTACTGATGTCATTGGTAAACCACCTATAAGCGAACTGATAATATTCCCGATTCCTTGTGCTTTTAATTCCACATTAGTATTAGTATATCTTTTTTGCGCATCCAATCTATCAGAAGCTTCAATACACAACAACGTTTCGATAGACGCTACTATGGCTATTGTAATACCCACAGTCCAAACAGCAGGATTAGTCAATGCTGCAAAATTTGGAGTAACAATTATAGCTTTTAAATCATCAAATGAAGTTGGAACAGGTAAGGAAACCAAGTGATTATCAGCAATAGCTAAAGAACTTCCTGTACGAATGAAAAGTTCATTAATAACAATTCCTAAAATTACCGCAATTAAAGCTCCTGGAACTAATTTTATTTTCTTTAAAAAAGGAACTTTTTCCCAGGAAATAAGTATTACTAAAGAAACTAAAGTTACAATTATTGCCCCTAGTTGAAAATGATTTAAAATCTTAAATAATGAAGAAAAAGTATTGTCTCCATCAACCTGAAAAAAAGCTTCATCGCCTTCAAAATCAGAATCATAACCAAAAGCGTGAGGCAATTGTTTTAAAATAATGATAATTCCAATTCCGGCAAGCATCCCTTCGATAACATTTGTGGGAAAATAATTTGATATACTTCCAGCCTTAACAAAACCCAAAATCAATTGAAATACGCCTGCAATAAAAACTGCTGACAAAAAGATATCAAAAGCTCCCAAATCAGATATAGCCGTTAAAACAATTGCTGTTAAACCAGCAGCAGGACCAGAAACACTAATGTGAGACTGGCTTAAATAGCCAACCACTACCCCACCAATAATACCCGCAATAATACCTGAAAACAAGGGTGCGCCAGAAGCCATTGCAATTCCTAAACACAATGGCAAAGCCACCAAGAAAACCACTAAACCTGATGCAAAATCAGATTTAAGGTTGGCAAAAAGATTAATTTTTTTTGTCATAATACTACAATTAATTACGTGTAAATCTCGACTACATCTAATAAAAAAATGAAGCCAGAAATTTCTAAAAAGTCAATTAGAAAATATTACGCAATATTAGGCGGAGGTGAGAATATTTTTCTAGAAATATTATCATGCTTTGATAAATTTTTAGAAAGGATTAAGTTTCCAACTGTAGTTATTTTTAATTCAAAAGTAGAAGGAATAGCTACAATATACATGATACTTTTCACCTCTTTTTTAGCATGTTCTTCCTCTGACATACTTAAAAGTATAGTAGTATCAGTAGACTTCTCAATCAACTTAACAATAGTTGGAGTAGATAGAAAAGCTATGAAAAGAAACAAAAAAAAGTGCGCTATTATTTTCATAGCAACAAAAATAAACTTAAAAGGATATAATTTTTAAAAAAGCACACGTATTTTTTTAAAAAATTAACATTCATAAAAAAAAGCAGCAATATTGATGAGCTTATCCTGCTACTTTAAGTGTATTTTTAGCATTTTAACAATTTAGATTCCATCTAAACTGTCATTCCATCTAGTGTTTTCCTTAAAATATCTTTCAGAAGTTTCTCAAAAAAGGACGTTTTTTACCTATAAATTAAATTGATTGTTTTTATATTTGTATCAAAATTCTCTATTTATGACTATCACACAACTTAAATATGTCCTTGCAGTAGCGGAACACAAAAATTTTACTTTAGCTGCCGAAAAATGTTTTGTAACTCAACCTACGTTGAGCATGCAAATTCAAAAAATTGAAGAAGAATTGAGTATTCAAATTTTTGATAGAACTAAAAAACCAATTCAGCTTACAGATATTGGTCAAAAAATAGTTAATCAAGCCAAAAATATTGTTAACGAAGCGGATAGAATCCAAGATATTGTAGAGCAACAAAAAGGTTTTATTGGAGGCGAATTTAGATTGGGTATTATCCCAACCATCATGCCTACTTTATTACCAATGTTTTTGAATAATTTTATCAAAAAACATCCGAAAGTAAAACTTATTATCGAAGAGTTAAATACCGAAGAAATTATTACAAAACTCAACAACGGACATCTTGATGCTGCTATTGCTGCAACGCCGTTAATGGAAGAAAAAATCAAAGAAATTGTTTTGTATTTTGAGCCTTTTGTGGCTTACATTCCAGAGAATCATCATAATTTTCAAAAAAAGGAAATTGAAATTACCGATTTAAACATTGACGAAATTCTACTTTTACAAGATGGACATTGTTTTAGAGACGGAATAATCAATTTATGTAAAAATAGTACTCGTAATGAAGACAGCCATTTCCAGATAGAAAGCGGAAGTTTTGAAACATTAATCAAGCTTGCCGACGAAGGTTTAGGAACAACTCTTCTACCTTATTTACATACTTTAGATTTGAAGGAATCAGACAAGCTTAAATTACGCCATTTTGTAGAACCAAAACCTGCCAGAGAAGTGAGTTTGATTTTCCCAAAAAGTGAATTGAAAATTCAAATTATTGAAGCTTTAAGAAGCACTATTGCTGGGGTTATTAAAGGAGCTATTGTTTTTCAAAACGTTCAGATAATAAGTCCGCTTCAAAAAAAATAGAGTCAGAATTTTTTAACTTCCTGACTCTATCTTAACTGATTAATTTCTTTCCAATACAAAAAGACAATCTTTTAATTCCGGCTTTTCTTTAGTATAATAAGAAAGCCAATTTCTAAGATGATCCATTTCGTGTGGCAATAAATTTCTCACCGCTTTTTTAAGTTCTTTTACAAATAAATCCGGTGCAAAGCTAACTCTTTCAAGTATTGACTTCGTGTAATCATATATCATTCGTGGCATATCTAAATGTTTTAAAAGTTATCAATTTAAGATGTTGTAATTTACAAAATAACGCTGGTAACTCACACCCTGCACGGCGTTAAAAAACACATAAAAAACGACCCAAAATAATTTGTTAAATTTTAGAATTATTTAACTTAATACAAACATTTAAAAAACACTGGCATTAAAACATAAAAAAAGGAATCGTAAACGATTCCTTTTTTTATTAAATATTGACAATCAATAATGATGGTTTCAACTCAGGTTTTTCTATTATAAAAGAAGTTAGCCACTCTTTTAACTGCTCTAATTCATAAGGTAAAAGTGCTTTTATAGCTTTTTCTAATTCCTTACTAAAAAGTACAGGATCAAAACTCACTCTTTCTAATATCGATTTTGTATAATCAAACATGATTTTTGACATAATAGATAAACGATTTTAAGGTTAAACATCAATTTAAGGCTTTGTAAAAATAATGATTTTGAAAATACATTTCACACTTTAACGTAATTTTTCAATTATTATTATTTTTGCAGTGTTAAAAAAATAGTTTTCTTTTTTTTTACTTAAAAGCTCTAAACATTTCTCTTTTTCCAGGAGGACCTTCTAGTTTTTCGACCCTAAATCCCACCTCAATCATACTCCTTTTCACCACTCCTCGTGCTGCATAAGTTACTAAAACACCATTGTCTTTGAGTGCGTTATACATTTTTCTAAAAATTTCAGTACTCCATAATTCGGGTTGAACCCTGTAACCAAAAGCATCAAAATAAATCAAATCAAATTGTGCCACATCATCAATTTCCTGAAAAAACTGCTGTCTTTTAGTTAACGAAAAAGAATCACTCAACATGATTTTTTCATTCCAGCTGGATTTATGCATTTTCTCAAATATCCCCAATTCACTCTGAGCATTCAACTCATCAACATAATTCATTGACAAAATTTCCTCTGGAGCAACTGGATATGCCTCTACTCCAACATAATCAATATTTTGTTCGAATGCCTGCCCTTCTAAAAAACTAATAAAAGCATTGAGTCCGGTTCCAAATCCTATTTCGAGAATGGAAATGGTTCTATTCTTAAATAAGGATAATCCATTTTTTATAAAAACGTGTTTGGCTTCCTGAATAGCTCCATGTTTAGAATGATAACTCTCATTCCATTCTTCCAAATGAATCGTAGTAGAGCCATCCTGGGTTTGTATAATTTCTCTTTTCAATTTTCTAAAATATTTTATGGAATTTCCATTAATCAGCTACCAAAATTACTCAAAAAACAGCTTACAAAACCTTAAAAAGTTTTGATTTATTGCATATTTCATAGAAATGATTGTCTTTTTTTTAGTTTTTTTTTGAATATATGAAAATCCTATTCAATAGTAACAATTATTAAAGTTTTGGCAAGTTTTTTGTCCTTTTTTATTTAATTTTGCAGGGAATCAAAGTTTAGTTCATCATAAAGTGAAATTTTATACTTAAGCTTCATTTATACATTCAAAAAAATAAAAAACATATTATTATGAGTACCACTCAAGCCAACAAAATTGAAATTATAAAAGCACCTACAACAAAAATCAACGATGTAGATTTTGAAAACTTAAATTTTGGCTCTGTCTTTACTGATCATTTATTTGAATGTGATTTTAAAAATGGAGAATGGCAAAACCCAACAATTAAGCCTTATGCTCCTTTTATGATGGATCCATCATCAAGAGTTTTTCATTATGGACAAGCAATTTTTGAAGGAATGAAAGCCTACAAAGATGATAATGATGCCATTTGGCTTTTTAGACCTGACGAAAACATCAAACGTTTTAACAGTTCAGCTGTTAGAATGGCTATGCCTGAAGTTCCAGAATCAATTTTTAACGAAGGACTTAACCAATTATTAAAATTAGACGAAGCCTGGATTAAAAAAGGTTTAGGAAACACGCTTTACATTCGTCCTTTTATGATCGCAACTGGTTTTGGAGTTGTAGCTAATCCATCTGACGAATATAAATTCATGATTATCTTATCTCCTGCAAAAGCATATTATTCTGGAGAAGTTAAGGTACTTATTGCTGAACATTACAGTAGAGCTGCAAATGGTGGTATTGGTGCTGCTAAAACCGCTGGAAATTATGCAGGTCAATTCTATCCAACTAGTTTAGCTAACAAAGAAGGATTCCAACAAATTATCTGGACTGATGATGCAACACATACTAAGTTAGAAGAGGCTGGAACAATGAATGTATTTTTTAGAATCAATGATACTTTAATAACTGCTCCTACCAGCGAAAGAATTTTAGATGGTGTTACCAGAAAAAGTCTTATTGATATGGCAAAAAGAGAAGGAATTGCCATTGAAGAGCGTCCAGTTCTTGTTTCTGAATTAATTGAAGGAATAAAAGACGGAAGTTTAAAAGAAATCTTTGGTGCTGGAACTGCTGCTGTTGTAAGTCCTATAAAAGGATTTGCATATAAAGAAGAATATTTTGAATTGCCTAAAGTAGAAGATTCTATAGCACTACAATTGAAAGAAAAACTAACAAACATCCAGCATAAATTAGCCGAAGACCCATTTGGTTGGACAGTAAAAATATAATTTTTTTATTTTTAAGATAAACAAAAAGGCGATTTTCAATATTGAAAATCGCCTTTTTAATTAATTACTAATTAATTAAATCTCAGCTAATATTTTAGAAAAATCCGGTTTAAAATAATTAGGACCTTTCATTACTTTTCCATCTTCACGATAAATAGGCTGTTCATTTTCTCCTAACTTACTCATATTACTTCTTTGAATTTCGTCAAAGACAGCTTCTATTTTATCCTGAAGTCCGTGTTCAATTATGGTTCCGCACAAAATGTACATCATATCTCCCAGAGCATCGGCAATTTCAACTAAGTCATTATTTTTAACGGCTTCCAGATACTCTTCGTTTTCCTCTTTCATTAAATGGTAACGCAATGTGTTTTTAGTTTCTCCTAAATCGGCAATAGGAGTTTCGCTATGTCCTATACCAAATGCTGTATGAAATTCTTTGACAGAATTAATTTGCTTTTGCATAATTATTATTGATTAAATGAAATGCAAATTAGCAACTAATCTTAAACATTTGCCTATTTTTGCAATAAATATTTTCAATTATGTTTAGCCAAGGTCAATTAGTATTTGCGGTCTGTTTTTTAATAGCTTTTATTATTGTTATGATTTTTTCTTATCGAAAAGACATCAAAACACACAAAATATTTTATAAAGGAAATTATAAAATTCTAATTGGTTTCTTTATTTTCATTGGATTATTATTTGTCATCAAAATATTTTTTAGACACTAATAAAGACAATACGGCTTTTGATATCAAAAAATGCTTTCATATCAAAAAGCTAACTCACAGATAAGCAAACCATTAATTTAAAAAATGGATTATTAATCGTTGTTTTCAATAATAAATCAAAACAGAAGTCTTAAAAAGAGTTGAGCTTTTTTTAATGATTTTTGCAATAAAGCAACAACTTTTATAATTTTTGCCCTCATAGTCTTGCATATTGATAAAATTTCTAACTTTACAACAGAAAATAATCAATAAATTATGAGAATTTTAAAATATATCTTCCTTTTATTACTACTTAGTTTAGTTGCCTTATCCATATTTATAGCTACTCAAAAAGGGGATTTCCTTGTAGAAAGAAGTAAGATTATTAATTCTCCTAAAGCATCAGTTTATAATTATGTAAACGATTATAGAAACTGGAGCGATTTTGGTTCCTGGACTTCTGAAGATCCTGAAGCCAAAATAAATTTTCCTCAAAATACTATTGGTCTGGGCGCTTCTTACACTTGGGAAGGGAAAGACGGAAATGGCGAAATGCGTACTATTGCCGTAAAAGAAAACGACAGCATTACTCAAAATATGGAATTTGAAGGAACTTCTTCAAGAGTTTCCTGGCATTTTAAAGACACTATTGGCGGAACAAAAGTAACCTGGAGATCCAAAGGAAAAATGAGCTTTTTCTTCAAAATCTACTCTGCGTTAAACGGAGGCACGGATAGAATTATTGGAGCCATCTACGAAAAAAGTTTAACTAATTTAGACAAAGCTTTAGACTTTGAAATCAATACTTTTTCTACTATTGATAATGGTATTGTTAAAAAACCAGTAATGAATTACATTGGTCAAACCTTTACAAGTGAACTGGGTAAGGTCAATAAAAATTTTAAAATTGTAATTCCTAAACTGGAAACTTTTTGCAAAGAAAATAACATTACAGTAAGCGGAAAACCTTTTATACTTTATCATAATTATGATATTGTAAAAGGAGTTACAAAAATTACTATTGGAATTGGTATTAGAGATGCTATTTTTCTAAGTGCCGGAAGCGATATTGTTGCAGGAAAACTAGATGCTTTTGAAGGCGTTAAAACTACATTAATGGGAGATTATGCGCATTTAAAAACTGCTCGTACTAAAACTACCAATTATTTAATCCAAAATAAATTAACTCCAAATCCTGTTTTTTCTCACTTAGAAATTTATGCTACAGCTAAAAACGAGATTAAAAATCCATCAAAATGGGTTACTGAAATTTATGTTCCAATTGTACCTAAAGTAATTCCTCAGGAACAAACCTATTATCCAGCAACAAATGCAGTACCAACAACTGCAACACCAGCAAAGGCACCAGCAGCAGCTCCTGTAAAAAAAGCAGCTCACGAAGAGCCAAAACCAAAAGCTATTGATGACGAATTTGAATTTTAACTTTCTCATTCATTAAACCATCCTGTAATTTTTACATCTAATTCAACAAAAGACTTTGCTGGACGAAAAGGAATTCATACAACAGTTATTAAATCCGAAAACGCAAAATGATGCTTTTCAGAAACTGTTGCATACCTATCAAAAACCATTGTACAATCATATTCGGAACATTGTTTTGAGTCATGATGATACGGATGATGTTTTGCAAAACACCTTTATTAAAGTCTTTCAAAATTTAAAAAATTTTAAAGGAGAGAGCAAGTTGTTTTCCTGGATGTATCGTATTGCTACTAATGAAGCTTTGACTTTTTTGAACCAAAAGGCAAAAAAAAGTGGAATTTCGTCCGAAACCTTGCAAAACAAAGCCATCGATAATCTTAAAGCAGATGTTTATTTTGATGGAAACGAAATTCAAATTGCATTGCAAAAAGCCATTGTAACGCTTCCTGAAAAACAACAATTAGTTTTTAAAATGAAATATTTTGAAGAATTAAAATACGAAGAGATTTCAGAAATCTTAGGTACCTCTGTAGGAGCTTTAAAAGCATCTTATCATCATGCCGTAAAAAAAATTGAATCTCTTTTAACAACAAATTAAACCTTTTACATTTCATTCAGTCTAACCGATATCATGAAAGAATTTAAATTAAATACAAACCCTAAAATTGAATCTGGTTTTAAGACACCAGAAGATCTTTACTTTGAAAAGTTTTCAGCTAATTTATTAGAACAATTACCTAAAAACGAACCAAAAACAATATCATTATTCCAAAAAAAGAAAACAATTATAATGATGGTAGCAGCAGTTTTTGTTTTGGCTTTAGCTATCCCTTCGATACTCAATAATGCGAACCGTTACAATGAATTAGACACAACTACACTGGAAAATTACATTAGTTATCAATCAAATGTGAATCAATATGATTTAATAAATGCACTTGATGAGGAAGACATTAACAGCTTAGGTACTAATATCGCTTTAGAAGATCAAACTATTGAAGATATTTTAGTGACCAATAATAATTTAGAACAGTACATTATCGAATAATTTTAAAATGCAGAAGATGAAGTTTAGAAAAATTTTACCCTTATTACTCCTATTTACTTATAGCTTTTATGCTCAGGATAACAATATAAACGATAAAAAAGAACAAATTAAAGCCTTGAAAGTAGCGTTTTTTACTACTGAACTGGATTTAAGTTCTCAGGAATCGGAAAAATTCTGGCCGCTTTACAATGCTTATGATAACAAACAGTTTGAAATAAGACATAAAAAGATGAAGGCTTTTAAAAGTAAATTGAACAATGATGCACTTGATAAAATAAGTGAAAGAGATGCTGATGGCTTACTGAACCAAATGGAAGCTGCTGACGAAGAATTGTTTTTCTTGCGAAAAAAATTCACTAAAAGTTTAAGAACCGTTTTACCAGCAGTGAAAATTTTAAAATTCAAAAAATCGGAAGACGATTTCTATCGAAAACTACTCCAACAATATGGAGACAGAGGTCGAAAAGACAAAAAATAATTTCGAATAAACCTATCATTAAAAAGCCATCTCATGTAAAACGAGGTGGCTTTTTTGATTATACTATTCACTGATTTTCTGCGTTCTAAAGCAGATGTAAAAGGCATACTAAACAGACTTTAATTTTATTGGCACAGTAATTGAATATGACCTTTTAACACTAAAAAAAACAAAACGCCATGAAACGTAAAATCATATTCTTAGGCATAATAGCTTCTCTTTTTATCACACAAGCTGAAGCTCAGAATGGCACAACTGTAAATGCAATGAACAACGAAATCAGTGATAATCTTGATTTGAGAGCTGTTGCATCAATTTTTGGAGATTCTAAAAATCTGGAAGATTTTGAAAGACGCCTGAACGATCCCGAACTTCAAATTTCAAATTTAGATTTGAATAATGATAACGAAGTAGATTATTTGCGTGTAATTGAAACTGTAGAATACAACACACACGTAGTAATTATTCAATCGGTTTTAGACCGTGATGTATATCAGGATGTAGCTACAATTGA
>Ga0247814_10001243_pt1 | contig 15446 bp, 18 predicted proteins | sample UWRJL179409R1_FD_179947 | JGI IMG/M metagenome (GOLD analysis project Ga0247814, IMG submission 179947) | Plant litter microbial communities from Arlington Agricultural Research Station in Wisconsin, United States - UWRJ-L179-409R-1 | ecosystem: Environmental > Terrestrial > Plant litter >...
ACAGGTGATGGTGGTGATACCAATACTGATGAGGCTAAAACTTTCGAATTTGGCGTTGCCGGTGGTGTAACGTTCCAAACTTCTATGGGATTATTCGCAACTGCAAGGTATACACAGGGTTTAACCGATGTACTTAAAGAAAGAAGGGATACTAACGGAGATAATGTTGAAAACTCTATTAATAATGGTGTTTTCCAAATTGGTATAGGTTACAAATTTTAATATAACCACACCGTTTGGTAAAAAATAATCCCGGTTGCTAAAAAGCAGCCGGGATATTTTTTTTATAAAAATGAATGCTATGGTTTATCTATATATTTTATAAAACCAAAAACCTCAATTTCCTGTTCATGTTCTTTAATCCTATAAATAATTATATAGCCTTTGAAGGTGAGTTCGCGTATAAATGTATTATTGTAATAAATTGACTGCCTGTTTTTATAAGGCATTAAAGGCAATTTTTTTAATAGCTTGAAAATATCATTTTTAAATTTTGATGCTGCTCCCGGTTTATCATCATGAATATATGCAAGTTGCTTAAAAAACTTCCTGTCAAATTCTTCGGTTACTTTAACCTTCATTTTTATTTACTAAAATTCATCAGCCCTTTTTTCAAATTCTTCAATAGAGAAAAATTTCATTTCGCCACTATCAATTTTTTTTATGGACTCATCAAGCTCTGCTTTTACTTTCCAGTAATCGTCAGAAACAATCTCAACATCTTCCGTATTAAATTGTTTCAATAACCACATAACATGGTCATAAACTTTAGAGTTCACTTTTAAATGTATCGTTTCCATAGCATTTGCGGTTTTATCAAAATTACAAATTTATTTTAAAGGAGGCCGCATTACGTTAGTTAATATAAGGATACAAAAAAGCGCATCCTTAAATGCGCTTTTAAATGTTTACTCTTCAAAAGAAACTATTTCGGCCCCGTTTACAAATATTTGGCTAATAGTTTCGCTTTGTGCAGCTTCCGGCATAAATTGGTCTGTCATACTATATATATTGTTTGTTATTTTATTGTTTTAGAACGGAACATCGTCATCATCATGGCTGTTCATATTACTGCCAAATGCCTCGTTTGCCGATGGCAGGTTCCTTGTAATAGCCGCACTGTTATCGTTCATGCTCGAAGGTAATTCATCAAACGGAGAGCTAAAATCGTCAAGGTTGTCAAATTTACCAAGACTGCCTATAAATTTAAGCCTGATATTCTCTAAGCCACCATTACGGTGTTTTGCCACAATAAACTCGGCCTGGCCCTGCGTAGGCGATTGTTCCTCATCATCCCACTCTTCTATTTTGTAGTATTCCGGACGGTAAATAAACGATACGATATCCGCATCCTGCTCAATCGCTCCCGATTCCCTCAAATCCGATAGCAGCGGGCGCTTGCTCGATCCACGGGTCTCTACCGCACGCGATAGCTGCGATAATGCAATTACAGGCACCATAAGCTCTTTGGCAAGTGCCTTAAGGTTTCGGGAAATGGTAGAGATTTCCTGCTCACGGTTACCGCCATTCTTGCCGTTACCACCGGCAGTCATTAGCTGGAGGTAATCTACAATTATCATCTTAATACCAAACTGAGACGAAAGCCTCCTTGCCTTTGCACGTAAATCAAAAATGGAAAGTGATGGGGTATCATCAATATAAAGCGGGGCTTTTTCAAGGTCTTTTACTTTAATACTAAGTTGCTCCCATTCGTGTTTTTCAAGTTTACCGGTACGTAGTTTTTCTGATGGCAGCCCGGTTTCGCTCGATATTAAACGGGTAATAAGCTGTACAGATGACATCTCCAGGGAGAACAACGCCACCGGATGCCCAAAATCTATAGCCATGTTACGTGCCATAGAAAGTACAAAAGCGGTTTTACCCATACCCGGCCTTGCCGCTATAATAATAAGGTCGCTTGGCTGCCAGCCACTTGTAAGTTTATCCAGGTCATGAAAGCCTGTTGCCACACCACTCATACCCTCTTTACCGGCAATTTCTTCAATACGTTTCTTTGCCTGTATTACAAGGCTTTGCGCTGTCTCAGAACTTCGTTTTATATTACCCTGGGTAACCTCATACAGTTTAGATTCGGCTTTGTCAAGCAAATCAAACACATCGGTAGTTTCATCATACGCCTCTTCAGATATCTCTGCAGATATGCGTATAAGGCTGCGCTGTATAAATTTCTGGAGGATAATGCGCGAGTGGAACTCTATGTGTGCCGACGATGATATTTTTTGTGTAAGCTGAATAAGGTAAAAGTCGCCACCGGCCAGTTCCAGCTTACCGGCCTTTCTAAGCTGTGCCGACACCGTTAAAAGGTCTACGGGCTGGGTATCGTTAAAAAGCTGTACAATGGCCTCAAAAATATGCTTGTGCTTGTCTAAGTAAAAAGCATCGGCCTGTAAAATATCAATAACCTCATCTACCCCTCTCTTATCAATCATCATTGCCCCAAGGACAGCTTCTTCTAAATCGAGTGCCTGAGGCTGTATTTTACCCTGCTCCAGGGCAATAACCCTGGATTTGTCAAACTTTTTAGTATTTATATTCTTTAAATTCTCCATAATGCTAATGTACTCAAATTTGATTGGGCTTTGTTACGTAATTGTTAAGGCTAAGATGTTCATAACCTGTTCATAAAGTCGCTTTCATTGTTAACAACCCAAAAAAAATCCGAAGCGGTAAGGCTTCGGATAAAATTGTATTAAATGGCGCGTTATTCTTTAAATTCGCCCATTTTACTATACTTATCCATCCTTTGCGCCACAAGATCGTGTGTTGATAAGTCTTTTAATTCATTAAATGCTTTAATAATATATTCTTCAACATTTTTAAACGTAGTCTCCCTGTCATAATGGGCACCTCCAAGTGGTTCCGGTATTATATCATCTATAAGCTCCTGCTTTTTCATATCAAACGACGTTAGCTTTAAAGCTTCTGCCGCCTGCTCTTTGTATTCCCAGCTTCTCCATAAAATAGATGAACATGATTCCGGAGATATTACAGAGTACCAGGTATTTTCTAACATATAAACCCTGTCTCCCACACCTATGCCTAATGCTCCTCCCGAAGCTCCCTCTCCTACTATAATGGTAATTATAGGAGTTTTAAGGCGGCACATTTCAAAAATATTTCGTGCTATAGCCTCTCCCTGCCCGCGCTCTTCGGCTTCAAGCCCCGGGTATGCTCCCGGAGTATCTACAAGCGTTATAACAGGAATGCCAAATTTTTCGGCCATTTTCATTAACCTTAGCGCTTTGCGGTACCCTTCAGGGTTTGCCATACCAAAGTTTCTAAACTGCCTTGTTTTAGTATTAAAACCTTTTTGCTGCCCAATGATCATAAACGATTGCCCGCCTATTTTACCAAGGCCGCCTATCATGGCTTTGTCATCTTTAAAACCACGATCGCCAAAAAGCTCAAGAAACGTACCACCCGTTAGCGCCTTTACGTGGTCCATAGTGTACGGACGGCTTGGGTGCCTGGAGAGTTGTACCCGTTGCCAGGCTGTAAGGTTTTTATATATTTTCTTTTTGGTCTCTTCGAGTTTTTTCTCAATCTGTTTGCAGGTATTGGATACATCTACATCCGACTCCTGGCCAATAACAGTGCATTTATCTAACTGCTCTTCCAGTTCCTTAATAGGAAGCTCAAAATCTAAATATTCCATAGTAAAGGCAGATTTTTTATTTTAGTGAAGCAGCAAAGATAAAACTTTTACTGTAAGTATGCCAACCTTAAAGCCCAATTACTTCAACGTTTCGGCTTTGTTTTTTAACAGGCCGTTGATTATCACTGTAATTAAGATGATAGCCGCACCAATGTAAAAGGTATAACCCATCTGTTCGTCGCTCTTAAAAACCAGCAATGCAAGAATTATCCCATAAACAGGCTCCAGGTTTATGGTTAGCATCATGGTATAAGCGGTAATTGTTTTCATAACTTTTACGGCGGCTATCTGGGCATAGGCCGTGCAAAAAGACCCCAATATAAACAGCCAAAGCCAGTCTTCGTTAGACAACGTAAAGAAAGCTGCGGTAAACTCGCCGGTAAACAAGAGATACAGCGAAAAGAAAAAGATGCCGCCCAGTAATTCATACAACGATATGGTTACCGGATTATGCTCTTTTGCAAACTTGCCGTTTACAATAGCAAAAAGTGCTGATAGCGATGCCGAAACCAAAGCAATTACTATACCCCAAAGTAAATGGTTTGTGCCTGTGGGTGTACTCTCTACAATTTCGGAAATTTTATGAAATGAAAAAGGCCCGGATGCGATTTGCGAGGCAAGCGCCACGAAAAACTCACCATATATAATTATGCTTAGTGCCAGGATAACCAAAAGACTTAGCAGCAGCTCATACCATACAATTTTTTTACCATAAAAAACGGTTTCCAGCAACGATGCAAAAAATGCACCTGTAGACAGGCAGGCCAGTGTTACCGATATATTAGATACTTTTATTGCCTGAAAAAATGTAAACCAGTGCAGCGCAATTACCAACCCGGCAGCTGTAAAACGTATAAATGTTTTGGCAGAAATTTTAAGGGGTGCTTTTACCACTATGGCATATACGGTTATAAGCGCAAGGCCTATACACATCCTGAACCATACTAACGGGAAAGCACTTAAAGTTATAAGCTTGCCTAAAACAGCTGTAAAACCCCACACAAAAACAATAAAATGCAGGTGCAGGTAATTTTTTAAACTATCGCCTTGCATTGCGCAACAGTATTATGGCCAGTATACCAAAGCTAAAATTTGGTATCCAAACGGCTATTAATGGCGAAAAACTGGATTTTTCGGCCATGGTGCCAAATACTTTATCGAAAAATATAAAGGTAAATGCCAGCGCTATACCAAGCGCAAGGTTTATACCCATACCCCCACGGCGTTTCATAGACGATACCGCTACGGCAATAATGGTAAGTATAAATGCCGATACCGGTATGCTGTATTTTTTATATTTTACAACCAGATAAGCATTTATATTGCCCGATCCCCGCTGTTTTTCATTATCTATAAAGCGGTTAAGCTCGCCAAGAGTCATGGTTTCGGCAGCATATACCGTAGGCGTAAGGTCATCGGGCTTAAAATTGAACTTAAATTTTTTTGTAGTTGCCGATTCCAGCTTATCCTCCATTAGCCCTATAGTCCTTTTAGTGTAAGAAGATAATGTATAAGTACTATCTATTTCATTATACTTAATAGAGTTCGCGTTTACCTTAGATACCAGCACGTTATCCTTAAAAGTTTCAAGGTTAAAATTATAGCCCATTTTACTATTGTAACTAAAGCTGCTTACATAAATGTATTCGTTATCGCTTATTTGCTTGTACACATCGGTACTTTGGCGCACCTCGGGATTATTTTTAAGATAGGTATACCTAAAATCATTAAAGCCTTTACTTGCCTTTGGTACCAGGAAAAACCCCATTACCAGCGCCAAAAGTGAGATTATGGTAGCCCCAACTATATAAGGGCGCAAAAACCTGAAGAACGAAATACCCGAACCTAATATAGCAATGATCTCGGTATTATTAGCCAGCTTACTTGTAAACCATATTACCGAAAGGAACAGGAATATAGGGAACAGCAGGTTAGCAAAATAAATGGTAAAGTTGCCATAGTACAATGCTACCTCTGCAAACGGCACCTTGTTTTGCAGGATTTTATTAACTTTTTCTGATACGTCTACAACTATCCCTATAGGGATAAACATGAGCAGCATTACAAAAAACGTGGCTAAGTAGCGCTTAAGGATGTACCAGTCTATTATTTTCACAGCGTGCTTTTTATCAAATATAAAAAATTAAAGCCTTTGGCTCATTTGCTTCACCATTTTTTCTTTCCAGGCATAAAAGTCACCGGCAATTATATGCTCCCTCGCTTCGCGCACCAGCCACATATAAAACCCAAGGTTATGTATGGTGGCTATTTGCTTGCCTAAAAATTCGTTTGCTGCAAATAAATGCCTTAAGTATGCTTTAGTATATTGCGTATCTACAAAGGTTATGCCCATCTCGTCTATGGGCGAAAAATCATCCTCCCACTTTTTGTTCTTCATGTTTATAGTACCGTTAGCCGTAAACAGCATGCCATTACGGGCATTACGGGTAGGCATAACACAATCGAACATATCTACGCCAAGGGCAATATTCTCTAAAATATTTATGGGCGTTCCCACTCCCATAAGGTAACGCGGTTTATCTTCGGGTAGTATGCTGCACACCACATCGGTCATGGCGTACATTTCTTCGGCAGGTTCGCCCACGCTTAAACCACCAATGGCATTACCCACGGCACCGGCATTGGCAATATATTCGGCACTTTGCTGGCGAAGATCGGTATACGTACTGCCCTGCACTATTGGGAAAAATGCCTGACTGTAACCGTACTTGTAAGGCAGCTTTTCAAGATGCGTTATACAACGGTCTAACCAGCGGTGCGTCATGTGCATAGACTTTTTGGCATAACGGTAATCGCATGGGTAGGGTGTACATTCGTCGAACGCCATAATAATATCGGCACCAATGGTACGCTGAATTTCCATAACGCTCTCGGGCGAAAAGAAATGGTACGAGCCATCTATATGCGATTTAAACTTAACGCCTTCCTCTTTTATCTTGCGGTTAGCCGAAAGCGAATATACCTGGTAGCCGCCACTATCGGTAAGTATGGGGCGGTCCCAGTTCATAAATTTATGCAGTCCGCCTGCTTTTTCCAGGATCTCGGTTTGCGGGCGAAGGTATAAATGGTAGGTATTGCCTAATATAATATCGGGGTTAATATCCTCCTTAAGTTCGCGCTGGTGCACGCCCTTAACGGTACCCATAGTACCTACGGGCATAAATATTGGGGTTTGTATAACACCGTGATCGGTAGTAAGGCTTCCTGCCCTTGCTTTGCTTAACGGGTCTTTTGCAACTAAATCAAATTTCATAGCTCTCTTTTACAGCGTGCAAAGATAATCCATTTATGAATTTAGATTTTAGATTTTAGATTTAATTTGAGGCTGGGGTAAATTTAAAATCCGCTTTGCAAAGTTTTGTATAAAATGGAACGCGGATGACGCGAATTTAAAACGCGAATTTTCGCAGATTTTTTCATAACTCTACAAATATCATAAAAAACAAAAGCCACCCAAAGGTGGCTGCAATTTTATTTATCCCAGTGGCGGATTAGGATCGCTGCTGCGCGGAAAGGTTCGTTCTTCCTGGATGCTGCCATCCATTTTATGAATGATTACCGAACTCAGGGTATGGTGCTTAGCCATTTCTATAGTTCGGCTTACAACATCCTGCTTATTATCTCCTGTTACCGATGCGCGGCCAGCGTTTTCTATCATGCCTTTCCAGCCATGGTCGCCGTTGCGCGTTACGTGATATATTTTTCGTGCTTCCATAATAGTGGTATTTAGTAGTTTTTATAAATTTACAAAACACTAAATAACAGAGTATTAAAGAAGTGCTAAATTACCAAACATTAACTATTAGCAAGCATTATCGCTGTAATTTAACGTAATCGTTCAGCTCGGTCTTAGAGCTTTCAAAAGTAAAAGCACTGTTTACTTTATAGTAGTTATTCTTATCTATACAAAAGTTGTAGGCATATTTAGCAACGTCCATCCTGCCCTCTTCAAATGTTATTAACTGTACAAAAGCCAATGCCTGCGCCGCCGATATGCAATTATTAGCAATGATCTCTTTGGCAAAAGATATTTTAGTATCTTCAAAATGGTTGTCTTTTATGGCACTTTTTGCAGACTCAAAATCTCCGCTGTTCATAGCTACCCTGCAAACACCGTTAGCATTGCCCTGGTTGTTATTCTGGTTGTTGCCATTATTATTACCGTAGCCATTTTGATTATTGCCGTTGTTATTATATCCGTTATTATTCTGATTATTGCCGTTATTCTGACCATAACCATTATTGTTGTTGTTTTGGTTATAACCGTTATTATTTTGGTTATAACCGTTGTTATTCCCCTGGTTGTAGCCATTGGTATTACCATAACCATTAGTATTGCCCTGATTATAATTGTTACCATTACCGTTATTATAACCATTATTTTGGTTATAACCGTTTTGGTTTCCGTAACCGGTACCTGTTGTAGTGATAGTTGTGGTGGTGGTAGTTGTACCCGGTGCAGTAACACTTACACCAATACCGCCCATATTTACACCAAAACTTTCATTATTAGTTTGTTGCACCGTAGTAACCTGCGTATATAAAGTACCATCGGCACCCATTATCATATCATCTGCACGGCCGCAACGGTATACAGCGCAATTTTTTGGGCGAACCATATTTTGCTGTACCGGTGCCTGCGAGTAAAAATTTAGTGTCCTCCTGCCTTTTCTGTCTTTTTTTATTCGGTAGGTAACATCCTGCATTACATCATCTACATCGCTTAGCATTAATGTCTTTTTTGTAAGCACAGGCTTCCTTGTATCGGCAAAAACAATCTTGCAGCTGTAATAAGGGTTTGGCAATTCTTCCACACGCACGTTAGTTTGTGCCATGGTATTATAACGGAGGCCGTTAAGTTCGAGGAAAAATTTAGATCCGTCTTCACTAAAAACAGTAAGATTGCCTGTTTTAATTCTTTGCGCAACTGCAGCATATCCGGTAAGAACAAATGCAAGCAGTAATAGGGTAATTTTGTTCATGATGTTTGTTTTATGTTATAATTTTATGCTATCAGTATTTTTTTTGTTGCAAATCTACTAATATCTAATTTACCTAAACCAATTTGCGTGCCAAAAATGTTAATTTATCTTAACACAAAATAATTTTTATTTTCAGCCTTTTAAAGCACTTATAAAGGGAAGTTCTAAAAGCCCTCACATACATAAAAAGTTAATACATTATTAAAATTAACAGAAAATTTTAGACCATACTAAATTATTCTTAATAAAATGAGTTAAATTTTGATATATACTAAAATGAAGCGAAATTTGTCTCAAGTAACATAAAAACAAAACGACCATGAAAAGTTTCAAATTAGTATTAGGGGCTGCCGCTATAGCAGCAGGGTTTGCATCTTGTAAGGATGAAGCAAAAGTAACTGCCGAAAAAAATGTAGACCATTATGTGGTATATGTAGATTCTGTAAACGGGCTTGACGCTGCCGAAAGGGCTGCTAACTGGGAAGCTATTGAAGCCGGATACCAGGCAAGGGTAGCTGAAGCAGAAGCTGCACTGGCTGCTCTTGAAAACGATGCAAAAGCACAGGAAAGGATTAACGAAACAAAATCTAAATACGAAGGTGTAAAAACTGCCGCAGAGGCTGATGCCAAAGCTAAAGCAGAAGCTGCTGCCGCTGCTGCAACTCCCGCTACACCTGCAACTTTAGCCGATGCCTTTTTTGGCCCGGGTAATGTAGTAGGTAACGATATGAAGTTTGCATGGGTTAACAAAAGCAATATACTTAGCGTATACCAAAAATTTGTTGACAACTTTAATGCTAACAAAGATTCTTACACAAGGCAGGATTTTGATAAAATAAAAGCATGGTATGAAGCTCTTGACAGCAGGAAAAACACTGTTGAAAAAGAAGGCCTTGCCAGCGAAGATAACAGGAAAATTGCTGCACTTAAACTGGAGTTTGCACCTAAATTTAAATGGGAGCGTATGACAGCTAAAAGCGACGAGAATAAAGCCGCTAAAGATGCTGCTAACTAATAATAATTAGTTACAATAAAATATTTGAGAGGCTGTCTAAGAAATTAGGCAGCCTCTTTTTGTTTTAAAGAAATATTGCCTATTTCAACTGCGATAATATACTTTTAAGCCTTGCCTTAAACAGTTCATTTTCATTAATGCCATTATGCCCCATATCAGGAAGCGGTATCATTGTAACCTCACTGCAATGCTTTTTAAGCCTTACCGAATGTTCGTAAGGTATTAGCCTGTCTTCAAGGCCATGAAAAATGTATATGGGCGCTTTTACTTTCTCTATACTTTTATAGGTTTCAAATTTATACCGTTTAATAAACTCCGGTATTAACGGTACCTTTTCGTCTATAAGCCCGGTAAGCGAATAGTAGGGAGCCTGCAAAATTAAAGCCTTTACATTTTTACCCTCGGCTAATATAGTAGCCGGGCCCGTACCTATAGAGTATCCCGCTATTACAGTGTTTACCTCAGTAAAATTGTAGTGCTTAAGCATATAGCTATACGCCTTTTTTACATCGGCTACAAGCTGTTGTTCGTTCTTTATAAGTCCGCCACTTTTACCATAGCCCCTGTAATCTAATATAAAAAGGTCGTAACCCAACTCTGCATAAACCTCTGTACCTGCACCCCTTCCGCTCACAGACCCACCATTGCCATGCAGGTAAAACACCAGCGCTTTAGGGTTTGGCGCTTTAAAAAGTACACCATGCAGCTTTACACCTTTATCTACCGGTATATATATTTCTTCATACGTACCCGGAAAATTAAACTTATAATTTTTGGCCAGTATCTCCGGGTGAAAGAGCATTTTTTCCTGCATAAAATAGAGGTTGCCCAGTATAAACAAATACACCCCTATAGAAACCGAAATTAATATAAAAATCTTACGCTGCCACTTTTTCATACATTGTGCCTGTTTACAATTTCTAACCACACAGCTTCTTCCCCTTTATAATCGTACGTTTCTATAAACTGTAAGCCTGCTTTTTGCAAAGCCTTTACTGAAGCTATATTAGCCGAAAGCGCACTCGCATTGATCTTATCAAGCTTAAGTATGTTAAAACCGTAATTCACAAAAAACTGCGCCGCTTCGGTAGCATAGCCATTGCCCCAGTAGCGTTCTATAAAACGGTAACCTACATCATAAAACGCAACATGGCCGTTTACATTGCTTTCCAGTTTTAACCCTGCCCAACCAATAAATTCGCCCGTATCTTTAAGGATAACTGCCATACGGCCAACACCATTGGTTTTATACTGTTCCCTTATAAAGGCAATCTGCTCACGGCTTTGCTCTATATGGGTTACAGGATTATTGCCCAGGTAACGGTGTACATTGGGGTTAGAATCCAGTTCGAACATTGCCACATCATCAGACGGGACAAGTTCACGGTAAATGAGTCGGGAAGATTGTAGTGGGTGCATTAAGATTGCTATTCAAAAATAGTTACTACAGCAAAATTAAGTTCGGGGAATAACGGGCTTTTAATAGTATCATCGGTTGTAAGAGGGCGCTGACCTATTAATTTTTCATCGCTAAGGTAGTATACAAACACGGCTTTTTCGGCGGGTTCTACTATCCAGTATTCTTTAACGCCGGCTTCTTCATAAAGTTCAAACTTTATACCCATTTCCTTTTTAGAATTTCCGGGCGAAAGTATCTCTATAACAAGGTCCGGGACACCATTACAGCCACGTTCGTCCAGTTTTTCCTCATCGCAAATAACACAAAGGTCGGGCTGTACAACGGTAAAAATATCTTTATCGGGTGAGCTTAATTTTTTATTGAGAAGGCGGACATCAAAAGGTGAAAGGTATAATTGACACTTACCTTTTATAAAATATTCAGAGAGGGCAATATGGAGTTTGCCCAAAATTAATTGATGGGTACGGCTTGGAGCCGGACTCATTTTAAATATTTTACCCTTAAATAATTCCAGCCTGTCCTGAAATTCCCATGTAAGGTAGTCAGCATAAGAATATACCTTATCTAAATCAAGCTGGTTAATATCTGTTATTATTGCCATAGCAAAGGGTTTACGTAAAAATAGTAATTTAAACGATTTAATCCTTGAGCAATCCTTCTTCTTTCATAATACATAATGCTTTTTTAGTTTCTTCATTACCATTAGATAATGATCCGGGAAGCATTATTAACCGCTTTTTTACTTTACCGTTTTTATTTTCAAATAGCACTTCAAATACAGAGCGCGTTAGGCCTAATTTCGCATCGTTGAAAACTATTTTCTTTATTTTAGACCTTTCTATTACTGGGGTGGCCGAGTTATTTAGACTATTTACAATAGAGTAAATATTAAAAATTACTACTAAAAAGTACAAAACTCCCCAAATATTGTCACCTTTTAAAAACATATTTACCCCTTTATAGGCAAAGTAAACAGTAATAATCCCATAGATTATAAGCGTCCTTGTAATATTACCGGATACCACTTCTGCAGCATCACCAAGTATACCATTTCTGGTAAGAACAATTTTATCAGGCAGTACGTGGCAGTATCCTGTTTTAGTACGGAATATTTTATCCTCCATTACTCCCCCATCTTAAACGCCTCAATAATTGGATCTGCTTTTTCCATATTGTATTCTTCTACAAAAACTTCAACCGCCATTGCCGACTGGCCAAAACCTGCCATACGCGCACTTTGGATATTATTCTTTACCATAACACCAATACCTGCTGACTCTAAACGCGTTTGTAATGCCTGCGCCAGTATCTCGCTGCCCGAAAATATTTTCTTTAATCCCATAATTCTTTTACGTTACTCCGTTTCGTTAGTATCTGTTTCTTCAATTTCTTCGTCTTCTTCCTCGTCATCATTCTCTTCTTCCTCGTCAAACTCAAAGAAAGTGGGTTCAATCATTATTCTGTCGGCAAGTGCCTCTACCCTGTCGCTAATGGTATGGGTAAAAAATAACCTTTGCGTTTTAGGTATCCCATCGCTCATGCGCATTACGCGTACATCATGGCGCAGCTTAAGTATTTCGTAAGCGTCATCCAGGATAAACATTTTTAGCTGGTTAACATCAAAACCTGCCGATGCAAACATATCACTAAGCCTTTGTGGCGTACCAATAAGCACATCTATACCCAGCGATATCTGGTTTTTATCGTAGTCAAGGTCGCCTTTCTCATGTACGCCATAGATCCTCAGGTCTGTATTGCGGCCAAAAAGCTTAAACTGCTCCATAAGCTCCAGTACTTTCTCTTTAGTTTGCACAATTACAAGCGCACGCGGCGATTCCTGAAATTCTTTCTCCAGCCTTTGTATTACATTAATAACAATAGCTGTACTTTTTCCCTGATCTTTAGTAGCGCTAAGTACGCAGTCGGCACCACTCTTTATAGTGCCAAAAGTTGCTTTTTGTAATTCTGTAGGTTGTGTGAAGCCTGCATCTTCAAGCGCTTCAGATAAGTCGGGATTTATTTTCTTTAAAAACATATTTTTATTTTTTTGCCACGAATTACACTAATTCACACAAATTAAATTATGCGTAATAATTACTGCGATTAGTGCAACTTTTTGCAAAGATACTACTTAGTAATGAAGATATTTAAACTTGTAAGATATCATTGAAAAATTTAGTCATGAATTGCACTAATTCAACACAAACTAATGCAATTTTACTAAACGAATTTGTGAAAATTAGTGCAATTTGTGGTTAAAGAATTACTTACTCGCAAACAGCCTCACATCGGTTTCAGATATTTCGCTGCTGCCAAGTATTATAAGACGCTCTACCACATTGCGCAGTTCGCGTATGTTGCCTGTCCAGTCATATTCCTGTAACAGCTTTATGGCATCGGCTGAGAAACGCTTTTGTGCAGTACCCTGTTCCGATGCTATTTTTTCAGCAAAATGTTCTATAAGTGTAGGTATATCATCCCTTCTGTCGTTCAATGCCGGTACTTTTACCAGTATTACTGCAAGGCGGTGGTACAAATCTTCCCGAAAACGCCCTTCGGCAATTTCCTTTTTTAGGTCTTTGTTGGTAGCGGCAATTACACGCACATCTACGCGTATATCTTTCTCTGCCCCTACACGCTGAATCATATTTTCCTGCAACGCACGCAGTACCTTGGCCTGCGCAGACATGCTCATATCGCCTATCTCGTCAAGAAAAATAGTGCCTTTATCGGCAGCTTCAAACTTACCGGCGCGGTCTTTAACCGCACTGGTAAAGGCTCCTTTAACGTGTCCAAAAAGTTCACTTTCTATAAGTTCAGATGGTATAGCCGCACAATTAACCTCTATAAAAGGCTGCGGGGCACGCTCGCTTTTTTCGTGCAGCCAGTGGGCAACAAGCTCTTTTCCGGTTCCGTTAGGGCCGGTTATAAGAACACGGGCATCGGTTGGTGCTACCTTTTCTATAATTTGCTTTATGTGGTTTATAGGCTCGCTATCGCCTACCATTTCATAGCTCTTGCTTACTTTCTTTTTCAGCATTTTGTTCTCTACCACGAGCACTTTACGGTCGAGCGCATTACGCACGGTGTTAAGCAGGCGGTTCAGGTCGGGTGGCTTTGAGATATAATCAAAAGCGCCAAGGCGCATAGTGTTTATGGCTGTTTCCAGGTCGCCGTGGCCCGATATCATTACAAACGGAATTTCGGGCTTAAACTTTTTAACGGCTTCCAACACCTCAACGCCATCCATTTTTGGCATTTTTATATCGCACAACACAAGGTCGTAATCGTCAGCCTTTATTTTATCGAGCCCCTGCTGGCCGTCCTCGGCTTCATCTACACTGTAAGAATCGCTTTCTTCGCGTAATATTTTCCCGAGCACGCGGCGTATTGCGGCTTCGTCTTCTATAACTAATATCTTGGGCATTTTTTTTAGATTTTTGGATGGTTGGATTTTTAGAGTGTCGGAATTTCGACAGCCTGAATCCTAAAATTAAGTATTCTTACCGCAGATAACAAGCAAACTAAAAAAGTTTTAACAAGCCTCCTGTCCCCCAAAGGGGGAATTACGGTCTGCAACTCCCCCTTTGGGGGGTCGGGGGGCTTAGTACTTAAGCCACTTAAATATTTCTTTATACGTAGGTTTTTTGCCATACATAAGGATTCCTATGCGGTAAATTTTTGCTGCAAACCATACCACCCCAAAAAATGTGGTAAACAAGATTGCCATAGACAGCGCTATCTGCCAGATGGGTACCCCAAACGGGATACGCATCATCATCACAATAGGCGATGTAAGCGGTATCATACTAAATACCGTGGCAACGGTTCCGTTAGGATCACTTATTACAGTAAAGAAACCAACATAAACCCCCAACATAAGCGGAAGGATTATAGGCAACAGGAACTGTTGCGAATCGGTCTCGCTGTCTACTGCTGCGCCAATGGCCGCGTATAAGGAACTGTAAAGAAAATATCCGCCAATAAAATAAATAAGGAACGATATAAATATGGTTAGCAAAGGCAGTTTTACCAGCTCTGCAAGATATACCTGCACACCACTTGCCGCTGTAGCCTGCACGGCCTGATCTTTTGCCATTGCAGCAGCACCGCCCATTTGTACTCCAAACATCGTGCTTAACACAAAAAACAGTACAAGCCCCAAAATACTCCAGATTAAAAATTGCAGTATACCCGCCAGAGAGGTACCTACAATTTTACCCATCATGAGCTTAAATGGCTTAACCGATGATATAATGATCTCTATAATACGGTTTGTTTTTTCTTCTATAACACTGCGCATTACCATGTTACCATAAATAATTATGAACA
>Ga0247814_10001245_pt1 | contig 15436 bp, 18 predicted proteins | sample UWRJL179409R1_FD_179947 | JGI IMG/M metagenome (GOLD analysis project Ga0247814, IMG submission 179947) | Plant litter microbial communities from Arlington Agricultural Research Station in Wisconsin, United States - UWRJ-L179-409R-1 | ecosystem: Environmental > Terrestrial > Plant litter >...
AAGTTAAACTTATTTAACGATGAAAAATAAATGTCAATTCCTTTAAGTCAATGTATTGTTAAGGAAGAACATAAAGAAATGAAAATGAAAAATTGTATCAAATACGGATTTACTTTTTTTGCACTCCTATTTATTGGTTTGGGAGGAGTATGGGCACAGGAAAAAGATAAAAGTTTGCCTAAAGCCAATGAAGAATACAAGGAAAGTAAATATGCAGAAGCAGAAGCAGATTATAGAATATCAAATTCAAAATTCCCTAACAGATCCGTTTCTCCATATAATTTAGGGAACGCTATTTATAAGCAAAATCAAGCTTCGGAGGCTAAATATGCTTACGGTCAAGCATTGAAAAATGCTAAATCTAGAATTCAAAAACACAAAGCCTATCACAATTTAGGAAATGTGTTCATGAAAGAAAAAGATTATACTCAGGCAGTAGAAGCTTATAAAAACGCGTTGAGAAACAATCCTGCTGATGAGGAAACCAGATACAATTTTGCCTTAGCAAAAAAGATGTTGAAAGAAAATCCTCCAAAAGACAACAAGGATAAAAACGACAAAAATAAAGACAAGAACGACAAGGACAAAAATAAAGATCAGGACAAAAAGGATCAGGATAAAAAAGACCAGGATAAGAAAGACGATAAAGACAAGGATAAAAAGGACAACAAAAAAGACGGTGATCAAGATAAGAAAGACGGAAAAGATAAAAAAGATGAAAATCAGCCGCCAAAACCACAACCAGGTGGAATTTCTAAAGATCGTCTAGAGAATCTGTTGGATGCAGTGAACAATGAAGAAAAGAAAATTCAGGACAAGGTAAACGCTAAAAAAGTAAAAGGGAAATCCGTTCAAACCGAAAAAGATTGGTAATGCCCAATTACAAATGGTATTCAAATAAAAGAATAAGGACAGCATAAAAAATGAAAAGATATTTAGTATTACTACTGTTAAGTTTTCATGGACTTTGGGCTCAAGTACAATTTGAGACTAAAGTAAGCAAGAACACACTCGGTTTGAACGAAAGACTTCGTGTGGATTTTGTTATGAATATTGATGGAGATAATTTTGACGAACCTTCTTTTGATGGTTTTAGAGTTATTGCAGGGCCAAGTCAGCAGGTAAGTCAGTCTTGGGTTAACGGAAAAAGCTCATTCGAGAAAATCTATTCTTATTATTTAATTCCCAATCAAAAAGGGAATTTGGTTATCAAACAAGCTACTATTGAATACAATGGACAGGTGTATAAAACTTCGCCCGTAAGAATTAATGTTACTGCGGCAGTGGAGCAGCCTAAGGATCCTAACGATACTAGTGTTTCTGCGGATACTAATTTATATTTAGTTGCCGATATTTCTAAAACAAATCCTTATCTAAACGAACCCATTACGGTAGTTTACAAGTTATACTTTAGTTATAATATTGGGATTGATCGTTGGCAAGAATTAAATAAACCCAAATACAATGATTTTTGGAGTCAAAATATTGAAATCAAACAATTGGTTCCTGAAGAAGGCATGTTTAAAGGAGAAAAATTTCGCTATGTAGTTTTGAAAAAAACGGTTTTATATCCTCAAAAGTCAGGTAAGTTAACCATTGAACCACTTTCGTTAGATATTGATGTAAAATTGCCTACCAATCGTAGAAATATGTTTGGGCAAATGTTAATCAAAGAAGATAGCAAAAGAGTGTCTGCAGGAGCTAAGACTATTACTGTTAAACCATTGCCAGAAGCAGGAAAACCAGATGATTTTTCGGGAGCTGTGGGTAGTTTTGATTTTAAAGTTATACCAAGTAAAACTTCGCTTAAAAATGGTGAGAGCTTAGATTTAGTGGTAAGTGTAGCCGGAAAAGGAAATTTAAAATTATTTAGTTTACCAAAACCAGTTGTGCCTAATGCATTAGAAATGTATGATCCGGTTCATAACGAACAAGTAAATACACCGCTTTCTGGAATGACAGGAAAAATATCAGATAGTTACACAATAATTCCTCAATACAAAGGTGATTATCCTATCAAACCAATGCAGTTTTCTTATTTTGATTTGAATTCCGGAAAGTATAAGACTATTACTTCTCCAGAAATAATCGTTAAAGTACTGGATGGACCAACACAGGTTATAGCTAGTGATTCGAATTCGGGAGCAGGAAAAAATCAGGTGGTTGCTAACGAACAATTCAAGTATATCAAGTTACAAACTAAATTAGAGCCTATTGCTCCTAAAGATTTCTTTGGATCTAATTTGTTCTATAGTTTGTTGTTAATTCCTTTCGGATTAGTACCAGTTATTATTTTGGCTAAAAAGAAAAAAGAAGCCATTGATGGTGATATTGTTGGAAACAGAATCAAGAGAAACAACCGATTGGCAAAGAAATATTTATCAGAAGCAAAAAAACAAATCAACAACAAAGAACCATTTTATGTGGCGCTTGAAAAAGCGATGCATAATTTCCTGAAAGCAAAATTGCATATCGAAACTTCCGAAATGAGCAAAGACAATATCAAGGAAATTTTGTTGTCTAGAAATGCTAATCCTGTATCGATCAATGAGTTTATTGCACTTACTGAAAACTGTGAAGTTGCAAGATACGCACCATCATCTAGTGCAACTATTCAGAAAGATTATGAAAAAGCAGTATTGATAATTTCGGATCTGGAAAAACAGCTTTCTTAACTTTTCTAAACACAAAGGATACAAAGAGTACTAAAAAATGAGAAACATACTTTATATATTATTGTTGGTAAGCCAGGTTTTCTTTGCTCAAAGTGGCTTTGAAAGAGGAAATGATTTGTATAAAAATGGCAAATACGAACAAGCAATTGATGCTTATAATTCTGTTTTGAGTGATAAAAAACAATCAGCAGATTTGTATTTTAATTTGGGAAATTCTTATTACAAATTGAACAAAGTAGCGCCGGCAATTTACAATTATGAAAAAGCATTGGTACTAAAACCTAATGATGTTGATATTGCCAATAATTTAAGATTTGCTCAAAAACGTACCGTAGATGAGATAAAAGTAGTTCCAAAAGTAGGTTTTGAAAAACTGCTTCGTGATTTCACCGGAAATTATCATTACAATACCTGGGCATGGACTGCTGTGGCTTTTTCGATGTTGTTTTTAATATCGTTTTTAGGCTATTATTTTTCAGCTTTAGCATTGAATAAAAGACTTTTTTTCTTCGGGATGTTCCTTATGTTGGTATTGTTAATTATTAGTGTTTCTTCTGCTATTTTTGAAAGAAGTTATTTTAAAAATGAAAGACCAGCCATTGTTTTTGCCGAAATGACCGATGTAAAAAGCGAGCCTCAAAAGAAAGGAGCTAGCGTTGTAATCCTACACGAAGGAACCAAAGTTTTTGTAAAAGAAAAACTTGATAATTGGAAAAAAGTAGAGTTGACAGATGGAACTGAAGGCTGGATTGACAGCGATGCTATTCGAGAAGTGAAATAGAAATAAGATTATAGATTTCAGAATGCAGATGTCAGATGCGGTCTTAAATCTGCTTACTGATCACTTTTTTTCAAATCCCCATACCATTTTGTAATAGAAGGATACATAAAAGCAGCCGTTTTTTGAATAGGGTAATAAAAAATAGATTTTTCAAGTGTTTCTTTTTTGGCAAAAAAATGATTGTAATTTATTTTTTCGAAAACAGAAAATACAATTCCCACCAACAATACCGTTTTTAGAACACGAAATAATCCGCCACCGAGTTTGTTCATCCAGCCTAAAAAAGCAAAATCTACTATTCCAGTAAGTATTTTTGCTAAGAAATGAATGCCAATTACCACCAGAATAAAAGTGAGTAAAAAAGCAATAACCTGAATGGTATTAGGATTCCAATGTACAAAGCCAGCAAGAATGTTTTTAGTAATAACCGAGAATTTAACAGCCAGATAAACTCCAAAAATCAAAGAAAGAAAGGAAGCTAGTTCGACAAAAAGACCGTTTACCGTTCCTTTGTAAAGTGCGAATGCTAATAAAGCACCCAAAATAATATCTAAAAAACTCATAGTAAAAAGAGAAAAAAATAAAGAGCAAAGATAAAAGAATTATGTTGGTATCTTTGCCCTAATAATTTTAGATAGTAGAAAATCAGAATATCAATTTCTAACTTCTAACTTCTAACTTCTAACTTTCAAATATGTCAAGAGACACACAACTTAAAGAACGCTGGGAAAAGCTTGTCGATATACTTTCTAATCAATTTTCGCAAGGTGAAGATTTAGATTTAGATGCTATTATTTTTCTAATTGGAGTTCAGGAATTAGGAAAATTTCAACGTGAATATAAAAAAGACGAAAAACTAAATCTAATGCACATTGCCATTTGTCGTTTACTAGAGCCTTATGGTTTTTATGAATTTGACTTTTTTGACGAAGATGGCTGGCCACATTATAAAGTAAAAGAAGAATTGCCAGCATTGAAGGCTGGGGAACAAACGGTTTTGATGAAAGAGGCAATAGTTAGCTATTTTATAGAAAAAGAGCTCATTGATTGATGATTTGTGATTTGCTTCAAAAACTCATGACTCATAACTCATAACTCACAACTTTTGCTTAAATTTGCACTCTCAATTATTGGATGAAAATGATAGATAAGATAAAAGAATATATTGGTGAAGCACAAGCTTTTTCAACACAAGATACTGCCGAATTAGAAGCATTTAGAATTAAATTTTTAGGAAGTAAAGGAATCTTAAAAGATTTTTTTGCAGAATTTAAAAATGTTCCTAATGAGCAAAAAAAGGAATTTGGTCAGGTAATTAACCTGCTTAAAACTTCTGCAGAAGAAAAAGTAAAATCAATCCAGGAAACTTTAGAAAGCAAAGAAGAATCTAAAGGAATTTATGGCGATTTGACTCGTGCTGCTGAGCCAGTAATTATTGGTTCCCGTCATCCAATTTCTATTGTAAAAAACCAGATTATAGATATCTTCTCCACTATTGGATTCAATGTTTCTGAAGGTCCGGAAATTGAAGACGATTGGCATAATTTTACCGCATTAAACCTGCCAGAATACCATCCGGCGCGTGATATGCAGGATACTTTTTTCATTCAGACTAATCCTGATACTTTATTGCGTACTCATACTTCATCCGTTCAGGTGCGTTATATGGAAAATAACAAACCGCCTATCAGAACGATTTCTCCGGGTCGTGTTTTTCGTAATGAAGCTGTTTCATCACGTTCACACTGTATTTTCCACCAGGTGGAAGGATTGTATATTGACAAAGACGTTTCTTTTGCCGATTTGAAACAAACGCTTTTGTATTTCACTAAAGAGATGTTCGGAAAATCAAAAATCCGTTTGCGTCCTTCTTATTTTCCATTTACCGAGCCAAGTGCCGAAATTGATATTTATTGGGGATTAAAAACCGAAACCGATTATAGAATTACTAAAGGAACCGGTTGGTTAGAAATTGGTGGTTGCGGAATGGTAGATCCTAATGTTTTGAAAAACTGTGGTATCAATCCTGACGAATACAACGGATTTGCCTTTGGAATGGGAGTAGAGCGTATCGCAATGTTGTTATACCAAATTGGAGACATCCGTATGTTTTATGAAAACGATGTGCGTTTCTTAGAGCAATTTAAATCAATAATATAATTTATTTAAGTCCTTAGTTGCTAGTCCTTAGTTCTTAGTGTAGTTTACTAGGGACTAAGGACTAAAAAACTAGGGACTCTTTATTTAAACTATGAAAAAAGATATTACAATCCCCGAAGTTGAAAACGTATTTATTGCTGCCGTTCAGGAATGGAGCGATGATTTTATGGAGAAAGTTTGGTATGCTTATTTAGTAAACGATAGCGATTTTAATATCGAAAGTGCCATGGTGGTTTCTAAAGCTTTTGGAACTATCGATGGCGAAATGAAGAAAACCTCTATTTTGCGTCATGCTTTTGTGGAAGTTCCTGCTGTTTCAGTGGTTAAAATAGAAATGGTAGAGAAAAGTGTTTTGGCATTGAATAACGAATTCATGCTGACTTTCTTTATTGGTAATACTTTATACGATAAGAAGTTTATTTTTAAAGCCAATTTCATTAACGAAAACAATACCGAAGAAGTGCCAATTCTATTTTTAGATGGTGTGATTGTGAGGTAAAATGTCATTGCGAGGAACAAAGCAATCTCAATAGTTGCTCATTGCAATTGCTCTCGTTATGTGATGGCGCCCGTTCCTCGCAATGACATTAATCCAGTTTATCAACCAATTTTTTAAATACGGCTTTAGCATTTTTACCTTCGTACAAAATTTCATGAACCGCATCTATAATGGGAGTTTTGGCACCATAACCCTGATTGAGTTTGTAAGCGCTTTTAGCGGCATAATACCCTTCGGCAACCATACTCATTTCCATTATTGCGCTTTTTACGGTATAGCCTTTGCCAATCATGTTTCCAAACATTCTGTTTCTTGAAAAAACCGAATAACCTGTAACTAATAAATCGCCCAGATAAGCCGAATCATTGATGTTGCGTTTCATTTTGTGTACTTTTCGAATGAATTTCTTCATTTCACGAATTGCATTACTCATCAAAACCGATTGGAAATTATCACCATAACCTAAACCATGTGCAATTCCGGCTGCAATAGCGTAAATGTTTTTAAGCATTGCAGCATATTCAGTACCAATGATATCATCGGTAATTTTTGTTTTAATGTAGTTTCCAGCTAGATTTTTAGCTACATTCTTGGCTTTTTCAGCATCGCCACAAGCAATAGTTAGATAAGACAAACGCTCTAAAGCGACTTCTTCGGCGTGACAAGGACCTGTAATTACGCCAATATTGTAATAAGGAATGTCGTATTGAAAATGAAAATGTTCTCCAACAATCAAACTTGTTTCAGGAACAATTCCTTTAATGGCTGAGAAAATAATTTTATCTTTTAAGGAAACGGTTAGTTTTTGCAATTCGGTGTCTAAAAAAGCAGAAGGAATAGCAAAAATAAGGTAGTCTGCATAAGCAACTGCCTCGTTAATATCATTAGTTAGTTTTAGTTTTTTGATGTCAAACTCCACTGAACTAATGTAGTTTGGATTGTGCTTGTGCGTTTTAATATGCTCAATTGCCGATTCATTACGCATATACCATGAAACTTCAGAAAGATTGACACATAGCATTTTTGTAATGGCTGTCGCCCAGCTTCCACCACCAATTACTGCAAATTTTATATTTTGACTCATCTTTTTATAGTTTAATCAAAAGTACTTAAAAATGTAGTAATGAAACAAGAGGAATCGTTTGGAATTGGGTTTTAGTTTCATGCAGAAATTATTTTTTTATAATTTCTTCTGTGTCTGTACAATATAAACATTCAATTATTCGTTTAAAATTCTATATATGAATAATTTGTGTTTTTTTATAATGTTAACATTAGTTAATTTAGTTTTGGTGTTATTTAAAAGGCGTCTAAGAATAGTATTCGAAGACGCCTTTTTTGTTGTATTGTAAAAATAGTTGCTTAGTAGCTCATTTCTACAATTTCTTTCAGTTTTTCCAGAGTAATATTTTGTCTTTCTCCCATAGCTTTCCAGCCTCTTTCGTCAAAACGATTAACGATAAAATCAGCCGTTTTGCTGTAATCATCGGTGTATTGAGATAGTTTGGTGTCCATTCCCATGGTATGGAAAAACTCAACCGTTTTGTTGATGGCCTGATCCGCAATTTCATCAACAGTTCCTGATAAATTAAAAATTCGTTTTCCGTATTGTGCTAGTTTTTCTTTTTTGGTTTCAAATAAAACGCGGTATAAATTAGGTCCAATAATTGCCAATGTTCTGGCATGGTCGATTCCGTAAAGCGCTGTTAATTCGTGACCAATCATGTGTGTTGCCCAGTCGTTTGGAACTCCTTTTTGGATTAATCCGTTTAAAGCCATGGTGCAACTCCACATAAAGTTAGAAGCCAAAGCATAATCAGCAGGATTTTCTACTACTTTGGGACCCACTTCGATTAAAGTTTGCAAAATTCCTTCTGCAATTCGGTCTTGTAAATAACCTTCGTGTGGATAGGTTAAATATTGTTCCATTACATGTGTAAAAGCATCAACTACTCCGTTTTGCAATTGTCTTTTTGGTAAAGACTGAATCACTGTTGGATCACAAATCGAGAATTGCGGAAACAAAGCACTTCCGCCAGAAGCTAACTTTTCCTGAGTTGCTTTAATGGTTACCACATATCCTGAATTCATTTCGCTTGCCGTTGCAGGAAGTGTTAGAATTGTTCCAAATGGTATTGCATTTTCTTTTATCAGAATATGTTTTTGCAGAATGTCAATAGGATCTCCGTCAAAATTTACTGCTGCCGAAATGAATTTTACACCATCAATTACCGAACCTCCGCCAACTGCCAGAATAAAATCAATATTTTGTTCCTTGATAATGGCTACCGCTTTCATTAAAGTCTCAAAATGCGGATTCGGTTCAATTCCCGAAAATTCTACAATTTCAAATCCTTTAAGATTGTCAATTACTTGCTGGTGAATTCCGTTTTTGAAAATGCTTCCACCACCATAAGCCAATAGGATTTTAGAACCTTGCGGAACTAATTCGGATAATTTTTCTATTTGTCCTTTTCCAAAAACTAATTTGGTTGGATTGTATAATTCGAAGTTTAACATATTCTTTTAGTTTTAGAGATACTTAGAGACTTAGCATCTTATTTATTTAATTGTTGCAATAATTTTTGTGCTACTAGTTTAGAGGAAGCTGGATTTTGTCCTGTAATTAATAATCCATCTTCAACAGCATAAGGTTGCCAGTTTTCGGTTTTAGAATAAATTCCTCCATTAGCCTGAAGTACTTCTTCTAATAAAAACGGAACTACATTAGTCAATCCTACAGCAGCTTCTTCCGAATTAGAAAATCCTGTTACTTTTTTTCCTTTTACTAAATATTCATCTTTTATTTTCACATCTTTTAATACTCCTGGAGCGTGACAAACAAAAGCTACAGGCTTATTGTTGTTGTAGAAAGATTCAATTAGTGTAATCGAATTTCGGTCTTTGGCTAAATCCCATAATGGTCCGTGTCCACCAGGATAAAATACTGCGTCATAATCCGATTCTTTAACATGATTTAATTTTAGCGTGTGTTTTAGTTTAGCCAATAATTCAGTGTCGGCATCAAATCGTTTTGTGTCTTCAGTTGCCGATGCTGGATCGGCACTTTTTGGATCAATTGGTGGTTGTCCGCCTAGTGGAGTAGCAATGTCAATTTGAATTCCCTGATCGGATAATTCATAATATGGCGCAGCCAATTCCTCGGTCCAAAATCCTGTTTTTTGTCCTGTGTTTCCTAGTTTATCGTGACTAGTAACTACAAATAATACTTTTTTCATCTTTGCGTTATTTTGTGCTGTTGCAGTAATTGAACAAGCAGTTAAAATTATAATCGTGAGTAATGCTTTTTTCATTATAATTGTTTTTTGTTATTGCGAATTTACGGCAGATATGTTATTAGTAAAAATAATTTAAATTATGTTTGTGATAAATTTATTTATATCATGGTAAATCTAGAATGGTATCGAACGTTTAAATCGGTATATAAAAACAGAAATTTTTCTTTGGCAGCCAAAGAATTATATATCAGCCAGCCAGCGGTGAGTCAGCAAATTTCGATGTTGGAAGCCCATGTGGGGTATAAATTATTCAATAGAAAATCGAAAGGAGTTGAACCAACAGAATACGCTAAGTTACTCAATAACTTGATTATAGAAGCTTTAGATCGTTTAGAAAATGTAGAAAATGGTTTTCGTTCTAAAGCATTTGATGCCAATCGATTAATTACGGTAGGTATTTCGAAACATTTATTTAATAGTATGGCGAGTCTTTTGATTTCTAAATTTGATTATATCGATTTTAGTTTTCATCAAAACGATGCGCTTTTCGAATTGGTAAATACTAAAAAGATTGATTTTGCTATTGTAACTAAAAAATATGACACCTTTGACACGGTGCAAAAAAAATTGGGTGACATTAGACAAATTATTGTAGGTTCAAAAAATATTGATGCTACAAAGCTGCAATCGTACATTCAGAATAATGATTATAACGCCATTGAAAATTGGTTAAATGATCAAAAATGGTACAGCCATGATTCAGGAATTCCCCATATCAAATTGTTTTGGTTGCATGTTTTCAATAAAAAACGACCTTCTATGGTTTCGAATTATATTATCCCATCAGAGTTTGAAATGCTGGAAGCACTTTCTAAAAATTCAGGTGTGGCTGTAACCTGGGATATCAATGCACGTTCTTTTATCCAAGAGGAAAAACTGCAATTGTTGTGGAAAACAGATCAAATGCCAGAAACCGAAGCTTATCTTTTGTCAGCTAAAAATACGGGTTTTAATTTGGTTGCTGAGGAAATCGAATCAGAATTGAAAAAGCTTTTAAGTTAACAAGTATTTGTTTTTAATACTTATATCTTATTCTTTAAAAAGTCATATAAATTATAGAATAGATAAAGCCAAAAACTGATATGACTTATATGTTTTAAAAATTGATTTACTTTTTATAAAATAAATTATGATCAATATATTCCCAGACTTTAGTAGGAACTAAAGGGCGAACATTTTTTCCTAGTTTAATGTTTTTCCGAATAGCAGTCGAAGAAATTTCAACAACCGGAGCATCAATCATACGGATTTTAGGATGGTTTTTTAATTCTAAATTTTCTTCTTCCGAAGAAATGCGTGGATAGACATAAATTTGGTGGTGGGCTAAAATAGCTTCGTAATTTTTCCATTTGTGCAAAGATTTTAGATTGTCTTCGCCCATAATCAAAGAAAATTCATGATGCGGATATTTTTCTTCCAGATGTACTAAAGTCGTTACGGTGTAATTAGGTTGCGGAAGTTTGAACTCAATATCAGATGGTTTGAGTTTTGGATAATCTTCGGTGGCTAGATAAACCATTTGCAGGCGATGGTAATCGTCCAGAAGTGTGCTTTTTTTCTTCAATGGATTGTGAGGCGTAACCACTAACCAAACCTGATCCAGGTCGGAATGCTCAGCCATGTGATTGGCAATAATGAGATGTCCAACATGAATGGGGTTAAAAGTGCCGAAATACAGTCCGATTTTCATTTTTTTAGTCCTTAGTAATTAGTCTCTAGTCCTAAGTTTTTAGTCCTTTAAATTTTTTGAGAAAGCATTAATCATTTTACTTTCTTCTTCTATTAAAAACAGAATTTCATTAAATAAGTTATAATCAACTACAAAATCTAATTCTTTTGCAATAATTAATTGTGTTTCAATTTCGTTTAATGAACCTCGGGAAATATTTAGAAAATGATTGAATGATTTATCTGTTTGTCGTCCAAATCCTTCTGCTATATTTGATGGAACTGAGACGGTAGCTCTTTTTAGTTGACTTGTTAAAGCATACATTTCTTCTTTTGGAAAGTCCTTTGTGAGTTTATATATTAAAACCACAATCTTGATACCTTTTTGCCAAATTAGTAATTCTTTGTATGATTTAACTCCACTCATGATTTATTATTTTTAGATTGATAGTTTTTAATACTAAGGACTATTTACTAATTACTAAGGACTATTTATTCACAAACTCCTTTACTAATTGAGTTGCTTCTTCTAATGCCACTTCCAAATCATAATTTTTTATAATCACATCAAATTGTGGAGCAGTAGCTAGTTCTACGTGAGCCTTAGCAATACGCATATTGATTTTTTCTTCGCTTTCGGTAGAGCGTTCTTTTAAACGTCTTTTTAGTTCGTCCACACTAGGTGGTTTTACAAAAACAGCCAAAGTTTCTTCAGGAAATTTATGCTTGATGCGTAATCCGCCAGCAACGTCAATATCAAAAATCACGTTTTTGCCCAATGCCCAGATGCGTTCTACTTCGCTTTTTAAAGTTCCGTAAAAGTTGTCTCTGTAAACTTCTTCCCATTCTACGAAATCCTCGTGTTTGATGTGGCTTTTAAATTCTTCCAAAGAGATAAAATAGTAATCCTTTCCGTTTACTTCTTCGCCTCTGGCTTCACGGGTTGCTGCCGAGATAGAAAACTCTAAATTCAAGTCTTCCTGTTTTAATAAATGCCTAACTATAGTTGTTTTTCCGGAACCTGATGGCGCCGAGAATACGATTAATTTTCCTTTCATAATTTAGTGATTAGTTCCTAGTCCTTAGTCCATAGTCTTTAGTTTCTGATGCTAAGGACTAACCACTAAGGACTAATTACTTTTACAATACATTCAAAACCTGTTCTTTGATTTTTTCCAATTCATCTTTCATCATCACGACTAATTTTTGCATTTGAGCGTGATTGGATTTAGACCCCATGGTGTTGATTTCACGTCCCATTTCCTGAGTAATGAAACCTAATTTTCTTCCGTTAGCTTCTGTTCCTTTGATGGTTTCCAGGAAATAATCCAAATGATTCGTTAAACGCACTTTTTCCTCAGTGATGTCTAACTTTTCTAAATAATAGATTAATTCCTGTTCAAAACGATTTTCGTCAATATTTACTTTTAACTCATCAATCGCAGTTTGCAAACGGTCTTTGATGGCCTGAACGCGTTCCGGATCAAGAGCCAAGGCATCGTTCATATATTGACGGATGTTTCCAATACGCAATTGGAATTCTTTCTCAAGAGAAGCACCTTCGTCTTTTCTAAAAGAAAGAATATTATTTAAACTATCGTTGATAACATTTTTGATCAAACCCCATTCTTTTTCGTCAATTTCCTCTCTTTCCACTTTCATGGTGTCTGGCATACGAACGGCCATTTTCATCAATTCGGTTTCATCAGCATCAGCATACACTTCTCTTAATTGATTAATGTAGGCTTTTACTATTGGAACATTTACTTTGGTCGAAGTTTGCTCAGCGGTACTTTCGATATAAATAGAAAAATCTACTTTTCCTCTTTCTAGTGTTGAGGCAATTTGTGTACGCAATCCCAATTCCATTTCGCGGTAAAGCGAAGGCATTCGTACATTTAAGTCCAGGCCTTTACTGTTTAAAGATTTGACTTCGACTGTTATTTTTTTGGTTGGTAATTGCAAAGTGGCTTTACCAAAACCTGTCATAGATTGTATCATATTGTTTTCTAAAAAGTGCTCAAAGATACTAAAAAAGTATTCAGTAGTCAGTGTTCAGTTTGCAGAGTAGAAAAGGTCTAAATATTAGTTTAACCATTAAGTAATTAAGAGAGTTTAGAGTTAATACTCCTTTAATTTCTTAATTGTTTATATGGAATTAGAAATTATTTGTTCTCCAATGCTTTCATTACTTGCAGGATATTTTGTTGGCTGTTGCCAATGAATATTTTACCATCAATAATAAAAACGGGGCGGCTCAGGAAAGTATAATGCTCCAGAATGTATCTTTTAAAATCATCTTCGGTTAGACTTTTGTCTTTTAAACCCATCGATTTGTACAATTGTGCTTTTTTGCTAAAAAGTGCTTCGTAACTTTCCGAAAGTGCATACATTTCTTCTAATTCTTGAGCAGTAATTGGATCTTGTTTGATGTCGTGAAAAACCAGATTATTGTCTTTTGGTAATGATTTGATGATTTTTCGACAAGTATCGCAAGAAGCGAGATAGTATATTTTGTTAGCCATAATGATTGTTCTTTATGCAAAGAAAAATAATTTGAAACGTTAAATGCTTAATTTTATCGAAAATTTATTAATTAGAAATAAGGTGCAACAAGTATTTGAAACAACAATCAAGTCCAGAAATATGATTTTAGGAATACTTCAAAATTATACTTTGGAACAATTAAATAAAATTCCGGCAGGTTTTAATAATAATTTGATTTGGAATATCGGGCATATTATTGTTGCTCAACAGCTTTTAGTTTACAAATTATCAGGATTGCCAATGATGATTGCTGATGAAATGGTTGATAAATACAAAAATGGATCCAAACCAGAACAAGATGCAACTCAGGAAGAACTAGACAAAATTAAAATTTTGCTTTTTGATACTATCAATAAAACAACTACCGATTATAATAATGGGATTTTCAAGACTTATAATGAATATACCACTTCGATAGGTTTTAATTTGAAAAATGCCGAAGAAGCTATTGTGTATAATAATTTTCACGAAGGACTTCATTTGGGAATTATGATGACCATTAGAAAGTTTATTTAGTACAAAAAACAGTATTTTTACGCCAAAAATTACAAATTCAAGATAATGAAAGATATTTTAGAGGTTACAAAAACCAGCAGAAACATGGTTTCTAAATTGATTCAGGGATTTACTTTAGAGCAACTGAATAAAGTACCAGCAGGTTTTAAAAACAATTTGATTTGGAATGTGGCGCATATTATCGTTACTCAACAAGTGTTAGTTTATAAATTAGCAGGTTTGCCTGTAATGGTTTCGGATGAATTGATTGAGAAATATAAAAAAGGAACTAAAACGGAACATGAGGCTTCTCAAGAAGAAGTAGATGAAATTTTGTCGTTATTGCATAAAACAATCGAACAAACAGTTATTGATGTTGAGAATAATTTGTTCCAAAATTTTACTGAATATCCAACATCTACAGGATTTGTATTAAAAAACAATTTTGATTCCATGTCTTTTAATAATTTTCACGAAGGAATTCATATAGGTGTTATTATGGCTATTCGAAAATTAGTATAAATAAAAAAGAGCTTTCGAAGTGTAAAACGCACGAGTTTTATTTTTGACACTAATTACACCAATTATCACAAATAGTAATGATTTTAAAATAAATTACACAAATTTCTATCTGCCTTTGGCAGATTCGTGGAATATTATGACATCCAAATTTATGTTATTTCGTGTAATTCGTGTCTATTCTTTTTATTTCGTTATCAGATAGTCGTTTGCTTCATCATATTTGATGAGTAAATCTCTCGAACCATCTACATAAGCGGCAATTTCATAAGGATTGTAATGAAGCAGGATGCCTTCTTCGGTAAAAAATATATTTTGGGATACCTGAAACACATCATTTTCAAAAAACATTCCCGTACTGTTTATCGGTTGGTCTTTTGGGATTTCAAATTTGTTTCTGAATTTTATTTCGGCAAAAACTTTAAAGAGTTCCCAGTTTTTAAATAATTTTTCATTTTCAATTTTTTTGCCTGTTTTAGGATCAAAAATCAAAGAACGCAAGCCAGCATAACCGTGTGCGCCTCCGGTAAAAGTGTAATGATCAATTTCGATATTTAGAATATTTTCTGAGCTGTATTTTACTTCTCCTTCAATTTTAGCTTCCCAGCCAAAATGATCTTTAGGAAAATCTTTTTTTAGTTTTTCATACGCCTGAATAAAAGAATTGGCTAATTGCTCATAATTACTCGAATTATTGGGCTTGTCTCCAAAATCGACAATAGATTTTACAGTTGCAAAAACGGTTTTGTTGATACTATCAGAAATAATATCAGCATTTTTAGCAATGGGAATT
>Ga0247814_10001246_pt1 | contig 15423 bp, 8 predicted proteins | sample UWRJL179409R1_FD_179947 | JGI IMG/M metagenome (GOLD analysis project Ga0247814, IMG submission 179947) | Plant litter microbial communities from Arlington Agricultural Research Station in Wisconsin, United States - UWRJ-L179-409R-1 | ecosystem: Environmental > Terrestrial > Plant litter >...
AAATGCCGCCGGTCTCCAAACGGACCAAACTGGGCGCGCGCGAGGGCCTTTCAAAGAAAGACCAGGACCGGCTCCTCAAAGTAGTTGACCCGAACTCGCCTGACAACCCGTGGCAGCGCGGTTTCGTTCGTGAGCGGAATTGGCTAATTGCTGTGCTTTTGCTCGCGACCGGAATGCGTCGTGGCGAACTGCTCGGCTTACAGATTCGAGACCTTGATCAACGCTTGCCGAAGTTGCGAATCATTCGAAGGGCAGATGCAAGTGAGGATCCACGCCGTATTCAGCCAAATACAAAGACCAACGACCGAGAGTTGGAACTACGGCCGGCCATCATGCGAGCAGTCTGGCGTTACATTAATTATCATAGAAAGAAAATCAAGACTGCCCGTAAGTATCCGCAGCTCATTGTTGCGGATGACGGCCAGCCGTTGTCGCTGAAGAGCATTGACAAAATATTTGTGCAGTTTCGTGCTGCTTGCCCAGGCTTGCCCGTCACGCTCACGAGCCATGTAATGCGCCACACTTGGAATGAACGCTTTTCTGAGCAGGCTGAACTGCTTGGCTTCACGGATGCCGTCGAAGAGAAGGCGAGGAACGATCAACAAGGGTGGGCCGATAATTCTGAGTCCGCTGCAACCTATACCCGTCGCTATGCGACCCAAAAAGGCCGTGAGCTCTCGCTAAAACTACAAGAACAAATAGATGTCCCAGAACGTTAAATTTCACTCGTCCACTGCTGTCGTTGTTTCCTTGCCAAATCTCGTATTCGCTCGCGGTGGGGCCAGCTTTGATCCAAGGAGCGATCTTTGGGAGTGGGCCGATGGCCCTTTCAATGCTCGAATCGACTTCCGCCGGTACAGCAACGGCTTCGAAGTATTCGTTCCCATGCTGAAGCAGGCCTTGCTTCCCTTCGTCAAGGCGCGCTCGTCTGGTCATGTCGTGGGGTTGAACGATTCATTCGCCCAGTTCGTAAAGGTCATCGGAATATGTGACGGGGCAATTGGCGCACAACATATCGCTGACTACAAAGCCAAGCTGGGAGATCAAAAAGTCGGGATATTGGGGAAACTTAACACCCTGATACAAAAGTGGGTTGCCCTGAGACTTGCGGGGGTGGAGCCGGGGTGCGCGGAGTACTTGCTAGAGCAACGAAAACCTTGGTACAAGAAGGGTGACGCGGTCAGGATGCGGGATCCGATCAAGGGGCCTCTAAGCGAAGAGGAGTACACCGCGCTGTACTCTGCGACCAACGCTTCGTATGGGCGTAGCGAACTTCCATTATGGACGCTTCTGCTCACCCGGCTGCTCTTGGCATGTGGCGGACGTATCTGTCAATACGCCTCACTCAAGCTTGGCGACTTTGACAGTGCTACGTCAGTACTTAGCTTTCCTCAAGCTAAGGCGCGTGAGGAGCACCTGCGAAGCAGTTTCCTTCAATTTGACATCAGTCCGCAAACGGGTCAGCTTATCGCAGACTACATAAGCGGTTTGCAAGAGAAGGGGTACGACGGCAACTCCGCATTCTTCCCAGAAAAATTCGTGTTGCTACGAGGGTCAAGCAAGCAGTTACGGGGTATCGATCACTTGTTTTACGGGCACTGCCAACCAGAAAATCTATCAAGGCAATTCCAACTTCTTATGGCCGAAATTGCTCCGCCAACTTCGCGTCTCGATTTTGCGCCATTGCCTTTGGCACCAAAGAGGTTCCGGTACACGTTCGGCACTCGGCTTGCTGAGGAAGGTGCAAGCAAAGTGGTCATCGCGAACCGCTTAGGCCACGCGGATCTGCAGTATGTCGAAATGTACGTTTCCGCTTCTCCGAAGGTCGTCGAGAACATCGACAAGACGATGGGAGCACTACTCGCGCCGCTTGCCAGTGCCTTTAAAGGACAGCTTGTAGAGGGCGAGGAGCACACCACCCATAAGGGTGCACCAGGAAGCCGAATTATTGACTTCCGAATCGCGAAGGACCCGGTAGGTAGCTGCGGGGGTAAGGGAAGTAATTGCGCGTTCAACAAACCGGTTGCTTGTTACACATGCTTTCGTTTTGAGCCGTGGTTGGACGGACCGCATGTGAAAGTGCTCGAGCGGCTACAGGCCGAGCGGGAAAAGTGGTCGGGAGATGACCGAATAGCAGCGGTGAACGATGAGCCCATCCGGGCTGTCCAGGAGGTCATTGCGCTTTGTCTTCAGGTTTGGCAGCAGCGCGACCGACCAAAAGGGGAGGCTGTATCGTGAGGGCCCCAGTTCTCAACTTCACGCCGTGCGCCGAATTGGAGCCTTCGGCCAATCTGGAGGCCTTTGTGCAAATCTGTAGGGACTCTGAAGTCCTCAGTGCCAAGGCACAGTTCGACAAAAACGTTTGGGAGGTTGGCTATCTGAAAGGACAGAACAAGGTGCACCGGGCGGTATTCAGCACCCTTGAGGCATCAAGCAAGGGCGAACCAACTCCGAGCCTACCGGATCCGTTTTTGGACTTTGCCAAAGCGACCCTCGTCTACCTCCACGATAAGCGTGCAGTGAAGTCCCAAAGTATGCGGATCGCAGCGCTTCGATGTTTGGAAGCGTCCTTGCGCGAGTCCAGCAAAGGATCTCGGCCTACTGCTGTGGAGGAAATGGTGTTAGACAGCGCGGTCGAACTTGCTAAGAAGCAGGTGTCGCCAGGCGTTGCCTACCGAATTGCTGGGCAGATTGAATATATCGCGGAGTTCATGCGAACCAAGGGATTCATCCCGCTTCGCCAGCGCTGGACACATGGCCTCAAAAAGCCCCAAGAGCTCGGATCTCGGATTTCAGAGGAGGCACTAACCGCGCGTCAGAAGAAGCTGCCTTCCGTTGCCACTCTCCGCGCGCTCGGGGCGATTTTCTATGTGGCCATCGAGCCTGCCGATGTTCTAGTTTCAAGCAACACTGCCCTGATGCTCTGCGCACCTGAGCGCATCAACGAACTGCTACGCCTCCGGCGGAATTGTCTTGTCGAAGGTGATGGTGAGTATCGTGGGAAGTTAGGACTGAGGTGGTCCGGATCAAAGGGTTTTGAGAACACCACGAAGTGGCTACCTACGGAAATGGTGCCCATCGCACGTCAGGCCGTCGCAAACATCATTCAAGTGACAGCTCCAGCCCAGAAACTGGTGGCGTGGTACACGGCGAATCCTAAGAAGTTGTATCTGCATGAGGGAGTTGCACATCTCAGGAATGCAAAGATCCTGACGCTCGAGCAAATTGGCCTCATCCTGTGGGGCGATGAAACGATGAAAGGCCCCGCCACTCTCTGGGCGCAAAACACTAATACTCTGCCCAAGCAGTCGCTTGGTGGGCAACGAATCGGGTTTTTCTTTGATGACGTCGAGCACGCTGTACTTGCAATGCTGCCAGCAACGTTCCCATTCATGCCAGGTGCTCCCGATCTCATCTGCCAAGATTCAATGGCCATCATGCGAACGAACGAACTGCATTCGGTCAGAGCGACATATTTATGCATGTTTACTTGCGTTGACTACACAGCTATCACAAGCCGCTTCGGCGCTTATGACGATAGGAAGTCTATTTTCGAGCGGTTTGGGTACTTCGAAGATGATGGCTCCTCGATTACGTTACAAAGTCATAGCCTGCGCCACTATCTGAATATGCTAGCGCAGACCGGCGGATTGAGCAGTACCGAAATCGCCCTCTTCTCCGGCCGGAAGGACGTAAGACAGAACCGCGCGTATGACCATATGACCTCTGACGAAGTTCAGGCGCCGATCAGTCAGGCCTTGAAGAGCGGGTTCACATCTGAACTGGAGCCGGTCTTTGGCCTCGCGCTTAACTTAATCACTCGAAGCGAATTCAAAAGTTTAGGGCTAACTGCGGCACACACGACAGACTTCGGTTGGTGTGCTCACGACTTCGCGAGCGAGCCGTGTCAAATGTACCGGGACTGCATCAACTGCGAGGAGCAGGATTGCATCAAAGGAGAGACTCAGAAGGAAGCGAACCTTCAAATGCTTAAGACTGAGACCGAGTACCTGTTAAAGCAGGCCAAGGAAGCCTTGAGCGACGAAGAGTACGGCGCTGATACTTGGGTAGGGCATCAAACAGCTACCCTCGAACGAGTCAATGCCATCCTATCGATTTTGGAAGACCCAGCGGTACCTATGGGGGCGCGAATTCGTTTGGGCGTGAGCAATGCTCCCCTCATCACAACAAACAATATACACCCTGTTACTGTGTCAGTGAGTGCACGGCGAAAGACGATTGCATGAAGAAGAGCCGAGCACCAGATCTAACTGATGAACGTATTGCCATCGTTCTTGAGACGTTGGACGCGTGGAAAGGCAAGCTTACTTGGGAGCTTTTGCTGGATGTCGTGCAGGCATCCACCGGCTACCGTTATTCAAGGTTTACTTTCGCGGAATACCCAGAAATTGCCAATGCTTTCTCACTCAGGAAGGACAATCTCCGAGGTGAATTGTCACGCGAGCGAGGCGAGCCTCGTGACGAACGCGTTCGAGCAGCTCTCGAACAGGCCGAGCGCTACAAGTTAAAAGTTAAACGACTCGAAGCAGAAAACCAGCTCCTGCTCGAGCAGTTTGTGACTTGGGCAACTAACGCCGAACGCAAGGGTGTGACGTTGGATATGCTGAATGTCCCGCTACCCAAGCCTCATCGCGACAAAAGCAAAGGGGAGAAGTAAGGGCTAGCAGCTATTTACTATAAGCGTCGTGCTACCACCGTCTAGAACAAAATGCCTATCTAACTGATGATGGCATCACACCGCTGGAATGCGGAGTGTTGTTCAAGTAGGCTTGATCCGCTGGGGGGCGTCAAAGCGGTTGATGGGATGGTCGGCGATCCGCGTCAGCACATGACGCAACCAGGCTTCGGGGTCCACCCTGTTCAGCTTGGCCGTGCCTATTAACGAGTAGATGGCGGCTGCATGTTCGCCGCCGTTGTCGACGCCAGCGAATAGGTAGTTGCGCCGACCGATGGCGATGCCACCTACTGCCAGCTCGGCTGCTTAGTTGTAGATCTCGATGACGCCGTTGTCGCAGTACCGAAGCGGTGCCGGCCATAGGTTTAGGGCGTTCCATGCCCTGCATAAACCTTTTCTGTGTCCAAGAATGGCTGCATCCCTCGCCTGATGCAGCCTACGATCCAGTGCTCGAAGTAGGCTGATAGACATGAGTACGCTTGTGAATATGCTGGTGGTTCGCATAGTACTCGTACAGGTTGTGCGCCTCGGCTGACCGGTGATGGAAGCCACGCTCTCCCCACATGAGCCACACCAGCGCCTTGCCGGAGTGCATCAAGTAGCTGTCAAGAAGATCACGACGCAGATAGCTGAAAGAGCCATTGATGTGCGAGTCGTACTCGCCGACTTCGCGGTATAGTGACCCCACACCTGAAGCATCGTGCAAGTCCCATTTGTGGTCGCGGTACCTTAGACCCAGAGCCTCACAGAGTCGCTTAGAGGGCAGGCTGGCGCCGCTGTCCTGGTTCACCACGCTGTGGTAGCTCTCCCAGTTGTACTTCTGTACTGGGATGTCGACCGCGACTCCATTGTTTGACCACCTGTCAGCAGACACCATGTATTCGGCGCGGTCGCCCTCTTGCTCATCAGTGACAGTCAGTCCCGGAATCGAAGAGAAAGGCATCTCACCCGCATAGGTGTAGTAGTAGCTAGGCCGCTCTGGAATAGCGTCATTGCCAGGGTATTCGATACCGGTGAACGACCTGCACAGGTGGTCGACTTCTTCGATGTCCACGAGCACACCGCGGAGAAAGGTGAAGACCTGTCGGTCATCGGTGGGAGCATTCTGTTCGAGAATCCCGTCAAGTAGCACCCACGGCCCCGTCAGGCCATCAATCTCGGTGATCTCGAGGATGTTTCGGTAGTCTGGTTGCGGACCTCTAACGATCCAGTCACCAGTACCCGTAGGCTGACCGCTGAACAAGTCTGGGAGCGGAAGCTCGATGCTCGCGGCCTCAAGTGGGAACGTCGGGTCGATGTCCGCATCTGAGGGGCGAGCGCTGCGCTCCTCTGCAAGGAGCCCCTGTGCGTACCGGACACCCCACATTTCGAAGTAAGCGATCCAGCCGTATTTCTTCCCGTACCGGTCGATTTTGTGCTTGTCATTTCCCATACGAGGGCCGGAGTTCATTTGCCGGTCAACAGCTTCGAACTGCTCAGGGTCATAGCCGAGCACCAGCATTCGCGAAACGATTGCAGGCAGCACCCGCTGGTATTCTGGGTTGCTGTCGTCGTAGTTCGACCGACCTGGAATCAGTCTCCCCATCGTATAGTTGCCGAAGTCCATTCGAATCGCCGCGCGCTTCGCACGTTCGATCACCGCCGTGTCGTACTGCGGCATGTTCTCAAACGGGCTGGGCAGATGGCTAAACGGTGGAAGGAGATGAGAGGCCTCATTCTTAGACAAGCAAGTCGGATCAACCATCCTTGCAATGGCAATGGTTCCCAGACAGTACTGCTGATATAGAGCATGCCAAGTAGGATACGTCGCGCCAGACGCGAACATCGCTTGATAAATCTCACGAGCTACTCTAGGCAGTGCCTCACGCATTTCCACAGCATTGATATCCGACCAAGTGGTGAGCGCCGCACCGTAGGCTGCGGCGAACATCCGCTCGGGGACGTATGGGTCTGAAACGGCAATTGCCTCCACTGCGAGCTGGAAAAACTCCGCGGGCCGCTTGGCGGCGAATTCGTACAAGGTTTTGGTGGCCACGTCTCTCAGGCTTCTGGAGGTCGACGTCAGCGTCCACATTACCCAGCGCGCCCGCCGAATCTCCCGCTCGTCTAGGCCACCAGACTTCCATCTGGTCGCCAGAAATTTGAAATCGTCTTCAATTTCCTCAGACCTCTCGCGAACCCACTCCGTCCAGAATAAATCGCGCTGCGTATTGGGCATGCGCATGAGCACACTGTGCAAGAAGTCCATGTCATATGGATGCGCGCGCGCTGCCCTGGTTCGCCGAAGGCTCTTGAAGGCAATCCGTGCGAACTCCTTCGACTCCTGCATTGCGCGCGCGAACCGTTCTACCGTCTCCCGCCCGATTTGCCTTGGGTCTGATTGAGCCGTCAACAACAGAGCGTTCATCACGAGGTTCTCGTCCGACAAGTCTTGCCAAAGTTGGCGCCTGCCAACGAGGTGCGGATACAGGCCAACCAGAGACTGAAACACGTCATAGGCGAAGGTATGCGATCCAGGCTCACGGAATTGGAACTGCGCATGACCTTCATCGCTTTGCAGCCACTGCGCCAAGGTCGGCCTTGCGAGCAAGTGGCGCGCCATCATATGTCCTGCCATCAAGTCGTAAGAAAACGCGATTCCTTGGCCGCCGCCTTCAGAAGTAGTTCGAACGAGGACGCCTTCGGACTCCAGCGCGCGAATGATGCTGGCGTCCCAACGGCCCACGTCTCGAACTGCCGTCCGAGCATCTCGGAACTCCATGCTTCTCGCGTTGCCCTCCCAGAGAAGACCCGCGATCGTCAGCAACGCATCTTGGACTTCATCCTGATATATGCGATGCGCCGGCGGTGAAAGCTCAGCAACTCGTTCGGCAACCTTGTTAAAGTGCGCTTCGAACAGGCTTGCAAGCGAACTGGGCAGTGCCTCCACCCCGACAGTGTGCTGGCGCCGAGGGTTCGCCACCTCGCAGAAGATTCTCAGCGTCAACGGGTGCTGCAAGAACTCGATTGGCAGATCCGCGTCGGTGCCGTCGATCCTGTAGTACTCAAAGTACTTGTCGATGGCCGTCTGCGGGTCTTCCTGGAACCCGTTATGCTCGATTTGAGGAAAGACCTCTGGGAGGCACATCTGAGCGAACTCGTTGCGCAGAGTGACAACCAGCAGGACGTATGGAAAGGTCTTAAGAAGCTCATCCGCCCGGGAGAGTTCATCCCTCCAATTTCTCGGGTCTTCTGCCTCATTCAGACCGTCAATGACAATAGGGATACGCTTGCCCGCACGCTGCCCGGCTGCATCTACGGCCTCCACCAGCCTGTCGAAGCTCTCCGCAGGCCTGCCAGAGATCTTGAAGACAGATACTAGATCATCAAGCCCCAGACCTGCATGAAGATTCTTTCCAAGCAGCAACACCCCACCGGGCAAATCTCCATCTGCTTGAGTCACCTTGACGGCAAGTTCAGACTTTCCTTCACCCGCAGCCGCAAGCACGGCGATGGCTCGAACACCGATCGACCGCTCCAGACCGCGCATTGCCGACGAAACTGCGTGGATATCCGCAACCAGATTTGCGGCTAGCGGAGCTCCGTCTGAACGCGCCCCACGCAGCTTAGAGAGCAGCCTGTCATAGTGCACCGGCTGCGAAGGATACGACGTCAGTATTTGTTGCACAGCATCGAAGTCGCCTTTGCCGAGCGCCGCGTACAGGTTATCAAGCAGGTCAGCCAATCCTGTGGCTCGAGCCAAGAGCGATTCTACTTCGACCTTGATTTCAGTTTTGAGTTGCCTCGTCAGCGAAGCAATATCCGCGCAATTCTTCTTGAGCGCACTTGAGAGCTTCTCCAGTAATGCCCACGCGCTCTGGCCGCCCAGACGCCTGAGCACCATTTCCTCTGCCCCAACGACAACATGAACGTCCGGTTGGTACCGGCTCGTAAATGGAGCCGCAGCGAGCCTGTACTGTTCAGCAAGTAGCGCAGGCGTCAGGACGAGCTCGCCAAAGTAGGTTTCTCGAAGTAGCGCTCCCGGTCCGACCAAAAGGTCTTCGATGTCCGTTGCTGTCAGCAACTCGAACTTCAACTCGGGGAAACGGTCTTTTTCAAGTGCGAAGAACCACTCCTGATCTCCCTTTGTCAGCGTGTGGTGGGTCCAAAGCTTCCAATCGGTCACACCTGGGACATGCTTGCGCGTCTTTTCTATGCCCTCAATGATCTTGTTGCGGCGCGTGGCTCCCAAGCCTTGTCCGTTCGCTAGCCCATACCATTTGCATTGCCAACCAATCCAGCGTGGCGGTGCGCCGAGATCACAAGACTCCGTCAGCTCGAGGTGGAACTCCACGCCAGGCTGGTTTGCGAGCTGCTTGAAGCGACCGAAGCGCCCATAGTGGCGGCGCACCAGAGAGCGGCAAAGCTTCTCGAAGTTTTCATCCGCTGCGCCGGGCAGCTTGCTGAATACATCCCAATTTACTTCAGGCATCGGCGTTCTTTCTGTCAGCTGGCGTCGGTGGAATCGGACGGGTAGTTGTGCGCAGAGAAGACTTCGACCTTCGCCCCGGCCTCAATGAAAAGTTTCACGAACGCAGACACCTCAGCCTCGTCAGTCGTGACAGTGATTTGATCGCCGTCACGTCTTAGTTGGTGTTCAGAAATCAGCTGGCCGAGATCAGCTGGCCCTAAAATGTTGAGATTCAGGCTGCGCAGCAACGAGAGCATGTCATCTGAAAATCTCTGGTCCTCTGGTTTACCAAAAGAGATGGAGTGGCTGTCATCTTTCGAAGCCTGAGCGCTCAGCCTATCAATATCCTTCTCGACCTTCTCTGCGTCTTGCGCTCGCTTGAACCTCCCGATGAGAACCAGGTTCATCGAGTGCTCAGACCCGTATCCGTTCCAAATTTTCATGATTGCGTCTCTCGTTTAATCTCGACGGTATTTCTAATTTGCTTAAGCGCCGACAGAGCGCCGGCATCTCCAATCTTCGCGCCGACGGGCGAGTAAGAATTCGCGCGCAGCATTCCAGACGCGTCTATGTGCGCATAGGCCTGAAGGCCTCGCTCATCGGGAAGCGGATCACATATCGGCAGTCCTGACGCACCCGCCTCACTGACCGCAAGGCGAACCTTGCCTCTGTAATTGGAGACCCAGTTCTGAAGTGCTCGGCCGACCGCTCTATTCATGCTTGCGGCCGTCTTGGTTGCTTGCTGAGGAAGCAACAACAATTCGCTAGCTCCAACTTTTTGCGCGAGTTCGCTCATCGCGTCAAGTTCTGCAACCGTGTGCTCGTTGACGACGACGTTGATCCCAAAGGGCGACAAGGTCGCAATCGACTCCATGCCTCGAAGCAGACTGGCAAACTGCTTCCCGCGCTGTTCTTCATAGGTGCGACCTACCCCGTCAACGCTAATGCGTGCGAAGTGGATCGAGCCCTTGAGGCATTTGACCAACTGTGGCGTCAGGCGATGACCATGAGTCGTGAATGTGACTGCGAGCTTAGTCTCTCCCGCAACCCGTTTGCATATGTTGACGAAGTCAGGATGCAACGTGGGTTCGCCGCCGCCAAATCCGATGCCGAGGCACCCCTCAGTATCAAGTTCCTTCAACCAGTCGAGCACTTTATCAGTGCGCAGTGATGCTTTGTGCTTCGGCGCGTAGCAGTACCCGCAGTGAAGGTCGCAAAGATTGGTAAGTGCAATCGATACCTGTCGGGGGGAGGTCGACCAAACCTCCTTTTCAGGACGCAACTCGTCTAGCAGAACATTCAGACCTGAAAGCCGATCGAAAAAATGTACCCCGTTTGGGCCGATTCTGAACTTCATAACGCAATGTCACCGGTAGCAGTTCTGTCTTAATGTGTCTTCTAAGGCGCGTCGATGTTTTCGAGACAGCCGTTGGCGCTCTCGTCCGTTAACCACCTAACTGTCAGGCAGCGTCTGCAGTTTCCGTATGATACCTGCTTAATCGCCGAGAATTCGTCCGAGGCGATGTGCACAGTGCGCTCGAATGCAGCGATCGAGCCAGTTTCGTGCTTATGCGGCATCACGCCTTCCGCTTCTACTGCGACGATCGACAAAGGGCGGACGACCATGCATTAACGATCGCGCGGTCCGAACGGGAATTCTGTTTGTCCTCAAGGCTGGAAGACCTTGGGAGTACCTTCCGCATGAGCTCCACTGCGGTATCGGCATGACATGCTGGCGCCGCCTTCAGGATGAGCGGTCTTGCGTCGGCTCCGCGAGCACGACCAGATCATGTTGGGTCGAGCCAGCCTTGCGGCAACAGCTATTGTTAACATCGCGCCAATAAAAATTGGTATGATCGCACAGGGAAAATCATAAACAACAGGAGTGAAACCACCGAAAACCGGTCCAACGCAACGCTGGGGCTATGGTGGAGGTCGGCGATAGCCTATGACACCACTTGAGATCGTCAGTGCCGCATGTGTTCCAGGCACGCAGCGCGTGTTTGTTCTTGGATGCTTCGAAAAGCGGGTCACCGTGTACTCGCAGCAAATCCGCGCGCTCAATCTCGTCGATGGGATATTGTCCGAAAATTTGGTTCGCCCTAACGGAAAGGTCGCGATTGTAGGGGGAGGTGTGGCCGGCATGACTGCAGCTGTCGCGCTAGCAAAGGCCGCCCCCGAGTTGAAGCAGCTAGATTTGTTCGAGAGTAGACAGAGGGAGCTGGAATTTCAACACGGCAGTAGCCGGTTCCTCCATCCGCATTTCTATGACTGGCCGGCTGTAGGTTCAGAGGAGCCTGACGCTGGCCTACCCATTATGAATTGGCAAGCCGGACCCGCGGGCGCCGTGGCGGATGTTTTGCGCAACGAGTTTGAAAGCGCGACACGCAGTTCGGTCTTGAAGTCGCATCTCGGACAACGAGTTATAGCACTTCAGCCCAATTCCTTCGGCCTCGTTCGGGTAGTGACTCACGACGGCTCAGCAATAAATCGCATCTACGATGCGGTTATTCTCGCGATCGGGTTTGGTCTTGAACGATGCATAGACGGTGAAACGCCGTCTTATTGGGCACCATCGGAACTGGCGGCGCCGATCCTACCTATTGCTAATCCAGTCATCTTCATTTCCGGTAACGGCGACGGCGGGCTAGTCGACTTTCAGATGGCTGCCTTCAACGCGCTAGAGCACCGCCGAATATGCGAGCTGTTGGCTTCGCTAGACCTCGGTGCTGCTCGTGACATCCTAGAAACGATAGAACAAGAAGCTTGGGCTGACGGCGCAAATGTGGACCTGTTCCACGAGTATCGAACGAGAGTGCGGCCCCACGTGCCGGCCGCAGCTTGGGGAGACATCAACGATAATCTACGTCCAAACGTCCGGATATGGCTCCATACAAATGAATCGCGGCTGTTCCGCAGGACAACAGCTATTCACAATCGAGTTGCAACATTCCTTGCTATCGAGGCGTACAGGGAGACAGACCCCGACGCGATCATGCTAAAAGTTGGCGTTAATTTTGCTGGCCCACCTCCATCGGTGGGCGATGTCATCCTGGAAGGCGAGGTGCCCTTTCTTCCGTTTCGCAGATTCTTGCGCATCGGGCCCGATGCGGATTCCAACCTCCTCCCATTCTCGGATCTCTTGGCGGGATTCCCGCGCGCCGCGGCGGTCCCAACCCGGCCCGAATCTCCGATCTTGACCGCAACCGCGCGTGCCAGGTTTGAGCCATTTATCGAGACGGCACAGCCAGTGGCAGCGGTGGTGGCGACGGCTCTTCCGCGCACTAGCGCTCGGCCAACTGTCACGGTTTCGATCTCACTCTCAGTGGCTGGCCGCGTTGTTTGGGCTGGCGACATTCCCCCGAGCGATATCGTCCAACTTTGGGCGGGGGGGAGCTCGATTGCAATTTACTGCGACATCAAAGCGGCGAACGCAGCCAGGCTAATGCCAGTCATTGCACGGTTTGGCGCACACGCGGAAGACTTCGTTCTGTATGCAAGCGATGCTGCCGGGTGGCAGGCCGGAATAGACGCTCTTTGCTCCGACCGATTCCTCCCGGGGCCTGATCTCACTTTCGGTTGCCCAATCAAAGACCATCGGTCACCTCCCGCGGGGCTTCCTGTGCTGCTCGAACAGTCGATAGAGGAGGTTGTCACAACAATCAACGATCAGCTCGATGCCGATCTTCTGCAGCGACTGCACGACTCTATTTTTGCCATCCTCGGACCTGCCGAGATAGCTACCGGTTGGCCGATAGAGGAAGTCTTGCGACAAACGCTCTGGGAAATTTGGGGCCAGTGGCATGATGCCTTGACAGCGAATCCAACCATGAGGCAACGTTTCCTTCGATTGCTCGCAAGTGCAGACGACAAAATCGACGAAGGTGACGGAGTTTTGGTTCGGTTGGGGCCGAAAATCATGCGCCCCTACTTGACGAAGCCAACGCTTTTTGGATTAGCTTTTGCTGCGTGCTCCGGTCGGGCGATGGGACCAGCTGGAAGCCATCCCGGAAACATGGCGTTTGCGGAACTAACCGGTCATGCGTGTGGCGTCGGATGGATCAACCAGCGCGAACTTCGGGGGCGTGCCGCTGCAGGGCAATCATGGACCACCAACGTAGTCCTCCTCTCACAGCTGCGGGAGGCGGTGCAATTGCTGGAGGGTGACCAACGGCTCGATCAGAGTTTACTCGATCCAGCTAGAGTTGGCCTGCCATCTGTCGCTGACAAACCAATTGTCATCGGCGCTGATGAGGACTTCCTGCTTGCACTTCAGTCAGGCAGCACTGCTTTGCACCGCTTCTTCGGGGCGATCTTCGAACGCCGCGCCGTCGCATCGCAACAATCTCTCGAGGAGGCATGAAAATGACAGCCGGCGACGAATATGATTTAGTAGCCATGCTGCTTGACGCGGCCAGAGCCATCGATGCCGCAGTGGCCGATGCATCGCCGTCGTTGCGAGGATCCAGATTTAATTCTGAAGTCCTAAGTGACGCGATTTCGGGCGACTTTATCAGCCGGCGCGAAAGCGATCTTCCGAAGCGTATCTTCGCGACGATGCTTGATGGATTTCCTGTTCTCATCGGTATTCTCGAGGGCCCGCCAAACGGTGAAATTATCGGTTCCCAGCTTCGACGATATCGGAACCAGGCGACGATCGCCCGCTCTTGGCTTGGCTCGGACGCTACGAACTTGCATCTGTTCTTAATTGGTCCGCCCGGCGCTCTTTTGGACGCAGCTTGGCGCCAGTTCGCGGCGGAAATTGAGGCGGATGACCGGGCATGTCGCAAACTGGTCTGGCTCTTCGATGCCAACCCTTCCGTATCTAATGCTAGTGAATTTCTGGAACGTACTTTTGTTGCTCGCCCATGGCCGTCCGAGCAAAGAACAGAGTTGTTGGACTCTATGGCGAGCATTTCTCTTCCGGACGGCTGGGAGGAAGCTCTTCAAAACCAAGAACTCGACTTTACTGGACTCGTCGAGCAACTAATTGCACTCGAAGGGGTAGATTTCGTATGAGTGGCATATACCTCCGCAGTGTCGAGTTCTCAAATTTTCGTGTATATGGCGATAGCTATGCATACGAGTTTGCCCCAGGGCCAGGCGTAACGCTGATTACTGGCGGAAACGGCCTCGGTAAGACAAGTTTCTTTGACGGAGTCGAATGGGCTCTTACGGGGCAAGTAAGTCGATTCGGTGGAGTTCACGTCGACGGCCGCCGTAAGATACAAGATCCACTGACAAGAATTGGAGCCCCGGCAAATAGCCATCGCGTGAGCCTTCAGTTCTCTGAAGGTCTACCCATAGACCGCGGGGCCGGTTTCGAGACGAATGAAGCCGGAATCGCTAGACTTCTCAAGGAGCCAGATTGGGCAGAAATAGCCGATCTGCACGGCTATCTGTCGATCACACATTTTTTTGGGCAGACATCGACACAGCGCTTCTCGCTCAAGAAACCTAACGAGCAGTGGGAAGCGCTTAAAGGACCGGCAGGTGTCGATCGGATAAACGCTTTGCGCGAGCGCATGAGCGGTCAAGGCGTCCGACGCGCATTCACTCGGACAATTGAGGAACGGACGAAACGTCTTCAGGCAGCTTCGGAGGCGATAGAATATTGGCATTCGCTTCTTGAGGCAAGGGATCGAGCAAAGCAGCTTGCGTCGTCTGAGAACGCCATTCAACCCTCAGATCTTCGCTCCTCTGCAGGAGCGTTGGCAGAACAGCTCCTCTCAATATTACCGGCCCCTAAGTGGTCACCTGTCCACGAGCAGGAGCAACCAGAGTCCATCCTAGATCGGCTCGCGACTCTACTGCGCGCTGTTAGCGATCAAATCGAGAACGACCGCACGCGGATCGACTCGCTTTCTCGGCTGGTGGCGGCATTTGATGCCGTTAACTCCGATGCCACAGCAGTTGTCAGCCAACTCGAGTCGACCACGCAGAGTCATGCAAGGGCGGTAGACGACCTGAAGGTTGCCGATGGCAACCTTAACGAAGCGACCGCTTCGCTTGCGAGCAGCGACGCGAAGCGAGGCCAAGCGATAAATCGCTTAATCTCCATAGATCGAGTTTTCTCTGCGTCTAAACAGTTGGCCGACGCACAGGCCCGAAAGACATCGGTGGAGACTGATCTAAGTTCGACCTCAGCAGCATCAGGAGCGCTCGAAGCAAAGGTTTCTCAGCTTCAGATCCAACTATCTTCGTCCATTGCTCAACGCGCTGAACGTCGAGCAATAGCTGACCGCCTTACGCAGGCGCGGAAATTAATTCAGATATC
>Ga0247814_10001250_pt1 | contig 15403 bp, 12 predicted proteins | sample UWRJL179409R1_FD_179947 | JGI IMG/M metagenome (GOLD analysis project Ga0247814, IMG submission 179947) | Plant litter microbial communities from Arlington Agricultural Research Station in Wisconsin, United States - UWRJ-L179-409R-1 | ecosystem: Environmental > Terrestrial > Plant litter >...
CCCTTGCACATATTCGCGTGGCCATAGGTCGATTTCGTCACATCGCTGAGATGGCCCAGGGCCGCCGATATCTCGCCGCTGTCCAGCTGGCCGTCCGCTTGCATATCGGCTGCTACTTGGTGCCTGAAGCAATACGGCGTGATCGTCGCCTTCCGCTTCGGCCACTCGCGCGCTGCAGCGTTACCCGATCGAGCATGCAGCGGCCTTTCCGTACCTTTATGGTGCTGATCCATATCACGCTCTCAAAACAAAAATTAGGTAAAAGCTAGGGGCGAAGGAGCCCAAACTTAAGCACACTAGTTTCGCGCTGCCGCCTTCATGCCATCGACAATACGTCGGCGCCTTTCGACTACCGATCTCCTGACCTAACGCCGCCAGGACCCGAACACTATCGCGGTTTCTCGCGCGGCGTGTCCCGCCCTCTGGGCAGGTTGTGGGCAACGTTGGTGCCAGATTGAAGAGTGCCGCCCTATAGGCGTCGCGAAGGTCAACGTTGGCCCTAGCCATGCGGCCAAGGAGTCCCGTGTCCGGTGGAAATCCGGAGATTCGCTATTGTTGTTTCCTAGAGATTGCTGGATGGCGTACAGAGACCTGCTGAATGCATCCGCAGGTTGTCGACCAAATCACCTAAGAGTGTTGCAGGGACGTGGCTGCACAGGGCAGATCCACTTCGAATCACTACCGCGAAGGCGGCTTGGAATATGGCTTTCAATCCTGAGAAGTGAAAGCGGTGAAGACTTGAGGGAAAAACAATGCATGGAGACAACACAACAGTAACCCCAGAAGTTCTCTACGGCAAGCATTTTTTACCAGCCAAACGCTCACCAGGCGACGCTTGGGCCAAGAGAAATCTTGTTCTGTGGACATTCATTATTCTTTTTGGGCCGCAAAACCGAAACCATGGCCCGTCTTGCCGACACTCTGTGTTCTTCTGTAGTTTTTTTCAAGGCTCAAATTTTTTAACCGGGTTTGTTCACTTAATAAAATTCGATGCCTTTCGCACGCAGCGCGGTCGACTTGACGCCACCAAGCCTCAGATACCCCTGCATGGTCAAGCTGGTCAGCAACCACTTCACGGTGATTTGAAAGACGCTCCGGCCGCCTTAACCACCGCAGCCGAACTCTGCGACACTGGCGGTGGACTGCGCATGCGCACTGGCTAAGCGGAATCACGTCGACCTGGTACCGGCAGCATTGAACTGTTTGAGCGCCTATGCCACCACGTTGGTACCAACTTGTGCTTGCCCATTCCGGCAACTTCAATGGCGAGATGCACTTCCTGGCTTAGCATGGCCTTGCCCGCACCGTGATCGGTGAGTGGCAAACGCCTATTCGCCCAGCTGTCGCAAGGCGGGTAGTAGTGGCACCGCGTTAGCAAGTAGCACGTCCCCGGCAGCGAGAAATTGGCCTCAAGGCTGGCGCAGTCGACCAAGGATAACGAAAACCGATCACGCACTACTGAGCCTTCTGCGTTCCAAGATCGGCGCACACGTTTCTTCCTACAAGCGAAGCGCGTAACGTCTGAAATACTACGCAGCATCAAACCTCGCGCTGTAAAAAATGGGCACCAACTGGTGCCCACTATATTCCTTCAAACTTTCCCGGCTTTTTTTCTTGCTGCCTTTTCGGCACGAGCGCGATCTCGCGCGATTGCCTCTTCTCTGGCTAGCCTAATTGCCTCGCCAAATTCGTATCCATTTCAGCCAGATTAGGCGTTTGCCTGGTCGGCGCGCCGCTGCTCCAGCATTGCATTGATCCAAGAGTTCAGGCTTCGTTGGCCTTGTGCCTTGGCTTCACGTTTGGCCCACTCTTTAAGCTTTCCGGTATCCGTAACGGTGTGGTGCACTGCTGCGTCTTTTGAGCCATGATTTGCGCCTAATCCACTGATCTTGATTCATTCTGACATCTAATCAGATTAGATGTCAAATTGATTCTTTGCGAAACGCCAAAAAGAATCACATACTCTTTCGCCATGAGCACAGCAAAGCAGCCCAATAGCTTCCCACTCCGGATGCCCGACGAACTTCGAGCCCGGATAGAGGCGCGCGCCGCCACCACCAACCGGAGCTCGAACGCAGAAATCGTGGTGATGCTCACTACGATGTTGGATGCCGAATCGGATTTGGCGGCAGTACCTACCGACGTGCTTGTACCGGCCGCGCTGAAGCGACTGGGTAGCGCCGTGCAAATCGTAGTGGCGCCGGACGTGGCAAAAGCCGCAGGGATCACGAAGTCGGCATCGCCGAAGAAACGCAAGGGTTGATTTGTACCAGTGCGAGCGGGATGCAGAGAAATGCAAGGGCATCTCCAGGTGTCAGGAAGACCGAGTTTCGCTAATATGATCGCGCCAATGAACCCAGCACCGCCAAGCAGAAGCGCAGATCAGTTCGTTGTCCGACTTCCCGAGGGACTGCGCGACACTCTCAAGGCGCGCGCCGCCAGCAACAATAGGTCGATGAACGCGGAGATCGTGGACATCTTGGGCGCGGCGATCGGAGGCGACTCAAGCCTCAGCGCGGCGTCGGTGGAGAACCTGCTGAAGGCCGTAGCTGACCGAATGGGGGATGCAGTCCAGATTCACGTGGCCGGTGAGGGGCCAACAGTCCCCGCGAAAACGGGTACCAGGCAAAGTAAGTAATGCGCAAAGGTTCCGATAGAGGAATGGGTACCGCATGGATGAGCTAGAAGACGTCCGCCGCGTCATTGCAGCACTACAGGCGCTCAGCGATCGGATCGAGAATATGCTGGCGCCGCGGCATGCAGGAGCCAACACCGCCCAGTTGATCGCGTCGACGACACAACTGAAAGCGGACATCAAGGAAGCCAAGGCCGATGCCGAGCGACTCAGGAGGCAAGGCAGGAACAGCCGGGCCGACGATCATTTTGAAAGCGCGGTGTCGCGTGCGGTTGCTGAGTTTCGTACGCGAGTTGATACCGACCCGAGTAGATATATTTGGCGGGCCCAACTTAGCGACGTCCAGGCCGAGTCATCGATTTCATGAAGTGTCTTCGGAGCGAATTTCCAGAGGCCTAGGCTGCGGTCAATTTGGAAGTAATGCCGAGGTAACGGTGAGGTAACGCTGAGAGCGTTACCCCAGGCCAGCATGTGGCATGAGGTATGCAGATGCTCAGGGTAATCAATATTGCCACTTTAAAGAGAGCAAGCCTAATGAACGGGCAGAATATTTTTGGTCTAATATCGGTCGCTGTTTTTACCGTATTTTGCCACTTTCTATCAACCCGATACTTTTCCAAGTCTCAGCAGCAGCAATCTGCTGACTATGATTCTGTTCGCCTTGCGGCAGTTCTTGAGCGGTTTGCCTTCGACTGCGCGAGTCTAATTTCCATTCATGGCGCTTGGCGTGCGAGCGAAGGCAATCTCGGCGAGGTGCCCCCTGTAATGCCTTTGCCTCAGTTCCCGGCAGATACGGTATGGAAAAATTTGGATTTGACGCTAGTTGATAGATTGCTTAGATTCGAAAATGATGTGCGAATATCTGAAACGGTGATTCAAGCTGACTATAGGCATCTAGAGTATGACGAATACCCTTTAGAACCATCTGCACAGGCCGGTTTGATGGGATACCGGGCTTACGTACTGGCACAAGATTTACGCGCTAAATACCCTGCAATAGGAACGGCAAGCAACATTTACCCGTGGGACTTTGTCTCGATCCTGAAAAAACAACACGATTTGAAAATAGCTGAATATGCAAGCTGGAATAGTAATCTCGAATAAGACATAGATGCCGTGCTTCGCCTCTGCTCAGTATTGGTTGACATTACTGCTCTTGCGCCACAATCTCCCACAACACGCCTGTGGCACTGCTACGTAAGCAATTAATTTTTTTCCTTTACAACTACATCGGATGCTTACTATTTAGACGATTGACCTAGCAACGACGAGGAATGCTCTATGACATATTTCATCTTGACCTACAAAATAAAAAATGATGACTATTCTGCACTGTGGAAGATTGATGAAGATGGCGCAATTCGAATCGGCATAGTCAACGCGAAATCAGCAAAAGGATGCTACTACAAAGCCCAAAGTGGAAAATCTATATTCGAAGTTATATATTCAGGGCTTTCTAGTCTACATGAGGTTTCCAATTTCAATCATCATAAAATCGAATTAAATCCAGGGCAATATTATATTCGAATGGCACGCCCCAATGATCAAATCATTCATGAATCTCCAGGAACTAACCCGGAGCTGAAGCTTATATAAATACCATAGCATCTTCATTAGGCCAACTTGATGTGCTCGTCAGGCAGTTAAAAAATATTTGCCAAGTTATACATCCTGCAAAAACAACATTATTTACTTATGGGCATGCCATTCGTAACCTTTTGATTCTTGCCGCTACTGAAGTTGAATCACACTGGCGCGGAATTTTATTTGATAATGGAATAATAAAGGATAAGTACTCAACAATTGATTATGTTTTACTAAAAGAGGAGCTTCGTCTCGATGAATACTCTGTTAGCTTCCCCACATATCCGTGGCTGGAACCATTACGCCCGTTTGAAAACTGGAATAAAGATCGGCCCACCGGTTCGCTAATATGATATGACGCATATAACGCAGTTAAACATGATCGAGAGGGACAATTTGAACGTGCGACCTTTTCCTCCGCGTTTAAAGCTGTCGCTGCTGGCGCGGTGTTACTGGTAGCGCAATTTAGTCTGCATCCAGAAGGATGGCATTCGTCTGATTCGCGCCATTTTTTTCACTTTAGTGCCATACCTAAATGGGGCGCCTCAGATGTGTATACATACCCTTACGAACAGGACTGGGCCGACGGCCCTGTTACATGGACGGCGGTGCAATACCCATTTAAGAAATAAAAAATCTCATTGACCCTTATCTATTCTGACACGAAATTATGCAAAGATCGAAAGAGGAAAGAATAGCTCATACTATTAATAACGAATCTGCTACGTATGTAACAATACATACGTTCTGTATTGCAGCTCCGTTACTTTTCATTGTGGGAAATCTCATCGCATTCGATCTTTTCTACTTATCATCGACTCAGTTGTTTTTTCCAGGAGGAGCAATTCCAGTTTGCAGCGTATTTTTGCTTACGGACTAGCATTGCTAAATTCTCTTTCCCGCTCAAAAAGACACGTCGAGATAGACCGTTATTAAACGCGCGGTCCAGATGATCTCGCCCAGATCTCAAATCGGACCATCCCTAAAGTTCAGTGCTGCCTGGCGTCGGACTCGACGCGCGCGTTACCAGACCGTCAGTTCGCGCACCCCTCAATATAAGACGTCTTCCGCCCATTGGGGGAATAGGGGTGTACTTTCCAGAAATGACACCCAAACCCGACGACGTATCGGTTTTGAATATGACGGCAATTGTGCGACACATGACAAAATGATACGTTAGTGTGGCTAATGGCTACCGACAAAAAACCCGACCGCAAAGACCTGAGTGTACTGCTCAATCGGCTGAGCTTAATCAGCCGCTACAATCGCTGTGTCGAAGAACCCGGTCCCGCGGCCACAGATGTACACAGAGAGTTTATCAATGGGCTCATGGACCCGGCCAAGATGACTTCGTTCGTCGCCGAGTACGAAGTCATCATCGAGTCCCGGCGGCCGATGCATAAACCGCTTGGTTCCAAATGCGCTCAACGTGAGCTAAGCATTTAGCCTACGTCCCGCGCCGCGCGGTTCGCCCAAAACCGGCAACACTCCCACCATTGGTGGAAGACCGTAGCCTCGTTTAAACGATGATGGGATACCGTAGCGGGACTTAGGGGTTCAAAAACCAGGCGTAGTACTCCGTCTTACGAAAAATCATGCCTTTTTCAGATTCTGGACAACGTGCAGCCCTTCCTCCAAATCTTTCGCCAGATCTTTCCAATTAAGAGTGGCCGGTCTTTTGCTATCAGTGGCGATCGCTTGAACTGTTCGGTATATCCCTTGAAACATTGCTAGTTGGGCAACCTGCACAGCCATAAATTTTTCGAATTGTTCATCTGTCATAATTTCCTCGGGGTTGTTTACGTACCGGCATGGGCGGATTTATTTACTTGGCAACGAGTCATCTTAAAGAATTTCAAACGAAAATTCTATCGAAGTTTTCCGCGCGTATGGGTTAGTGAGCGGATGGGTCGTCAGTAGTAGGCGCGCCCCGCAGCTTCGTCAGAAATCTGTTGACGCTACAGCATTCCCAACTAACGGTCTGGGCCGGCGCCACACTGGCGTTCCGAATCGGCACCCTGTGCCAATGTTTGCACAGGGTATGTGCAAGCTTTCGGTGCACTTCGAGCCGCGCTATCTAAGCATTGTGTTGTCGACCCACCACCACGAGGCGCGCCGCTGCCCAAGCGGGTTTCAGGGTTTTTATAAGCCAAAATCGGCCGCTTCACTACCAGCATGTGTTCGCCTAGGCGGTCAGACCGCCCACCATCAGCGTCAGCGCCCATGCGGGTCGCAACGATTTTTTGCTGTTGCTGACGCCCACTTTCGCTAGTCAGCTCGAGCATCGGCCCAAGCCGCCGCGCGCTGAAGCGCATCTTGCTCTGCGTCGGCTGCGGTTTCACATGTCATACCACGCGCTCTACCTTCTTCATAGAGCAAGAAAAGCGGCCGTGTGCCTGGCCCTTGGTCGCTTTCGTGAACGGTAAATGACGACTGGTACATGTTGGCCGACGCCGGCCAAATCGCAACCAAAATAGTATAACGACCGTAGTAGTGGGTAGCACTCTTGAGCATGTTGTCGATTCCGTTTTTTGGGATGGAGATCGTAACATGATGCGCATGCTACAAACGAGCCAGCCGCTTGGCTGAATATTAATCCCAGCGAGACACACGAGGACATCGCCGTCTTTAAATACCAGTCAAAACGGTATTTGGCAAGCTGCCGATTCAGCCGGCAGCCAACCTAGGATCGGTCCGGAATCTGTCCGACATATGTCCGCTAACGTTGGGATATACATACGCCACTCGGGCCAAATGCGAGCCAAAACCGCATTTGGCCCTTCTTGATTTCGAATCGATTAGAGCAGACCCTCCGGCAGCGGATGGGCTGGTGGTCGCCCGCCGCAACCGCCACAGACGAGCAGCGAGATAGGCTCACCTTGCAATCTATTTTCATTTTCGTTAAAGATAGGGTCAGATTTGAAATCCAACCTTATGGGAGACAGACGGCGGCGAGCCTCCTGATTCGGGGTTCCCGATGACACAGCCACCTCTAGGGCGTGGCATTCGCGCTAACTTTAGAAGACGTCAACTTCGCAAATATAGAAGGGGGCTGTCTTCGCCTCAGTATGCATCCCAACAGCCCGATGGACGCGATAGTCGTCCCGAACTATTCGAGCAGAGCGAAGGCTAAGCCGTGTTCCCGACGCCAATAGCACTTCTTTTTCATTGCCCTTATCAGAAGCTTTTGGATTAAACACAAACGCTTCGGTGTTTGCAAAGCAGATGCGCAAGAGATATAAACAAATACGCCCAGACTCGTAGGCTTTACCACTCCATTCTGCCTCGCGCAATGCAACCTGTGGACAAAATGTTGCGGAAAGTGGGCGTGCTGTTATCAAATCGCCGTTCGGCATATCACCAAGGTCGCCGCCATGAAAGAGAATTTGTCCCGCACTTAAAAATGCGCCGTGGCGACGGATTGCAAGATCGACTGGTACGTAATTATCTAAAGGAAATTCAAGCTGATAATCTTCGAGTGCTGAAGGGGTCACGTCGGGCATGGCACGAAGCCAGTTTTGGAAGTGAGGGTCTATGTCGAGGGCGTGATTGATGTGCGATTCCAAGGCATTATCAACGCCGTCAACGCCTCGCATGGCCATGTATTCGGCCGCTTGAGACTCGTTAGCTACGCGCGCACGCAAAACGTCTTTGACTGTCATGGATAAGACGGAAAATTCCCCCGCCTTCATAGAAGCTGACATTTCGTCATCGGTCGCGTCGCGGAAAGTCCATGCATCGTAAGGTTTTTCAAAGGGTCGTACGATTGGTAAAGATATCGGCATGGGAGGAAACCAAAAGTTAACATTCTACCTCTTGACGTACATTTTAACGGTGCCTCGTAGCGGCAAGACTCAATAAGAACGCTTAAAAATAGGGGCATTTAGTTAAATGCACACCACCTGCTATGTATGGCACCTACGCCGATCCGGTTATGGCGTAACAATTCCCAAGATGCTTGCCCGCGACATGGCGAACGCCCTCGCCAGCGCGCTGACGCTTTCGCCTGCTTGGTACTGCAGGACGATCTCCGACCGCTGTGCAGCCGTCGTCTTTGCTGGGCGGCCCAGCTGTCTTACCTTCGCTCTTCGCGCACACCAGGCCGGCTTGGGTGCGCTCCATGAGCAGATCCCGCTCCATCTCGGCGACGGCTGCCAGCATGGTGAGCATCATCTTGCCCGCCGGCGATGCCAAGTCCAGTTTTCCCAGCTGCAGGACGATCACGCATATCTTCCGCGCTGCCAGCAGCTTGACCGTGGCGCCTACGTCCTAGGCGTCGCGGCCGAGCCGGTCGAGCTTCGACACGATGAGGGTTTCACCGTTTCGGATCTGGCCCAGCAGCGCGGCGAACTGTGGGCGCTGGCTCGCGCTGGTCTTGCCGCTGATCGTGTCGGCAAACCAGAAATCGACCTGGTGCCCAGCTGCTTCGATCTCGATCCGCTGGTTATCCGCGGTCTGCTCCTTGGTGCTCACCCGTCCGTACGCGAAGATTGCCATGGTGCCGACCTAAAAGTGTTAGAAAACACTGTTAGAACATCTCTACATGGTGGAAAGTGCAAGCCCTAATTTGTTGACAGTGATTTGTGTTGATCTATGATGATGTTAGAAAACCCTCAATCTCTAACAGTAGAACACCAGTTCGATGTCAGTGGCGTATCCAGAATAGAACAACGCCGGCAACCAGCATAAGGCTCGCCTATTTCAGAGCAAAGGCAAAGCGCAAGATATTGGACTATCCGGAGCGCAGGATGACTAGGCAGTCCATCCTGATGATCCAGCTCCACCCGGCAGACGATCCGATGAGAGCGTTGGACACGCGGTGACACCGTCTCCCGCGCAGGTGAGGCTCAGATCTTGAAGCCGTCGAAAACACCAGTTAACCGAAGGCCGCTCAAAAGTGCCAGATCCGGAAACTGGACGAAGGGGGAGCATCTTGCGCGTTAAAGTTCCGGCATGGCGCATTGCAGGGGCCGACCGTCCCCCTTTCTATGCCGGAACCAAACTAGATTAATGAATGGATTTTACGCGCCGACGCACCAATGCCATCACACCACCCAGCGTCAGGAACATCAGGCCCATACCTGGTTCTGGCACTTCAGAGGCCAGTTGAGCCGACGCGTAACCTTGCAGTGCAACGGCGATCTGAGCATCAATGCCGAGATCGCGCGCTACCGTGTCGCTGGCGCCTAGCATGCTTGGGTCCAAGCCCGTCACGCTGCCAAAAATGGTCAGCGCTTCAAGATAGTAGCCGTACTGGCTGGCGTGATAATTCTCCGGTGCCCACAAATTAATCTGGCCAACGCCGATGCCGTCATACGGATTGGCATCGGCCACGCCGCCATCGATAGCAAGGTTCCAGGCCTGGCCGACGGGAATTACGCCAGTGATGAGGTCAGATGCATTGTCGGCCGCGTTATAGCCGTTACGCACATCCAGCGCCATCTGCTCGATCGGCTTGCCGAGCCATGGACTGTTGGTTTTGTATGTGAGGTCGGCGCGCGACCACGTCGATGTCAGCATCACATCGACATTTGGGTTGACGTCATGGAAAGCTTGCGCCAACAAGCCGGAATACTTGATGAGCGTGGCAGGGTTACCCGGCTTTGCGCCGTCAAGCGTGCTGTAGCTCTGCAGCAGCACCTTGTCATAGGGGCCTATGATAGTGCTCAGCTTATTGTTGTAGTGGTAATCGACGCCAACGCCCGGTACTGTTTCGAGGGAGACGTCATAGTCCAGGCCTGCCTGCACAGTCATTGCTTTGAACAACGCAGGTACTCCCCCAATGCCGGAGCCGTTCAAGTCCTTGACAGTGTTCGGTTGATAATACTGAACGACAGGCGCGGCGCCGGCTGGTTCGCCATAGGTGAAGCTGTTGCCGATGAAAAGGATGCTGGTAGCGGATGCCGACGCAGACAAGGCGCCAAGTGCAAGGGTAGAAAAGATAGCAACGGTAAACTTGTGAAGGCGTGGTTTCATATACATTTGTTTTCCTATTAATAATGGTAATTTGTCTCCATTGTTAATCTAAGCAAAATGCATACCAATAGTCGACTCGCCGGGCGTCAGGGACATTGACGCGCAGACAGCGCGTTTCATGCAAGGCGCATTGTAAGAAATCTCGACAGCTCGTTTTAATTCGCTTGAAATGAATCACCAACGCTGCTGTTGCTGCCGGTTATGTCGGAACCAATAAACCGGCTGAAAGGCAGGATGCAATCAAATAAACGACGAATCATCATCCAGGCTCGTATCCCCGGATGAGAGAAAGTCGCTCTCCGACGTGGACGATGTCGGCGTATCCGTTTTCGAATCCCCATTTGAATCGTAAAAGTTATTGACCGTCGTGTTTTCTGTCGCCGCTGGCGTTGCGCCGGTGGTCGGATTCATGAATCCAGATGCACCGCTGGCACCCGGATGCATCAAATTTTCGATTCCCTGGAACAGGAATGCGCCGCCGGCGACACCGGCCGCGGTGGCCGCTGCCGTGCCCAGCGCGCCTCGCATGCCGCCGCTAAAAAATCCTGGCGAAGGCGCCGGCTGCTGGGCTTGCTGGTTGTATGCTGGCGCCGCGTTGCCAGGGCTGTTTCCCCAAGGCTCGCCCCCAAGAAATCCTCGCTCAGGCGGTTGCTGTGTGGACTGAAGCTGGTTCTGTAGCGATGCAATCTGTGCTTTGGCGTCGTCGAGTGCGCGCTGGACCAGCAAGGCACGCTGGACCAGCAGATAGGCCGCGTCGGGCTGCTGGGCGACCGCGCGCGCGATCAGGCTGTCGGCCTGTGGGTCCTTGGGAATGCCGCGCGCCTGGACGAGTTGATTGAGGAAAGTTTCAAGGGTCTGGATGTCTTGTTCGTTCATATTGTTTCTCCAATAAATCAATGCGGGCGATGCCGCCGTCAAACGCTGCGACGGATCAATGTATGGCTTCATCATGCGACCGCCTGCTTATGTGGAACTTAGCGGGACGCGGGTCGCGCAAGCACCTGCCCGCTGCTCCATAAATCGCACAGCACCCCTTGGCGTATGTGCCGAATACCTAACAATGCCAGCTGCACCACATGGCACACGCCCAGTGGCATGCGTTTTGCTCTGAAGAAGACAAGCCGGCGTTGTTGCGCCGAACCGTTTCAATCACTCTTCTTCGGATACTCACCCATGAAAACAAAAGCCGCCGTCGCCTGGAAAGCCGGGTCGCCCCTGACCATCGAAGAAGTCGACCTGGACGGTCCGCGCGCCGGTGAAGTGCTGGTGGAAATCAAGGCGACGGGCATCTGTCACACCGATTACTACACGCTGTCCGGCGCCGATCCGGAAGGAATTTTCCCGGCCATCCTGGGCCATGAAGGCGCGGGGATCGTGCTGGAAGTCGGACCCGGCGTCACCACGCTCAAAAAGGACGACCACGTCATTCCGCTCTACACGCCGGAATGCCGCCAGTGCAAATTCTGCCTGTCGCGCAAGACCAACCTGTGCCAGCAGATCCGCTCGACCCAGGGCCGCGGTCTGATGCCCGATGGCACGTCGCGCTTCTCGCTGGACGGCAAGCCGCTGTTTCACTACATGGGCACGTCGACGTTTTCGAATTACATCGTGGTGCCGGAAATTGCGCTGGCTAAAATCCGGGAGGATGCGCCATTCGATAAAGCTTGTTATATCGGCTGCGGCGTCACCACCGGCGTGGGCGCGGTGGTGTTTTCGGCCAAGGTGGAGGCAGGCGCGAACGTGGTCGTGTTTGGCCTTGGCGGCATCGGGCTGAACGTGATCCAGGCGGCGAAGATGGTGGGGGCGGACAAGATCATCGGCGTCGACATCAATCCGGCGCGCTTGGCCATTGCGCGCAAGTTCGGCATGACGCACTTCGTCAATCCCAAGGAGGTCGACAACGTCGTCGACCACATCGTGCAACTGACCGATGGCGGCGCCGACTATTCGTTCGAGTGCATCGGCAACATCACCACCATGCGCCAGGCGCTGGAATGCTGCCACAAGGGCTGGGGCCAGTCGTTCATCATCGGCGTGGCGGCGGCCGGCCAGGAAATCAGCACGCGGCCGTTTCAGCTGGTGACCGGGCGCGAATGGAAAGGGTCGGCGTTTGGCGGGGCGCGCGGACGGACCGATGTGCCAAAGATCGTCGACTGGTACATGGACGGCAAGATCAATATCGACGACCTGATTACGCACACGCTGCCGCTCGAGCGCATCAACGATGGCTTTGCGCTGATGAAAAGCGGCGAATCGATCCGGTCGGTCGTCCTGTATTGATGCCATGACTGCGCTCACGCTCATCAGCGAGCACGCCTGCTTCGACGGCGTGCAGCGCTTTTATGTGCATCCCTCGCACGCCATCGGCCTGCCGATGCGCTTCTCGGTATTCATCCCGCAACGCACGAGCGCAGGCAAGCTGCCGGCCCTGCTGTACCTGGCCGGGCTGACGTGTACCGAAGAGACGTTCATGGCCAAGGCCGGGGCGCAACGCGTGGCAGCGGAACTGGGCATGATCCTGGTGGCGCCCGATACGAGCCCGCGCGGCGCCGGCGTCGAAGGTGAAGCGGTAGATTGGGACTTCGGGGTGGGCGCCGGGTTTTATGTCGATGCCACGCAGGCACCCTGGAGCGGCCACTACCGGATGTACAGCTATGTGCTGGAACTGCTGCAACTGGTGACGGCTACTCTGCCGATCGATCCGGAGCGGGTCGGTATCTTCGGCCACTCGATGGGCGGGCATGGCGCCTTGATGCTGGCGTTGAAGAATCCCGGCCTGTTCCGCTCGGTGTCTGCGTTCGCGCCGATCTGCGCACCCAGCCGCTGCCCGTGGGGCCAAAAGGCTTTTACGGGTTACCTGGGCAGCGACGAAGCCAGTTGGCAGCAATACGACGCCAGCGCGCTGATGGCGGCGCTGGACCAGCCTTACCCGCTGGGCATCCTGGTCGACCAGGGCACAGCCGACAAATTCCTTGCCGAGCAACTCTATCCGGAAGCGTTCGAAGCAGCGTGCAGACAGGCGCGCCAACCACTGCTGCTGCGCCGCCAGCCCGGCTACGACCACGGCTATTACTTCATCTCGACTTTCATCGAAGACCATCTTCGGTTCCACGCAGCACAGTCAGTTCAACCGGTTCACTCACAGGGATAACACCATGGACAACGCAGTCAAGATTCATCCGGCCGTCGACAACGGCGTGCAACAGGCAGCAGATGCCAGCTTTGCCGGCGGCACGCTGGCGTGCGCCTGCACCACGAATACGGTGACCGTCGCGCTCGACGGGCAGACGGCGCACAACCACGTGTGCGGCTGCACCCTGTGCTGGAAGCCGGACGGCGCGCTGTTTTCGCAGATTGCCGTCATCTCGCGCGACAAGGTGAGCGTCACGGCCAACGAAGACAAGCTGCAGGTCGTCAATCCGAACGCCACCATCAAGCGCCACGCGTGCAAGGAATGCGGCGTGCACATGTATGGGCGCATCGACAACACGGAACACGGCTTTTACGGGCTCGATTTCGTGCACACCGAACGCTCGCAAGAGGGCGGTTGGGCGGCGCCGACGTTTGCCGCGTTCGTCTCGTCGATCATCGAAGCAGGCGCTCCGCCGGACAATATGGGCGCGGTGCGTGCGCGGCTGACGGAGCTGGGCCTGGCGCCCTACGATTGCCTGTCGCCACCGCTGATGGATGCGCTGGCAACGAATGCGGCAAAACGTTCAGGAGCACTTCAACAATAACGTCTTTCTTTGATGTAGTCCTGCTTGCGCGCCGGTCCTGCCAACGGTGCGCCGGCCAGGCAGTCCAATTGGCAGGCACATAAAAAATATAGAGGAGATCGATCATGTTATCCGGCACCCCCCTGAAACACTGGCAGCGCAGCGCGATGTCGCTGTCACTATTGTTTGCCCTGCCAACGCTTGCGCATGCGTACGCGTCTGAAATCGAAGGGTTGACCAAAAACCCGAAAAACTGGGCCATGCAGGCCGGCGGCATGGCCAACCAGCGCTACAGCGAACTGAAAGAAATCAACAAGGACAACGCCAAAACCCTGCAAGTGGCCTGGACCTTTTCCACGGGGGTGCTGCGCGGCCACGAGGGCGGCCCGCTGGTCATCGGCGACACCATGTACGTGCACAGCCCCTTCCCCAACCAGGTCTATGCCCTGAACCTGGAAGACCAGAGCATCCGCTGGAAGTACGAGCCGAAGCAGGATCCCGCCGTGATTGCCGTCATGTGTTGCGACACGGTCAGCCGCGGCGTGGCTTATTCCGACGGCAAGGTGTTCCTGCAGCAAGCCGATACCACGCTGGTCGCGCTCGATGCAAAGACCGGCAAGGAACTGTGGAAAGTCGTCACCGGCGACCCGAAGAAGGGTGAAACCGCCACCAACACGCCGCACATTTTCAAGGACAAAGTCCTCACCGGCATCAGCGGCGGCGAATTCGGCGTGCGCGGGCGCATCACCGCCTATGACATGAATACCGGCAAAGAGGTGTGGAAAGCGTTCAGCACCGGCCCCGACGCCGAGATGCTGATGAACCCGGCCACCACCATGACCTGGACCGACGGCAAGATGGCGCCGGTAGGCAAGGATTCATCGCTGAAAACCTGGAAGGGAGATCAGTGGAAAATCGGTGGCGGCACCACGTGGGGATGGTACAGCTACGACCCTGCCACCAACCTGGTGTACTACGGCAGCGGCAATCCCAGCACCTGGAACCCGCGCCAGCGCCCCGGCGACAACAAGTGGTCGATGACGATTTTTGCGCGCAACCTCGATACCGGCGAAGCGAAATGGGTGTACCAGATGACGCCGCACGACGAGTGGGATTACGACGGCGTCAACGAAATGATTTTGGCCGACATCAAAGTCAAGGGACAAATGCGCAAGGCCCTGGTGCACTTCGACCGCAACGGCTTTGGCTACACGCTCGACCGCGTTACCGGCGACTTGCTGGTGGCAGAAAAATTCGATCCCGTCGTCAACTGGGCCAGCCATGTCGACATGAAGAGCGGCCGGCCCATCGTCAACGCCAAGTACAGCACCGACAAAAACGGGCCTGACGTCAACAGCAAGGGCATCTGCCCGTCGGCGCTGGGCACCAAGGACCAGCAGCCGGCCAGCTATTCGCCCAAGACTGGCCTGTTCTATGTGCCGACTAACCACGTCTGCATGGATTACGAGCCGTTTGCCATCGAATACACGGC
>Ga0247814_10001251_pt1 | contig 15383 bp, 13 predicted proteins | sample UWRJL179409R1_FD_179947 | JGI IMG/M metagenome (GOLD analysis project Ga0247814, IMG submission 179947) | Plant litter microbial communities from Arlington Agricultural Research Station in Wisconsin, United States - UWRJ-L179-409R-1 | ecosystem: Environmental > Terrestrial > Plant litter >...
TTCGATATTCCATCAGGATGGAAGCGATCTACTAATAAAATACTTTCTCCGGATACAATTTTGCTTGATGTGAGTAAAAGTGAAAGTGATTTGCTCGCTGGTATGGCCAAAAAAACCCGCCAGTATATCCGTAAATCTGCCGCTGAGGGTATTACGATTAAACAAGTCCGCACAAGGGAAGAACTAGAGGAATGTCTCCATATCTACCGCCAAACGGCCGATCGGGCTAAGTTTAATCTTCATAACAATCAGTATTATCTTGATGTCTTTAATCTTATGGACGATTACTCCCCTGTTTTTGCTGCGTACCTAGAAGGAAAGCCAATTGCGTTCTTATGGATGGCAATTAGTGCTGATACCGCATACGAATTGTATGGCGGTATGAACGAAGATGGACAAACATTACGCGCAAACTACGCCCTAAAATGGCATGTTATTCGTAAGGTTAAAGAGTGGGGACTGTCTCAGTATGACTTTGGTGGTCTTGTTGTCGGCGGTGTTTCTATATTCAAACAGGGGTGGTCAGATCAAGAAACGTCCTTTGCGGGGACGTTTGATAAGGCACTCTCCCCTACTTATTCCCTTTGGAGTAAAGGGCTACCAAAGGCAAAAGCAATTCTACAAAAGCTACGTCGCTAGAGAAATATGAGCCGCTTTTATCGAGACTGAATAGACTCAGTATTTCCAAGATATTCTTGAATACGTATTTCAAATGCACGTTTTGCGAGATACGTTGCTGTGCTTTTCTTTGCAGTATGTTCCATAGATCCTACAGGGTAATCACTCGCTTCTTTGAAATAACGATCTGCTGCAGCTTTATAGTCCATGGGATGTGGAATTTCAGTAACAGGGGCGGTTTCTACAGATGGTGCTGTGTCGATACTCATAAGATTCCTTGATTGAACTGGTATATACACTTATGATAGCATAAGCTTTACAAACTGTCAATGTAAGGATTAAGCCCAGGCTGTTTTGGTCATTGAAAGACTAGGGATAACTTCTAGATCAACAGGAGCGGTTGGTTTCACTTTTTGTGCGTAGTAGTACCCGAGTGTTGCGATCATTGCTGCATTGTCGGTACAGAGGCTCATTGGGGCATATTCGATTGCAAGCGGGAGTCGCTCTGAGAGTTGACGACGAAGCTCTTGGTTGGCGGCAACACCACCCGCGATAACGACTGAAGCAGGGGAGTGGTCTTTGAATGCAGCTTCGGCTTTATCAACGAGTGTTTCGATTGCGACTCGTTGGAAGCTTGCCGCAAAGTTTGCCTTCTGAGTGTCGTTGAGAAGCGCTGCAAGCTCACGTGATGGAAAAGTTGTGTCAACGCCCACTTCGCGTTGGACGGCTCGTAGAACGGCTGTTTTAAGGCCAGAAAAGCTAAAGTCATAAGCGCCTTGCATCTTTGCCTTCGGAAGCGGATATGCGTGCGAGTCTCCGTTTAGTGCAGCAGTAGTAATTGAAGGACCGCCAGGGTAAGGGAGGCCTAAAATTTTCGCTACTTTATCGAACGCTTCACCCACGGCGTCATCTTGGGTTTGACCAAGGAGTTCGAAATCGCCATGATCCTTAAATAGTACGAGTTGTGAGTGACCACCGCTAACGATAAGCGCAAGCATTGGGAAAGATGGCTGCTTTGAAGGCAGTGTAAGGTTTATTCCGTTTGTTTGATCAGTCAGGAAGTTCGCATAGACATGTGCTTCGACGTGGTGAATAGGGTAGAGGGGTTTGTTCTTGAGGGTTGCGAGTGTTCGCGCCGCGAGTGTTCCTACGAGAAGAGAGCCAATTAAGCCGGGGGCGTAAGTAACGGCAATACCGTCGATGTCATCCCAGGTAAGGTTTGCCTCTAATAATGCCTGGTTGATAACGGGATTTATGACTTCAATATGGCTTCGAGCGGCGATTTCAGGTACCACGCCACCGTATAGTGCATGGATATCAATTTGTGAATTAACAACATTTGATAAAAGACGGTGACCATCTTCAACAATGGCTGCCGCTGTTTCATCACAACTACTCTCAATTCCAAGAATTCTCATCTGTTACATTATAACATGATGAACTTTTTCATGGTCAGCCTTGTCCATTACTGAGAATAAACTTAGAGTAGGTTATAGCGTTGTGAAAAATTTACGGGAGGGTAATATGAGGTTTTTAACCGTTTGTTTAGTGTTGCTTTTTGCTGGAATAACGAGCATTGTTTTTGCTCAGAATACCTATGCAGAGCAAGGTGATCTATGGAGTGATGGGCGTGCGGTGGTGCTGAATAAGACCGCACAGACGCTGCTGCTTGAACGTTGGTGTACAACCTTTGTTCAGGATATTTTCATTACCAGCTTTCAGGCCTCAAGAAGGGTTTGTATGTACGGCGATGAACGATTAAAGATCGGCAATTTTAACCAAGATGGCGCGAATAAGGCGCTGGTGCAGTTTCCTTTTAGTAATGAAGTGTATGTACTGGAAGGTATTTGTGGGGGAGTAGTTTGTTTATATTCACCAGATGAAGATCTTCTTGTGACGAGGCAGCCCGTTAGTCAGATCGGGTGGGGACTTGTTGTGTACAAGAATGTCTCATCGCGCATAAAACGAGATTATTTGTCGACGCCATTTGTTCACTATATCTTCAATTCGACGAATCCCGATTACGTTATGAAGAACGATGTAGGAATTCCAATCGTGACACCGTCCTTCGCTATTTCGGGCAACGGCAAATGGATTGTCGCCGAAATGCGCGACAAAGGAATAGTGCGATTGAATACAGGAACACTAGAGACACGTCATGTTGGGTTTAATCTATACCTATATGGCTTCGGTACCGATCCAGAGCTTGATCTTGCTATATCAAACAACGGTAAGAGCGTTGCAGTTGCTGGACTCAATGCAGGGCTAGATGTTATTGATGTGACCACAGGGTGCGGACAAGAGCTTCGGGGGAACCTAATGCTTCGAGACGGTACGGTTCGTTGTCGATCTAGTGGAATTGAAATTGGATCGCTTGTTCCTGGGTTTCGAATAGCTGAACGGCCACGTTTTTATGGACAGGGTGATGAACTAGAAATGAACGTCGCCTCCGATGCTGGGGTATTTAGGGTGACCTTTGGTATCAACGGTACTGTGGTGTTGCCTCGGCTAAAACTCTTGTCTCTGGGTGACTCGTTCTCTAGCGGGGAAGGTGAAACGGATGATAGTTATTATATTTCGGGGACAAATAGTGGGTATGATACATGTCACGTAAGTAAGCGATCGTACGCTGCGCTATTTGCAATTCACATAGGTCTTCACGAAGATCAGGCGAAGAATATTGCGTGTTCAGGTGCGAGAATAACAGATGTTGTTGGATCTAAAGCTAATTATTGGGGCCAAGGTAATCGCCTGAGAAAAGATGGTATTGAACTCCCTTTGTCGGAGAGGGACACGGTTCAGAAGCAGGCCGTGGAGAGATTTGTTCCTGGTAGAGCGCTTCAACTAGATTTTATACAGCGTTATCATCCTGAAATAATCACCATCGGTATCGGTGGGAACGACGCGGGTTTGATGGGAAAGTTGAACACCTGTGCGATGCCAGGCACTTGTGAATGGGCGACTCCGGAAGGTATAGGGAAGACGGCAGGTGAGGTAAAACGATTATCAAGCACACTTGAATCGCTTTTTTCTAATGTTTCGGAAGTAGCGGGAGACGCTCGGATTTTGGTTGTCGGATACCCGAATATCGTTGATCCCCAAGGAACTTGTGATCCGATAACGGCACTATTATTTGATGCTAAGGAAAGGATATTTATTCAACAGGGTATAGCCTACCTGAATCAAGTCATTCGGAGTTCCGTAAACAAGGCTGGTTTTACTTACGTTGATATCGAAGACAGTTTTAAAGGAAAGGAGCTGTGTAGCATATCGGCTACCAAAGCAATGAATGGTATAAGGATTGGAAACGATATAACGATTACGAGTATCTTGCCGATGCTAAAAGTTATTGGTGCTGAGACCTTTCATCCAACGCCTGTTGGCCATGCATTAGTCGGAGAGATATTAGGAAGGGTTTACGATGCTACCGACCAACCTGATGTCGGATTTGCCTTGCCAACCAATCCGCCCGAATACTGGAGCACTCATGGTATACCGCCGCTCGCCGAAGCATATACAACAGATTTTGTTGTACCAGGTGAAAAGCCTTCAAATACAGTCGCTATCGAGGTAAGTGATGGAAGATTACAGCCTGGATCGAACATTGTCGTTGAGCTTAGATCCCATCCTTTGACACTAGCCACACTCATTACTAACGATAACGGTGGATTAAAAGGATTAGTGACGATACCGGAATCTGTGGAGGAGGGATTTCACACGCTGCATTTATACGCGACCAATAAGGATGGCAAAAGTATTGATATGTATCAATTTATCACGGTTAGCTCAGCCAAAGAGGTGGCAGTTATGAACGAAGCATATACTTCAAATGAGAAATCGACGTCGTCGGTGGAGTCTGACAAGCCGATCAGCGAGATAGGTGTGCTCGGTGTGGGGACGCAGAATGTGGACGGGGTTGCTCGTAGTAATGTCCCAGCCTCTTCGATTGAGACAACCATGCAAATTAAAGTAAAGCGGCCTTGGGGTTATATTGTGATTATATCTGTCGCCGTTGTTGTATCTGGTCTGTCTACGATTCTACTTAAGAGAAGGTGGGCGAAACCTAGCTCTTAGGTATAATGACTACATGGCATCACTACGCAAGATAGTAAAAACACTTATCCCATCAGGGTTATTCAAAAAAATTGAACCGTACGGACACCTAGGTGAAGCGGTGCTTATGAATATTCGTTATGGATTTCCGGGTAAAAAGATGCGGATCATCGGGGTGACCGGAACTAACGGCAAAACGACAACTTCGTTTTTAATTCACCGACTTTTACATGAATCCGGCATTAAGGTCGGTTTACTTACGACCGTTGCGAATGGAATAGGCAGTGATATCGTCCCTCAGTCAGAACACATCACGACTGCCCAGGCTGGAGTGTTGCAAAAAAAGCTACGAGAGTTCGCAGATGCAGGAGTCGAATGGGTTGTTGTTGAAACGTCGAGTCACTCGCTTGCACAGCATCGTGTATGGGGCGTCCCTTATGAAATAGCGGTAATGACAAACATTACGCTTGATCATCTTGATTATCACGGGACTTTCGAAAATTACGTTGAAGCAAAACGACGTCTTTTCAAGATCGCGAACAAACACGGGCTAAGATATGGAGTTATCAATAAACAAGACCAAAGTGCAGACAAGTTTATAAAGACCGTTGCGAACTCGACAACATATGGTATTGGAACGGGTGAACTATCGGCTGAAAATGTAGAGCTCGCTGCTGATCATTCGTCTTACACAGCAAAGATTGGTGAAGATTCTTATGATATCCGAGTTAACATTCCTGGTGAATTCAACGTAAGTAACAGTCTTGCGGCAATTGCCGTTGGACGGAAGATAGGCCTCTCGAAGGTTGAGATTGAAAAGGGAATCGCTGCACTTGATGGCGTGCTTGGTCGTATGAATGTGATTAACGAAGGACAGGCATTCCAAGTGATCGTTGACTTTGCGAGTACGCCTGATGCATTTGAGCGCTTCTTCGAAAGTGTTCGGCCGCTGACAAAAGGTAAGCTTATCGCCGTGTTTGGCTCAGCAGGACGACGTGATGAATCGAAGCGACCGGTACAAGGACGTACTGCCGGACAGAACGCAGATATTGTCATTGTGACCGAAGAAGATGATCGGGATGTTGACGGACATCAGATTATGGAAGAGATCGCAGTCGGAGCTCGCAGTGCGGGCAAAAAAGACGACAAAGACCTATTCCTTATTTTAGACCGTGAAGAAGCGATTGGGTTTGCGATGACACAAGCGACTAGTAAGGATGACGTTGTCGTACTGCTTGGAAAAGGTCACGAACTGACGATTGAGCGTGCCGATGGAACGTATCCTTGGAACGAAGCAGACGTTGCGCGCGCCGCACTACAAGAATTACGCAAAAAGGCTTAATCAGTCTATCGTGAGTGTTGTACAGCGGATATAGCCGCCACCCTTGGCGAGTTCTGAGACTTCAGGGGTTAATACTTTTATCCCATGTGATTCCAGGGAAGCTTTTAGCGCAGGTGCATGAGCGCTCATCACGACAGTTTCACCGGTTGAAATAAGGTTGCAAGCGAAAGCCTGAGTGGCCTCTTCGAGTGATACTTTAATTTTATCGACGCCATCAAAGGCTTCAAGTATTTCTTGGCTTTCGGGAACGAAAGCTTCAGGGCAGTAAACGATAAGTCCTTTTTCGTCGCCCTCCGGGAATTTAATGATCGAAAGGGCGAGGTCGATATCGTAAAAGAAGCTATCTGCCCATCCCGATACGGCGTTGTTCATAGGTTCACCGTTTTTATCAAGCTCAGGAATAGTCTGGAGTTGAATTCGTTCATACCCCAATTCATCTGCTGCAAAGATTTGAGCTTCAAGATCACTACGATACCCCTGGCCGCAAAATAGGTAGTTACCACAAGCGAGTGCATCACCTTGGCCACTGAACTTAAGCCCTTCGGGTACTTCGATAACTGTTTTTCCGAGCTGCTCTAACGCCTGCTTTGCGTAAGCTTCTTCTGCGCGGCGAACCTCCGGAAGCCTTGAAAGAATGGCTTTGTCGCCTCTAACGAGTGCCCAGTTTGCTGCGTATACTCCATCTTGGCTGTCGATAGGTGAGGGGACCGAGGTAATGGTGATGCCGGCTTCAGAAAGCGCACTCATGATCGCAGCATGTTCACTTGTTGCTTTAGATATATCAACATTTTGATCGTCGTAGTAAGGATTGATTGCTTGTGCTGCGCTAAAGTGCAGGGCGTCAGACATCAGGACGGTATGGTTGATACGTTGGGTCATGTGGATCTCCTCTATTTGTAATCGATCTAGCGTTCGTGTGAAGCGATTAGATAAACGCTAAACCCAGATGTTACAATTGTGATATGAAAGTTCATTTTTTACAATCAGATATCTGGCATGATTTCCAAAAACAGTTAGGTCGGACGATTGTAAACGGATCTGGCGATGGATGGTCATATGTCGGAATAGTTGAACATGACCGTTTCGGCCCGTATATCTATGTTCCATATGGACCAAGTGCTATTAATGAAAAAACGCTCCTCGTTGCAGTCGAACACCTTAAAGACGAAGCTCGTAAGCACAAAGCTTACGTGATTAATATTGAACCCGTCGAGCCTATTACAAAGCAACTCGCAGCCAAACTCTTTAAAAATAAAGGTACACACCGACAGGCGCACCGCACAATTCGTATCGATCTATCGCAAAGCGAAGATGAGATTCTTATGGGAATGAACAAAACTCGTCGTAAACAACACCGTAATTACGAGAAAAAAGGTCTGACGATAGCTAAGAGTAATACTAAAGAGACTCTCCATACTTTTTTTGAGCTTTTAAAAATCTCATCTGGCAAAAAAGGTTTTTACATTCGAAATAAATCGTTTTTTGAATTGCTGTTTAAGACACTCGTTCCTTCTGGAAATGCTTCGTTTTTCACGGCGACGCGTGAAGGGGTTGTTGAGGTAGCAGCACTGGTTTATGACGACGAAGATACGCGCTACTATGCGCACGTCGGAAGAGAGTTGTCAGACAACAGCCTTCAGGCGAGTGCTCCACTTATTTCATACATGATTATGGATGCGAAGCACGACGGAAAGAAGTTCTTTGACCTTTATGGCATTTCAGAATCGGATGATAAGATCGACGAAAAGAGTGGTTTTACTGTATTCAAAAAGACATTTGGTGGTGAAGTGGTTGAATTCGGTGGTGCATGGGAAATTCCTGTTCAAGCAACAAGATACACTATCAAAAAGACAGCGACAAAGCTCAAAAAAGCTTTAAAGAAATAGACTTAGTAAAAGTATTTTCTCAAAATACGTGAATAGATATTAAAGACGACTCGTTCACCGATCCGAGTCCAAACGTCGTATGCGTTTTGGTTAATCACGATATCAAATACACCAACGTATTCAGTGATTTGTTTTTTAAAGCTTGTCTTGAACAAACCAATCCCATAATGAGGGTGATTTGGGTTAGCGATCTCGTCTGCGGGCGGTGTTCCACAAAGGTCGTATGAAGTAATGCCTTCTGATTTCAGCCATTCCATGATGTGCCATTGCAGTGCTTGGCTTGCACCATAGATTGTTTTCTTTTTAAGGCTTCCGCCGTCCTTATACGTGGCGTTAGCTCCGAACTTCAGAACATAAGCACCGGCAATTGGTGTCTTCTTGTCGTAAGCAATAAAGAGCGCACCCATTCCATTCTCGGCAAATTCTTTCCAGAAATCAAAATAATATTGTTTGTCACGCATATGGATCGGCTTGTCTGACATTGTTTCAGACATGAGGTCGTACATAACCTGAAGATTCTTCTCGGTTGTTTGGACATTCTTAATACTGATGCCGTCGCGTCCGGCGCGTTTAATCGCATGGCGTGTGTTTTGAGGCAGGCTGCTCATCATCTCCTCGAGATCTTTAGAAAGATCGATAATAACGGTATAGGTGTTTGGCTGAATGATCCCTGATGGAATTGCTCCGTGCTTTGTGAGCTTACGAAGTGTTGATGGGTTTCTCTCAAACTCGGGCTCGATTTTAATGACAAAAACCCCGTGTTTGCGGGCAAATTCCTTTAATTCAGGAAGCATCTTAACGAGATCTTTTACGGTGTGAACAGAAGGGCCTTTTGGAATATACCAAAGCTTTCCTATACCAAAAATAAAGCGCTCTTGTACGACAAATGCCGTTTCCTCTGGTTCTGAGATGATGTAGCGGATTTTCCAGCCAGCATGTTGTTTAAGCTGAGACATTTCAGCCGACTGCAACACATTATTAGTGCCGTGGTTTTTGAGAATGAGAGAATCCCAGATTGAGATTTCTCCTGAAGATGCAAAACGTACAGACATTACATTAATTGTAGCCTAAGTCGGGTACTGAAGGAAGTAAAAGAGTGAGGAGTGTCTACGCAGCGGGTTGTTGATTGTTGCGAGAAAGGTAGTCGATCTCTTTGATGATGTCGAGAAGTGCTTCTGCGCGTCGAGTCTCGTCCGTTATAGACTGAGCAACAACGTGAGCTGGGGCAATCAATGAACTGTCATCGGTGCTGCGAATGAGCATAAGGTAAGTGTCGAACTTTTCTTCAGCAGGAAGATCAACTTTGTCGATAAGTGGACGAAGCTCAGTCAGTGCGTCCTTCTTGATTCCATCAAGATCGGTAGAAGATGGTGTTGTCAAAGGTGCAACAGATTGTGTTGGTTGTGGAAGCTCGAATGCAGGCACGAACCCTGGATCCGCAGGCGCTGGATCTGGCACAGCAGCGACTGGTGTTGTTGCGGTAACAACAGGTTCTGGAACGTCCGGAAGAACGCCGGCAAGGGCTTTTGCAAGCTCCTGGTCGTCACTAATTGGTTGTTGCGATTCGCTTTGCGGAGTAATATCCATGCCCACCTCTAACTATTATGCTTATGCTTCGTTTAAAAATACTGTATCATAGTTCCAAAGGGTAGGGCAATACTGATGAGTGATACTTTAGATAACGAAAATATTTTAGCGCAAAAAGATCCTGAGGGAGCTTTGAGAGTTGCTTTAGAGCAATGTAAACAAGCGTCATTTGACGCAGTAGTAGTAAATAGCGAACACGACGATCGTGAAATTAAGAACATCGTTGTGACCGGGATGGGTGGATCAGCACTTGCAGCACTGCTTGCAAAGGTATGGTTAAAGAACGACATTTCTGTTCCTATCGAGATTGTTCGCGGCTACGACCTACCGGCATATGTGAGCTACAACACGCTCGTCATCGCAAGTAGCTACTCGGGTAATACCGAAGAAACAGTAAGTGCGTTGAAACAGGCCGAAGCAATTGGTGCACAAATTGGTGTGATCGCTTCTGGTGGAAAATTAATCGGCATTGCGACGGAAAGCAACATTTCTTACGCCAGCCTTCCAGGTGGCCTCCAACCTCGCATGGCAGTTATCTATAATCTTCGTGCACTCGTTGCACTCCTCGAGAACTTTGGGATTGTTCAAGGTAAGTTGCAAGAGATCGAAGCATTGTCTGAATGGCTTGGTACCGAGAGTGCAGCCTGGGCAGCGAATGTTCCAACTGAACATAACTATGCAAAACAAATTGCCGATCAAGCGGTTGGCAAAACACCTGTATTTTACGGTGGTGCATTAACTGCACCTGTCGCGTATAAGTGGAAGATTAGCTTCAATGAGAATGCCAAGAACGTTGCCTTTTGGAATGAATACCCAGAATTTAATCACAACGAATTCCTTGGTTGGACATCACATCCAGTCGAAAAGCCGTTTGTTGTCTTTGATCTTATTAGTAATCTAGAGCACCCACAAATCTTAAAACGATTTGAAATTTCAGACCGACTTCTAAGTGGACAACGTCCAAAAGCAACAAGTATTAATCTTGTTGGTGATTCTTTAATCGCACAACTGCTGTGGAGCTCAATCTTAGCTGACTTTGTAAGTATTTACGTTGCTGTCTTAAACGGCGTTGATCCAACACCTGTTGAGCTTATTGAGAAGTTTAAAAAAGAACTTTAATCAACTGTCGGTAGTTGAAAGATTGTTTGATCGATGACTTCATCAAGATAATCGTAGACTGGAACACCGGCTTCTTTTGCCATAGCGCGTAGGTAGCGTTCATTTCCACCACCGTTCGCTGTGTATTGTTCATCAAACCCAATTACGAGAGGGAAGGGACGATTGTCGTACCAACCTAGTGCGCGCCCTGCTTCGACGCGCGTTGTCTGTGCATATGAGCGCCCTTCTTCATATGGAAGTGAAAGGTTTTGTGCGCCAAACCAAAAACTAACGACACCGAGGGCACGGGCTCTTCGAAGGTGCTTCAATTCCCAGAGTACCTGCTCGTCATAATTGAATTCATCATGAGATTCTGCTTCGCGCCGAGGCGATGCGACATGTGCATTTGGGAGATGGTGCAGTAGCTCGGTTGCAGCAGGATTCTGCCAGTCTGGTGAACCTTGAATTGGACCGGCGAGAAATACTAGAGATTTATTCTTTGGAATATCAATCTGTGACGGAGGGAGATGAAGTCGTTCGTTCATAAATATAGCTTACCATCAATCATATTGTCGTAAAGCATCGATTGGATCTTTGCGCGACGCGCGAATAGCTGGATAAAGTCCAAACAACGTTCCAATAACGAGCGACACAACGATTGCAATAACACCAATTTCCCAATTGAAGATAGGGAAGAACGGTAGGAGCGTACTAATCGCAAGTGCGACGAGATATCCGATAACGTACCCACTGATACCTCCGCCGATGCTGAGCGCAAGCGATTCAATCAAGAACTGAGCGACGATATCACTATTACTCGCACCAAGCGCTTTTCTGATACCAATCTCACGGGTTCGTTCTGCCACGCTCACAAGCATGATGTTCATAATGCCAATCCCTCCGACGAGCAGTGAGATTGCAGCGATTGCGGTAGTTGTCCCGGCAATTGCGCTAAATAGTCGATTAGTCGGCTGTGCGATTTGGTCACCCGAAAGCACGCTAAAATCTGCCTCGCCGAGATGATTCTTAAGTAGTGCTTTATTTATATCGATAATGGCCTGATCAAGATTTGCGACGGTATCTGTTTGAACGTTGACTTGCTGGATCTGCACCACACCTTGGTTAAGTGCGCGTCCGGCGTCTTGGCTGATAATTGCCGCTCCGTCAAAATCGACACCGTTGTAGTTAATTGGATTGTTTTCACGTTTCAAAATGCCAATGACGGTGAACTTCTGACCACGCACGGTGATTGTTTTGCCGATGGACTGCTCTGTGCCAAAAATATCGACAGAAAGCTGCGGACCAATAATTGCTGTATAAGGACTAAGGTTCGGATCGAGGAACTGGCCATCCTGAATTTCAAGATCGCTAATTTCAGCTAACTCAGGAGTTGTGGCAACGATCGCAGTATTTACTGGTGCGCTTGTTTCGGCCTTCACAGCTCCAGACAAAATCATCATCGGAGCTACTGCTGTCACATTTGGAATCGCTCGTACGACAGCAAGATCGTTTTCGGTAAGTGTACTGGCGGCAAAGTGCTGTGCAGTAGGGAACTGCGCAAGGTCTTGGAGGGGAGTTTCAGATTCGGCGCCGGGTCGAATTACTGCAATGTTTCCACCCAGTGCATCAATTTGACTGCTGACCACCTGGCCGGCACCACCACTCAAAGCCAGGATTGTTGTAATGCTCGCAACGCCAATCGTAATACCAAGCATGGTAAGGACGCTTCGCATGCGGTTACTCTTTAATGATTGCCGAGCATTTTGGATATGATTAACAAACAAGAAGCGCATTATGCTTTTACCTCTTTTTTACGACGCGATTTACTGCGACGCTTTTTACTTACTTTTCCAAGAGGTCTTTTGGTATTCAAGTCTTCGAGGCGTGTTGGTGCGCCTGTATCGGTATCGATCCGACCATCGAGCATTGTAATAACACGGCTCGCATATGTTGTGAGTCGGGGATTGTGTGTCACCATGATAATTGTATTGCCGCGTTTATGAAGGTCAGAAAGTTCTTCCATAATAATGTGGCTCGAGTGTGAATCAAGGTTTCCGGTCGGTTCATCCGCAAGAATAATCGAAGGATCATTTACGAGTGCGCGGGCAATCGCGACGCGTTGCATCTGGCCACCCGAAAGTTGGTAGGGCATATAGTATTCGCGCTCCCCAAGGTGGAAGTTGTGAAGAATCGCACTCGCTTGTTTTAGCCGATTAAGTTGAGTCGTACCTTTATAAACAAGCGGAAGTGCAACGTTATCGATAACATTTAAACGAGTCACAAGGTTAAAGCTTTGAAAGATGAACCCGATTTGTTGACTACGAATGCGCGCTTGACGACGAGCGCTAAGGCTTGCGACAGAACGCTCCTCAAGCTCATATTCGCCCTCAATCTTACTATCAAGTAACCCAAGAATATTAAGAAGTGTTGTCTTGCCGCAGCCACTCGGACCCATAATCGCAATAAATTCGCCCTTACGAATTGTCAGGTTGATCCCATCAATCGCGTAGTGTTCAGCATCACCAATCCCGAATCTCTTTTTGAGATCCTTCAGTACAATTACGGGTTCGGTCTTTGTTTTCGGCATTTCCCTTATTATGAGTCGCCCCTGCGTGACATACAACACTATTTATGGCGTGATTTACACAACCCCTTAAACAAGTCTGGCTGATATACTGAAAGTATACGGAGAGGTGGCCGAGTGGTTGAAGGCGCACGCTTGGAAAGCGTGTGTGCGGGCAACCGTACCGTGAGTTCGAATCTCATCTTCTCCGCCAAGAAATTATCGCGCTCAAGGTGTTAACTATTGACAAAATAGCCATTTTATGTATAATATAAAAGCATGAGCACCATTGAAAACCAAAACATTCCTCAAAAGCAAAAATCTTATAAAAAATATTCACAAGATCATGGTGATGCGGCGCAAAATGTCGTTCACCGTCAAAGTGAATTTTTCACAGACAAGACCCTTCAGGCTACTCTTAAGAAAGAATCAGAGTTCCATCAAGCTGGCCTTGCCGATGCGTTAGACTACCAATCCATGACTCCTAATGAACTAGAGACGGAAGCCGATCGTCTGCTCGGTGAACCAGTAACTGAACACCCTAGTGTTATTGAGTCAGCACGAAAAGCACTCGAACAAGCGAGGACTTCATACGACGAAGAAACTGTCGGTGACCTTATCGATAAGCACCAGGCGCTCCTCAATCAGCGCGAAGCACTTCTTAACTATATAGATGAAGACGAGAAGGATTACGGCAATACGCTTGATATACAGGCGCTTATACGCGAAATTGAAGCAGAGCTTGCCGTCATCGAAGAAGATGCTGTCGAGATGAACAACGATCAATCGGCACTTCCAACTGAAGTCGAGTTTGGTGTCAGGTCAAAGCGTGAGATTACTCGCGAAATGGCTCGTCGGGCGACACTTGATCCGAGCGAAGACGACGATTACGGGGATAGCGACTACAGTACGCCAATTCGTATTCGAAACCGTCTATAAGTATAGTGATGCAACAAGAAACACTACGCTACATATAGCGTAGTGTTTCTAATTTACAACGCTATCTATAGTTTTAAAGGGTAAAATTTGTAAATCTTACCGCTTACGCTACATGTAGTCAAAAAAACCCATAAAAAAGCTTGAAAAACCATATGTGGGGGCATATAGTCTTACATAAGCACTACATATGTAGTACTGACATCAAAATACACATTTAGCAAGTTAGAACAGTCGGCCGCTACTCCGGTGTTCTTCTTGCACCCCTTTGAAAATCTTCATTGGGGCACTCGGGAGGTGGTGTGTGATGTCACCAAAAAGTGAATAAATATAACATAAGAACAAGTAGCATAGGGGAATTTCAATGAGCGCAATCACAGTGGTAAAACGCGATGGCACCCGCGAACCATTTGACGCGAACAAGATTAATCTTGCATTGGTCGAGGCTAGTGAGGGCCTTCCAGACCAGATCAGTAAGGTTGTTCAAGTTGCATCAGAACTTCAATTGACACTTTTTGACGGTATTACGTCAGAACAGCTCGACGAAGCAGTTATTCATACTGCACTCCAGAACGTAAAAGATGATCCAGATTTTGACATCATCGCAACTCGTTTGCTCCTTAAGAACATTTACAAGAACATCCTTGGTGAGTACACAACTGCTGAAGAACTAAAGAAGCTTCACGAAGACAAATTCGTTGCCTACCTTAAAGAGGGTGTGAGCGGTGGTCTTCTTGACGAGCGAATGAACGGCAAAGTATTTGACCTTAAAAAACTAGCAAAAGCACTCGATCCTTCAAAAGACGGACTCAGCAAGTACCTAGGGGTTGTGACAAATAAGAACCGTTACGCACTTCGTCACCAAAGCGGAAGCCCGGTAGAAGTTCCACAGTTTACGCACATGCGTATTGCAATGGGACTCAGCTTTAACGCCGAAGACCCAACTGCGTGTGCACTCGACTTTTACGAGCACATGAGTAACCTTGATTACGTTCCTGGTGGGTCAACTCGCGTGAACGCTGGTGGTTCATTCCCACAACTTTCAAACTGCTTCCTTATTGAAGTCCAAGACGACATGGAATCAATCGCTAAAGGTGTTCGCGACGTTATGTGGATTGCCAAAGGTACCGGGGGAATCGGAATTAGCTTAAACAAGCTCCGAGCAGCGGGGTCTCCGGTAAAGACGACGAATACTGAGTCGACTGGCCCAATCCCATTCATGAAGATGATCGATACAGCGCTCTTCGCCGTATCACGTAAGGGTAAAAAAGCTGGTGCAGCTGCCATGTACATGGAAAAC
>Ga0247814_10001253_pt1 | contig 15369 bp, 11 predicted proteins | sample UWRJL179409R1_FD_179947 | JGI IMG/M metagenome (GOLD analysis project Ga0247814, IMG submission 179947) | Plant litter microbial communities from Arlington Agricultural Research Station in Wisconsin, United States - UWRJ-L179-409R-1 | ecosystem: Environmental > Terrestrial > Plant litter >...
GTTAAAAACAATACCTTCGGAGAAGAATGCAATTGTTATACATTATCAACATTCGGGCATACAGGTTAAGGATGCTTTTGCTTCACAGGCAGTATTACAATTGAATAAGAAATACTGCGTTCATAAAAAATGTTTAGATTGTATGATCGGAATTGATCTGTTGGGTAAAAAGAGATAGCTGCGGTACGAATTTTTATTCGCAGGTATGATTATTGCATTTCAAATAAATAATCTCTAAATTCAAATTCAATTTGGGTAAAGAGACAATTTAACTAAATCACATGTTTCAGCACATCGTCGCCTATTTCGAGAAACAAAGTTTTGGTGTCTGCACTTATATTGCCGGGCGCTTTAACATGTCTATCAGTAAAATAAGGCTATTCTTTATTTATTCATCCTTTCTTGCTGTCGGTTTTCCAATCATATTTTATGTGATGGCTGCGTTGATACTGGACGTCCGTCATTATATCAAAAGGATCAGACAAAGGATCTGGGATCTTTAACCATAGTAAATTGTCCACATTCTTATTTATTATGCTCCTTGAGATTATAATAAGATGACACATACAACTATATATTTTATATTTGTTGTTTATTAATAGCGTACGCAAAATGTCGGTAAAGGGAAACCAATTTAAATCTAATTCATTCAAAAACGAATACGGGGAGAAGCCTGGTACGAGAGCGTCGTCTAAACCACCTAGAGAAAGATTTGAGCGTATGCCCTCACTGAATTTTGAGGATGAAAGGATTCTGAAAATTGCAGGATTGTTCTTTCTGATCATGGCCATATATTTCCTTGTTGCCTTTACTTCGTATTTGTTTACCTGGCAGGAAGATTACAGTTACGTAATTGATGCCAACGGCGGATGGGGTAATCTTTTTAAAACGATAGAAGAATTAGAGAAGAATAATATACCTATCATCGTACAGAACTGGCTGGGGAAATTTGGTGCACTGCTCTCACACCAGTTTATTTATGAATGGTTTGGTATATCATCATTCCTGTTTGTATTTGTGTTTTTTATTGTAGGCTACAGGTTGCTATTTAAGGTTAAGATTTTTGCTATGGAAAAAACGCTGGGTTACAGTTTGTTTTTTCTGCTGTTCTTTTGCCTCACTTTTGGGTTTCTGCATTCGTTTTTCTCGGATGCACCACATTACCTGGAAGGTGAGATAGGGTACTGGACGAATAGACTTCTGGTTGCACAGATAGGTGTTACGGGGGTGGGCGGACTAATTGCTTTTCTGGGGCTAACCATCCTGATCATTGCATACAATATTGATTTTAAGCTTCCTGAGCGAAAACACATTATTCCGGAACATCATGAAGATGACCTTTCGGGGAACAGCTTTGCAGAACGGGAAGATGAAAATATAATTGCTGAACGTCCTGTTGCAGTACGCTCTACAGTACTGCCAGCAAAACCGGTAGAAAATACAGTTACTGCGGCAGCGGATGGTTCTATTGAATTTACTTTAAATGACCGCCTGGCCAACCAGCGTAAAAAGGAACAGAACATTGTGTTAACCCCAAATCGTTTTGAAGACAGCGCTGCCGAACAGGAAGTGGTTACGCCAAGATCACCCGTCCTTAATGTCACGAATGCACCTATTATCTTATCGCCCGTTGTAGAGCCCATTACTGAGATTGTTTACGAAGAGCCGAAAGAGGAACCACAGCTGGTGATCGAGAAATCGGAAGAAGAAAAGAAATCGGAAGAACTGGTAGAACAGTTTGGTAATTATGATCCGACACTCGATTTAGCGAGCTATAAATATCCGAACCTGGATTTACTGGAAAACTATGGGTCCAATAAGATCTCGGTTAATGCCGATGAACTGGAAGCGAATAAGAACAAAATTGTTGAAACGCTGAACCATTATAATATAGAGATAGACAAGATCAAAGCCACGATCGGTCCGACAGTTACCTTGTATGAGATTATTCCGGCCCCGGGAATCAGGATTTCAAAAATCAAAAACCTGGAAGATGATATCGCCTTAAGTCTTGCCGCTTTAGGTATCCGTATTATTGCGCCGATGCCAGGGAAAGGAACAATCGGTATAGAGGTGCCAAATATGCACCCAGAAATGGTATCTATGCGAAGTATCCTGGCTACAGAAAAGTTCCAGAAAACTGAAATGGACCTGCCCATTGCCCTGGGTAAAACGATCAGCAACGAAGTGTATATTGCTGATTTGGCAAAAATGCCCCATTTACTGGTAGCAGGGGCTACTGGTCAGGGTAAGTCTGTTGGTATTAATGCGATCCTGGTTTCCCTGTTATACAAAAAACATCCGTCGCAGTTAAAATTCGTACTGGTGGATCCGAAAAAGGTGGAGCTGACTTTATTTAATAAGATCGAGCGTCACTTCCTGGCAAAATTGCCGGGCGAAGCAGATGCGATTATTACTGATACTAAAAAAGTGATCCATACGCTTAACTCGCTGTGTATTGAGATGGATCAGCGTTACGATTTGCTGAAGGATGCGCAGGTACGGAACCTGAAAGAATATAACGAGAAGTTCATTAAAAGGAAACTGAACCCTAACAACTCGCACCGTTTCTTGCCATATATCGTACTGATTGTAGATGAGTTTGCAGATTTAATGATGACGGCGGGTAAGGAAGTGGAAACGCCAATTGCACGTCTTGCTCAATTGGCAAGGGCAGTAGGGATCCACCTGGTGCTGGCCACGCAGCGTCCGTCGGTTAATATTATTACGGGTACTATCAAAGCCAATTTCCCGGCAAGACTTGCGTTTAGGGTACTCTCTAAGATCGATTCGCGGACGATCCTGGATAGCGGGGGTGCCGACCAGCTGATAGGGCGCGGGGATATGCTGTTGTCTACCGGAAATGACCTGATCAGGCTCCAGTGTGCTTTTGTAGATACACCTGAGGTAGACAGGATATCTGAATTTATCGGCAACCAGCGCGGTTATCCTGAGGCGTACCAGTTACCGGAATACCTGGATGAGAACGCAGAATCTGCAAAAGCTGATTTTGATCCTGATGATCGTGATTCTATGTTTGAGGATGCGGCACGATTAATCGTATTGCACCAGCAGGGTTCTACATCACTGATCCAGAGAAAGCTTAAGCTGGGCTATAACAGGGCAGGCAGGATCATTGATCAGCTGGAAGCTTCTGGTGTGGTTGGTCCTTTTGAAGGGAGCAAGGCAAGGGAGGTACTGCTGCCGGACGAATATGCTTTGGAACAGTTCTTGACTAACTTGAAGAAATAATACTTAAAGAAAGACAAGATGAAGAAGATAGTTGTGCTGTTACTGGTTATAATAGGTTTGGACTACGGGGCAATGGCCCAGAATGATGCAAAGGCAAATGTTATACTTGCGGAAGTAAGCAAAAAATACAGGTCGTACGATATTGTTAAAACTGATTTTACTTTTACACTGGAAAGTCCGCAAAATAAATCGAAAGATACACAGCAGGGAACGCTGCTGGTAAAAGCGAAGGAAAATAAATATAAGGTGGTGATGACTGATCAGGATATGATCAGCGATGGTAAAAGCCAGTGGACATATCTTAAAAAAGATAAAGAAGTGCAGGTCTCGACCGTTGAAAATACGGGAGATGCGCTAAACCCTGCGCAGATTTTCACGCTTTATGAAAAAGGGTTTAAATACCTGTTTACAGGAGAGAAAAAAATAGGCGGAAAAGTCTACCAGATGATTGATTTGTCGCCCGTAGATACGAAGAAATCGTATTTTAAAATCCGTCTGGGTATCAATAAAGCTGCAAAACAGATTGCAAGTGTACTGATCTTCGATAAAAACGGAAATAAATATACTTATGATGTGAAAACTTTTGTGCCGAATGTAAAAGTTGCAGCTTCTACATTTACGTTTGATCCTAAGAAATATCCTGGGGTAGAGGTAGTTGATCTTCGCTAATAAATTATTAATTGGGAAAAGGGGTTCAGGTAAATTGCCTGAACCCCTTTTTTTGTTATTTTTGGAATTATGATATTAACTTTCGCATTTTGAGGATCACATTTCTGGGTACTGGTACATCGCAAGGCGTTCCTGTGATCACATGCAATTGTGAGGTTTGCAGATCTGAAGATCCGAGAGATAACCGGCTTCGCGTATCTATGCTGCTTGAAACAGGAGATAAAACTATTGTTATTGACAGTGGTCCGGATTTCCGCTACCAGATGTTAAGGGCTAAAGTGAAAGATCTTGATGCCATTGTATACACCCACGAACATAAAGACCATGTTGCGGGTTTGGATGATATTCGTCCCTTCAATTATTTGCTGCAAAAAAATATAGATATATACGCCACGGAGCGGGTACAGGAAGCACTGAAAAGAGAGTTCTCGTATATTTTTGCAGAAAAGGTATATCCTGGTACCCCAAAAATCAACATACATACAATTGCCAGTGACAGTTTTAAAATAGGTAAAACGGAATTTTTGCCAATTGATATTATGCATTATAAACTACCTATTTTAGGTTACAGAATAGGAGATTTTACGTATATCACCGATGCCAAAACAATTGCACCGTCTTCAATAGATAAAATTAGGGGAACGAAAATACTGGTGGTAAATGCATTGCAGAAACAACAGCATATTTCACATTTTACTTTTGAGGAGGCGATAGCATTCGCAAAGGACATTGGGGCCGAAATGACTTATTTTACCCATATCAGCCATTATCTTGGAAAACATGAAGATGTTGAACAGGAACTTCCCTTTAATATCAGGTTGGCCTATGATGGATTACAGATAGAAATATAGTTTTTTAAAATATCTCTGTAAACTATTCTTAATAAATCTATATTTGCAACACAAAACCTATCCAGGTGGCGAAATTGGTAGACGCACCAGCTTGAGGGGCTGGCGCTTGCAAAGGCGTGGCAGTTCGAATCTGCTTCTGGATACCATTTAATCAATAGCCAATTAATAATCATAGATTATTGTTGGCTATTTTTTTTTGTCTATAACTTATCTTTTGTGTTCCATTATGATATTTTAGATAAAAAAACTTGTTTATTGTGGATTATTCTATAAAAAAATCATCTTTTTTGAAATTAAGAAGGCGAAGTAATATATCCAAGCTTATTTTATGTCTGAAAATCATATTTAGTGTGCTATTATTCAGATATTTCCTTTTAAATATAACATTTTTGATGATTTTATATCTTTTGTAATATTTTCTCTGTACTATTCTCATTATTGACCTGATTAAACGTCGATTTAAGTTGATTGAACTCTGTTTTTGCACAATATTTATTCTAAATATTACTTGTTGCATATGTAGCGGTGCTATTGTAATTAAAAAAATACATATATTCAGTAATCGGTCATTATCATTACGTCTATATATATAATAATTACATTTAACTAAACAATTCTCACCAAAAAATTTCATATGATGAAATCTATGTCTATATTAGGTTATTATTAACTAAATATTAACCTTATTTCAAACTATTTATGAGAAAACTTATACTAAGTTTGTTTATGTTTTTAAGCCTTTCCGCTACGGTTATGGCACAAAACAGGACAGTAACTGGTACAGTCACAGGAAAAGATGATGGACTTCCACTTCCGGGAGTATCCGTGAAAGTAAAAAATTCTACAATCGGCGCACAGACGGATGGTCGTGGTACATACAGTATTAGTGTGCCGACTGGTGCTACGCTGGTATTCAGCTTTATTGGCTACAATTCGGTGGAGCGCGTTGTTGGCGCGACTGGAAATGTTAGTGTTATCCTTGAGAATGGAAACCGTACCCTAAATGATGTGGTAATTACTGGTGTGTTAGGTATCCAGCGCCAGAAAAAGGAGATAGGATATGCTGCAACATCAGTAGGAAATGCTACTATTACCGCAGCGAGTGCTGTTAACCTTGCTAATGGTTTACAGGGTAAAGTTTCGGGAGTAAACGTAACCACTACTAATAGTGGTGTATTTGAAAACGTAAAAATTAATTTACGTGGTATTCGATCATTGACAGGTAATAACAATCCATTATTGCTATTAGACGGTGTTCAGGCGGATATTAATTACCTGTCTTCATTAAATCCCAATGATATTGAAGATATTACTGTTTTGAAAGGATCTGCTGGGGCCGCGCTATATGGACCTGATGCAAGAAATGGAGTTTTAGTTGTGACTACCAAAAGAGGTACAAAAGACGGAAAACCAGTTATTACCTTAAGCAATTCTACGCAATTCCAGGATATCAGTTTTTTTCCGAAATTCCAGGAAAAATACGGTAGCGGTGGTGGTGGAACCAGTGCTGTTGGTGGTGAATATACACCATATGAAAACTGGTCATGGGGACCTGCCTTTGATGGCTCTACAGTAGAGATTGGTCAGAAGCTGCCGGATGGAACTGTTCAAACTACAACTTACGATGCGAAAAATGATAGAAAAGAGTTCTTTAACACTGGGTCAATCATTCAGAATGATGTGTCTTTTGCTGATAAAAACTTCTATTTAAGTGTTCAGGATGCTGTTATTAAGGGGATTGTTCCTGACGATAAAAATCGCAGGACAGGAATTCGTATGAATGTTTCCAGAGAGTATGGAAAATTTAAAGTAGGTCTCTTAACAAATTATATCCAGCAGAATTATAATGTTTTCGATGGTGAAGGCATGAGCGATTATAATGCCACACAAAATATTGGATTGAACCAGGGTTTAATGAACCTAATCTTTAATACCCCCGCTCATATCCCTTTAACAAACTATAAAGATTTCAGGAATGATAAATTCTCTCAGTTCAATAATTATTTTAATGATTATGGATTGAGTCCTTATTTTGCGATTGACAACTGGAGAAGGACTGGTAAAAGAGCAGATCTAATCAGTAATTTAACCTTAGACTTTAAGGCAACTGACTGGTTAAACTTTACTTATCGTGCAGGTATAACTTCTCAAACGATCGACGAAAGAAGAACTTCAGAAGGTGAAACTCCAAATGTTTTTGGTATTGAAAGGAATTTCAATCCTCTTCCAGGAGCTGTTCAAGAACGGGCCTATAGAAATCAGCGTCTTTCATCAGAGTTTTTTGCAAATATTAATAAGCAGATTAATGATGATTTCAAAGTTACAGCAGTTTTAGGTACTTATCTACGTCAGGATGATCTTCGAGATACAAGGGTTGGTGCGGTTTCTTTAGTCGTACCTGAACTTTATAACATCAATCAGCGCGTAGGCAATTTGACTGGCAGTTCACCATCGAGGAGGTCCAGAATGTTTTCATACTTTGGTAGTGCTGGTTTAAGTTACAAAGGCTGGGCTAATGTTGAGGTTACAGGTCGTCGTGATCAAATCTCCGTGCTAGCCTTAAATAATAATTCGTTCTTTTATCCGGGAGTTAGTGGATCATTAGTGCTTACAGATGCGATTTCAGGATTAAAGGATAGTAAGGTACTGTCATTCTTAAAGCTTAGAGGAGGTTGGAATAAAACTGGTAATGCTGATATTGCACCTTACCTTTTACAATCTACTTTTTCGCAGGGTGGTGGATTCCCATATGGATCTTTACCGGGATATTCAGCGGATAATACCATTTATGACGCACAGTTGAAGCCGGAATTTATTAAAGCTTTCGAAGTTGGTTTTGAATCGGGATTTTTTAATAACAGATTAACCATTGATGGTACCTATTTTCATCAGGATAATACAGATCAAATTATTCCGATTAATATATCTTCTGCGACAGCCTATACCAGTGCCTATGTAAATGCAGCCTCATTTGTTAACAAAGGTTTTGAGATCGACCTGGGATTAACTCCATTAGTGAAACTGGGAAATGTAAGCGTAAACTTTAAGGTAAATGCAACATATAACGATAGTAATATTAGTAGTGTATATCCTGGACTTGATCAAATTTCTATTGGCGGAACAACTACTGCTGCAAACTTTGCTGTGCAGGGTTATCCGGCATTTGTGCTAAAAGCAACTGATTATTTACGAGATTCTGAAGGAAGGGTTATAGTAAATGCATCAACAGGTTTGCCAACTACGGATCCAAATCTAAAAGTGTTCGGGAATACCTTACCAAAATGGATTGTAGGATTAAACCCTTCTGTGCGCTGGAGAAATATAACTGCATCTGCATTATTTGAATTTAAAGGTGGGTACTATGCTTATCATGATATAGGTAATGCGATGGCCTGGACAGGTGTGTCTGAAGCAACAGGTAACAGGGAGCGTTTTGTTATACCTAATTCTTCTTACCTGGTTAACGGACAGTATGTGGCTAATACAAGCGTAACCGTTACTAACCCTGAAACTTTCTATACTAATATTTACCGTGCAACTACAAGTAATTTTATTACCAGTGCAACTTCATGGAGGTTCCGTGAATTATCGGTCGGATATGATCTGCCAGTTAGTGTTTTTGGAAATCAGAATGTAATCAAAGGTCTAAAGGTGGGAGTAACTGCCAGAAACCTTGCTTTATGGCTACCAAAATCTAACGTATATACGGATCCGGATTTTACCTCAAGTCCTTCATCTGACTCGTTTGTTAATGGAGGTACTACAGGTGTAACCACAGGTAATCAGGCAGGTTTAAGTAATTCTTCGATCAATCCTCCTGTAAGAACTATAGGTGGTAATATCACGATCACATTCTAACAAATACCTATTAAAAAGAACAACAATGAAAAAGATAATATATCCACTTTTTACATTAATAATATTTGTGGCATCAAGTTGTAAAAAGGATTTTTTCGATATTAACGAAAATCCAAACGCACCCACAGATCAATCAATTACACCTTCGCTGCTATTACCAAGGGCACTGCACAACGTTGGTAGTCGTATGGCAACTACGTATGATTATGCTGCTTTATGGACGGGGTACTGGGCACGTTCTGGTAGTTATGGACCCTCTAACGAGCAGGAGTCCTATAATTTGACCAATGGCTTTCAAGCTGGCCAATGGAGCGGATGGTATGACAACCTTTCTGATATCAATTTGATGGAGACGAAATCTGCTGAAAGTGGGGAGAAGTTCTATCAAGCAGTTGCTAAAACATTGAAAACCATAGGTTTCATGTATTTGGTAGACCAGTATAACAATGTTCCTTATTCAAAGGCTTTTGACTTCCAAGGAAATATTCTACCTGCATATGATAAAGGAGATGCGATTTACGCTGACTTGCTCGTACAACTGGAAGCTGCGGCTGCATTGTTCAGAGATGCAGAGGTTACACCAGGGATGCAAACAGCTGATATCATGTTTGGAGGTGATACTGAACTCTGGAGGAAATTTGTGAATACCCAGCGTTTAAAACTGCTTATCCATGAATCTGAGGTTGTGCCAGCGGCTACGGTAACAACTGTTATAGCGCAAATTGCTGCTGATGGAGCAGGATATCTTGGCGCTGGACAAACTGCGAGCGTACAGCCTGGCTACGCAGTTTCAGATGGACAACAAAATCCTTATTACAACACTTACAAATCAACTGCACTAGGAGTTGTTGATTCTTATAACAGAGCTAATAATTATGTATTAAACAAGTACAGAAGCACAGCGAATACCGTGTTTACTGATATTCGTTATCAATATGTATTTAGTAGGGCAGCGACTCCCTTAAACGGCAATATTTACTATGGATACAATTATGGCGAGGTTATACCGAACTCTGATCCTAAGGCGGCAAACTCATCCGATGTAGCTGGTCCGGGATTAGCTAAAAGTGCTACACAGCCGCAATGGGTTTTTACATCCGTAGAAAGTCTATTCTTACAGGCAGAAGCTATACAAAGAGGTTGGATACCTGGTTCACCTCAATCTGCCTTCGAAAATGCTATAGTTGAATCTTATACCTGGTTAGGTGTTCCAGCTGCAGCAACTACAGCACGTGCATACATCGCGTCAGGTAACCCACTATCAAACTATGCAGCTGCACCCGATAAATTAAGAGCGATCGTAATGCAGAAATATTTATCCTTGATTGGTATTAACAACTTCGAAGCATATGTAGATTACAGAAGATTAGGTGTGCCAACTGATCTTCCATTATCTTTAGCGCCTTCGAGAGCGAGTAACGTAATCCCATTAAGATTACCATATCCTCAAAACGAATACAATTATAATGCAACAAATGTTGCGGCAGAAGGCACAGTAAATCCTCAAACTTCTGCAATATTCTGGGATAAATAAACTATAATAAAAAAATAAAATGAAGAAATTAACAAAAATATTGTCACTTGCTATTCTTGCCCTTGTATTTGCGTCATGCACCAAGGATAAGGATTTCGAAGACCACAAATATGGTATGGATGGTGTTAATGATATCAGAATCATTGATATCCCATCAGCAAATACAACGCTTACCAGTTCAACTGTTTACAGTGTTGCAACAGCCACGGCTCCTGTAGTATTAACGATCCCTGTACACTTATCTGATAATGATCCTAAAAATGAGGAAATCAACGTTACGTTGGCGGTAGATCAAGAGGATACAAAAATCACTGCATATAATGCCAGTATTACTACTACGCCAAAGTATATCAGGATGCCTGCAGCCAATTATACATTATCTAATGGCGGTGTTGCAAAAATTGCATCCGGTTCCAAAGATGCTTCGGTAACAGTAACGTTTACTCCTTCGTCATTGACGCCAGGAGTTAGGTATGCAATCCCGGTAAGTATTGTTAGTATAGACAAACAAGGATATACTATAAGCGGGAACCAGGGATACCGGATTATTCTGGTAACCATAAATAGGTAGTGTATTTAGATCAGTAAAGCGATCTACCGATACTTTATAAATAGGCCTTCTCTTTTGGGAAGGCCTATTTTTTTTATAGACTAGTTAGGATATTTCCTTTTTAGAAGGTTAAATAAAATACTGAAGTTATCATATTCTTTTATGATGGGAATTACTTATTTTCTTTAATCATCTTACATAAATATTGTGGTGTCACCTCTAGAAATGATGCAATAGTTTCTTTTGATACCTTTTGCTCTACATGGGGATAGCGCTGCAATAACTCCTGATATCTTTCCCATGCAGAGGGCTTGGAGAAGTTATAGAAACACCTATGGCTATATTCATTTTGATAGAGTTGCAGCCTGTTTAAAATTCGCCTCGTATAAGGAAAGCTTTCAAAGATATTAATGAGCTGCTGATAGGAAATGGAAGTAAGAATACTATTTGGCATCACTTCAATATAGATGTTGGAGGGGGTTCTATGTATGAAGCTTTCTACATCGGTCATTATAGAATGATCATCCCATAGAAATATAGTTTTTTCCTTACCATTTTCGGTATCTGTATAACCTCTTACCACCCCTTTCTGTACAAAATAAATCCTGTCCGGAATCATTCCGGCCGCCAGGATGAGCACTTTATGATTATGGTGGCTCGTAGTGATCTGTGAATCGACATATTGAATCAATTCATTTCTTATTAATCCATTTTTTAGTTCATCTGGCATGGGGTCCAGGTCTAAGAGATAATCATGAAAACTTTGTTTTATCATAGGTCCAGTTATATGTTGAGTTAGCGTTTTTACATTGTACTGTATTGCATCCGGGATAGATTCTACGGTAAGCAGGTAGTGTTAATAGTTATCATCTCTTAAAACAAATCTAAAATATATTATGTGATAACCACACAAATGGCTGTTTTTGAAAATTTTTTCATTCAGCTATTAATCTGATATTAAGCAATTTCTGAATGTTAGATGAATTGATTTCTGAATATAAAAAGACCCCTTTCAGGAATGTGTGTTGTAACTTGGTTTTATAATTCAACATCATGGGAACATTTGTTAAGGAAGCACTATCATTTTATTTAGGCCATAAAGCCATGGGAGTTGTAGCCAATACTATCATCTCTTTTTTTATCCTATTATTTATATATATCGCTACTGAAAAAATCTTCAATTTCCGGGATTTTAGTAACGGATTTTATACCGTGCCGATACTTGGTACTCACCGCTCCATTGTAGCGGGATTGATCATTTTTTCACAATTGGTCATTGGTATCCTGCTAATTATTCCTGTTACTCAAAAACGTGGTTTATATGCTACGCTCGCTCTATTACTAATCTTTACAATCTATTTAACATATATGGTTTCTTTTATGGATGTACTTCCCTGCAGTTGTGGTGGGGTTAGTTCGGCTTTGAGCTGGAAAGAACATATAGGTTTGAATGCTTTTTTAATGTTTCTCGCAGGTTTTGGAATACTAACTAATCAATAATATAAAAAACAACAATTATGAAAAAACTATTATTTGGCCTTGCACTGGCAGCGATAGCTGTTGGAGGGAGCTCGTTTACCAACGCGAAAAAGAAAACTATTACTGAAAATTTCCTGATTCAACCGATATCTGGGATATTCATCAGGGCTATAACGGCCAATGGAAGTTGCCTGAATTTAGGTGGCGGCCTTCAATGTAAATATGTAGTCACAGATTTAGGACGATGGGAAATCCCATCAAAAGTTTTATATTTTGAAGAGGACATCACCGAATATTTAGGCAATGGATGGATTGAATTTTCACCAACATCAAATAAAGGATTATACCTGATTATCTAAGTGAGCTACACAAGCCGGTTGCTGTACAATTGTACCAGCCGGCTTCTTTCTTAATATGTAATATCATCTTATATTTTGCTGAATACCACTTAAAGCAATTTCGTCATCTGGAATTGGAAAAACATATTTTGGATGATTTGGTAGTAGCATATATGTTTGATTGTTTATTTGCCTACTAAGCGTGATATTGGCCCCTTCTTTATTTAACCGCTTCAAATCCGTCCACCTTAAGCATCTCCAGACTAATTCTTTGCGCCTTTCGGTTAAAATCAATTGGAGTGCATCAGTTGGATTTGCGGCTAATAACGGTATAAAGCGTTCTTTTTTATATCTTTTTTCCAATAAAGTATTTAGGAAAGTTAATCCCTCATTAATCTGGTTTCTTCTAACCAGGCATTCTGCTTTTATTAAATAGATTTCGTCGGTAGCCAATCCGGTAAATGAATCAACATATGCGCCAGCATAGCCGAATTTTAAATATATAGAACCTGTAAAGGTGTTAGTACCAAAATAAATGTCCTTTCGGAGATCATTTTCACTATATAAATTATAGAGCGATGGTTCAATAGTTACTGCATCAAAATAACCTCCAACCGATATCACGTTATAATAATTATGTATAACGGTGGTATTTAAAATAGTTTCTGTATTATTCATCGTAAAGGGGATTCGTGCGGAAATATCGATGGTATTGTAGTCCGTCAACACATTATATAATTCAAGGGTATTATTCGCAAATTGTTCTGCGTTATCATATTTTCGCATGCTTAGATAAATTCGTGCATATAATGCCATTACTGCGACTTTGGAAGGTCTTTCTTTATTGGTTAACGCAATTCCGGGCAGAAGTAAATCTTGCGCTACCGATAGATCGGTAAAAATCTGATTATATGTTTGTTGTACAGTGGCTCTGGGTTGGTTTTGATCTATAGCGGAGTTCAACCTTATGGGAACACCAAGATCTGTAGTTGCTGTTTGGCTATCATAAGCAGGAGAGAAACTTCTTACCAGATCATACAAAATATAAGCCCGCATAAATAATGCCCATCCCTTAAGGTTATTCCATTCTTTTTGGTTCATTGCTGTGACTGTGACTTTCTCTAGCCCTTCGATCACGCTGTTGCAGATAAATATACCTGCATAACCTACATTCCAGTCTTTGATCTCCTTCTGTCCCTCATAGAGGTCTTTTGCCCAGATATAACTAGTTCGTTCGGCATTATGAATAGTGTTCATCCAGGCTTGGCTATCAATAAAAACATAATCATCTGATGCCAATTGCAGCAAACCGGGAGTAGCACGGTTAAGTACATCCACGTTTTCCAGCATAGCCTGGTAGTCTGACAAAGTTTTCGGAGTAACAAGGCTTGTACTGGGTTTCGCTTCTAAAAAATCTTTTTTACAACTATAGTTTATCAGCAGCAAAAGCAATAGTATATTTTGAAACAGAGATTTCATTGTGTGAGTTTAGAAATTGGCCTTCAGGCCTAATGAAGTTATTGCCGGCAATGGTGAACCTGTGGGATAGTCGGGGTCTACCTTCTTATGGCTTGCTTTCCAGATGATCCCCAGATTGGTAGCATATAAATAGATATTGAGTGTGGAAAATGGCAGGTTTTTTATCTTTTCTTTAGTAACCTGATAATCCAGACGAACGTCCTGCAACCTGATATGATCTGCCTTTTCTATCAGTATTTCTGAATAAGTATAAATATCATCCCTGCTTTTCTTTGCCGGGTAAAGCATCGCTGGTACATTAGTGATTTTTTCATCCCCAGGATGTTGCCATCGTAAGGTGTAATCTGGCTGTTGGTAGGATTTGATATAACCTGTTCCCTGATACAGGTTAAGATTATTTAACGAAAGTCGTCTAAAATAATAACCACATTTATAGATAATATTAAATGATAGTTCCCAGGATTTATACTGAAAAGTATTTCTAAGTGATCCGTAATACCTGGGCCTCGATGTACCGTTATAAACCAGATCGGTCAAATTATTTGAGTTACTAATACTCGCATAGTCTTTACTGAGAGAGCCATTTAGTAATGTCTGCGGATCGCCGGTACTATCAAGTCCCATCCATTTGTAGCTAAATATAGAATAGTAAGAATAACCTTCCAGCGGATTAGAATAATTGGCACTAACTACCTCCGGGTTAGTACTTCTATTTGCTTTATAGCAGATGACTTTATCGGTATTATAGTTAAATAAAAACACAGTTTGCCATTTAAAGCCAGGCTTGTCAATATTTAACGTATTGAGTATAGCGTCTATTCCTTTAGACCGGGTGTTTGCAGAGTTACCGGTGAAAATTGATACCCCGGTTTGTGGGGCTATGGGACTTTGGCCGATCAGATCTATACCATCTTTTATCCAGTAATCTATGCTACCTGTTATCCTGTTGTCTTTGGTTCCAAAATCAATTCCAATGTTTACATTTTTAACTTTTTCCCATCTTAATGAAGGGTTGGGAGGATTATTTACCTGCAGTATGGGCATGCCCCAATCATTTCCCCCATTGACAGACTGGGTTGTTAAATAAGCTGAGGTGGTTTTATCTACGTTTCCATTATATCCAAATGTTGCCCTAAGCTTTAGATAGGGAAGCCGGTTAAATTTATAGAAATCTTCCTTGCTAAGATTCCAGGCAAGCCCTGCAGACCATAAAGGCACTCCTTTTTGGTTAGATTTAACGCCAAATAGATTAGACTGGTCTTTTCGTGTACTAGCAGATAATATATATTTTTGATCAAAGGTATAAGAGGTATTAGCGAAATAGGATATATACCTGTCAATTGTACCCGAATTAGAAAT
>Ga0247814_10001255_pt1 | contig 15355 bp, 14 predicted proteins | sample UWRJL179409R1_FD_179947 | JGI IMG/M metagenome (GOLD analysis project Ga0247814, IMG submission 179947) | Plant litter microbial communities from Arlington Agricultural Research Station in Wisconsin, United States - UWRJ-L179-409R-1 | ecosystem: Environmental > Terrestrial > Plant litter >...
CTGGGTTCTCATCAGTCTGGACCTTAATTAGAGATTTAGGGATGGACTTACCGCAGGTGGTACGCTTCACCTCTCATACTAACCATCCCAATAGGCAAACGTGAATCTTTGAGGTGGTTCTCAATGAACTCCTCGTGGGTCATGGGCCGATCAGGATCTACTGGTGAGTCATTGGCAATTACAGGTTCAGATACTGGTACGTTTCCAAGACTGACTTCGGATTGACGTCCCAAAGGGCCTTTGTCCAACTCGGCTTCGATAGAATCTACCTTCTCATCGTAACTAGATGTTGGGGCAGCAGGGTCACGTTTAGCCAATCCCCCCTTTCCCTCACCCATGGACTCCGGGTCAACTAGTTCGGCTTTAATGGCAGGTTTCCCCTGATTATCAAGATATCTCTGAACATCCTCATTTCTGACCTTCCAATTAGGGTCCATATAGTGGTGATATGCTGTCTCGTTCCACTTGCAGTGCTCAGCATTCTTGCAAGGTAATACTTGTGCACTTTCTGGCATTATTCCAGATGGTGTTAATCCATATGCCCAAACACAGCCTTCGGTAAGCTTCTTGGCAATTTCCAGATCTCCTTCGAGATCAAATACTTTGGCTGCCATTCCCACCATACCTCCAATGAAACAAGTAAGATGTTCTATATCACCAGATAAAATGAATTCTTCTTCGGCTTGGGGGTTGTAGGTCGAGATTGATCCTGTGAACAATATATCAGGATTGTTTGGTACCATAGGCCGGTACAGTAAGTGCTTCTTCACGGCTTTGATGGTCTCGAGATACATCTTCCGATGTAGTTCTACTCGGCCGCCTAACAGAAGATATTGCTTTTAAAATTAGTATGGAGGTAAATTAAGTAAGATATAATCACGAACCTTTGTGAAATATTCATAAGTAGAATCTTGTCCACCGCCCATGGAGTACTTATCGGAGGAGCCTTGAGAAGCACTGTCCAGCCCCTGAGGAATACAGTCCCAATCAGCCAATGGATCTGTTGTCTTTGAAGCCGTAAGAGATGTGCCAGTTTCTGGATCTTTTATAGCTTTCGTCGGAATCGAGGAAACATTGGAATATGTTACACCTTCCTCGTTAGGCAAGGCCGACCTTTTCTTGACTTGGCTTTGATCATCCCATCCAGAGAAGTGAGCTTTATCAGGGGCTCCAGAAACAACGCCCATCTCTAGCATACCAGGTCCTCCTTCACTAGGACCTTTAACAGGAACAGGTTCTGATACTGCCTCCGGCCTACTAGGCTTATATCCTTCTGGAATCCCATCAGATGCGGCAGGATCTATCAGAGACGGTTTGGCCTTAGCAACTGGCATCGTCGGAGGCGGTGCCGTACTATTGCAACCTGAAGCGTTAACATCGTCGGGAAATATTCCACCTAGTTTGGTACCACGATCCTGATACTCTCCTAAAGCATTAGAGATTCTTGCTACAGCATCGTAGTAACGCGGCTCTTTTGTTAGTTGTGCCAACCTTGTGAACTCCAGAGACAAAGAGCCTAGTTCTGCTAGGTTGGATCTTGTGCTTGCGCGATGTGGCTGAGAAGCAAAAGCTGGTTTCCAGGCATAATATAAGCTCGGCATTCGATTTGGAGTATCAAATGTGCCCATCAATACATCAGCCAGCTCTACCGCTTTGTCCAGCAAACTTTTAAATTTTCCACCACTAACATCATATGCGGCCAGAAGGCCTCCAAGGTAGCGGATGGTGGTTTCGAAAACTTGTATTTCGTTCCTGGTGGTAGTCGTAAAGTCTATCTTGTTGACTGCCTTAACGGCCATCTCGAAATCTTCTTCTAGTCCCATTATCCAAAGGGTATCTAAAGCGTCTACCAGAGTAGCAGCCCAGCCACCGAACGGATCCCGGAAGTTTCCACTCGTGGGAGACAATTCATCGTGCATCCATGCGTATTTCTTATAGCCATTCCATGACTTCTGAAATTCTGCCTTCACATGCTTCTGTCGCTTCTCGCGATTGATCTTTGCGTCTGTCGTTTCATCATTGAATGCGAACTGTATTTTTGGTATTTTGGCTGGCGGACCAGAAGGCAATGGGATGATTGATGCTATGGGAACTGGAAAATGTTCGCCAAACTTAGAGAAATGCATCGTTGGTTCATCTGGTATGATTGGAACTTGTCGATCGCCAGCCGGCGGACCTGGGTGTATATCAACCACATTTCCCTCAGTAGGCGTTCCCTTTGCAGGTGGTATTTTTCTCTCTGGAATGACCTGGGGAGGAATTGTAGGAATGACGGGCGCCCTGGCTTTCGTCCTGCTGGATACTGTACTGCTGGATCTTACTAAAACCGCTGGAGGCGGAGGAGTCTTTGTAGGGAGTGCTTTAATAAAAGCGTTCTCCTTAGGCACAACTACCGTGAGTCCTTCACCAGGTATTCTTGGAGCATTCCCTTCATCAATATAGTACCGCTGCCTTGCGAATCGGACGGCTAGGAACGTGAACACGGTCGCAACTATCAGAAAGAGTCGATATCTCCGTATACGGAACATGCGAAGCATCTTGAGTTCGTTTTCCAGCCCCTAGGAGAACCAACTAGCGGATAAGAGCGCCTTAAAAACGATCGTGTATATATGCGGGTGACGAACGCATGGCTGTACCCAATGTAGCACGAGCTGAAGGATATCAATGGTCGTACAGAATGGATATAAGTTTAAAGTGCTAGTTAGAATGCGGCCATCATTAGGGTCTTGTACAGTAGAAATTCATTCCTCGGTAACAGTATACAAGGATGTGGATGGAGTGCTGTGCTGAATGTGTTCTCGTACAGTACCCCACTGGCCCCTCCCCCGTCGAAACGTCCTACAATAAATCGGTCGTTACGCTCCGCAAACACGAGCTCAGATAGGAAATAGAGGAGTTGGAGAAAGATAAATTGTATTGGTATGAGCACTCACTGTAAGGTATTAAACAGTGTCAACGTTGGCTTTGGGGTTGGGGCCAGTGTCAGTGTCAGCGTCACCGTCCCCAGCACCATGTCAGCGGTAATTTGCTACCTTGTGAGCCAATATAGCATCTGCAGAAAGGGGAACTCAGCCGAGACCAAGGAATTGTATTTTCCACGGCGTACGGAGAAAATAATATGTATCAACTACAATCTGACATTGGGCATAAAGGACTGCGAAGATGCAACAAATTGTGCTGATTAGACAAGGGGCATTAAGTATTATTACCCGAAGTATTCACGAGGCGATGTAGACATTTTACTGCAATGTAACAAGAAGTCCAATTCCTTGGCCCCAAGAGAAATACCATTTTGGCAAAAATCAAAAAATAAGACCACGTTATCACTTATTGCTCTATTCTCCAGAATTCTGCTATCTATCTCTTCTTCCGGTAGGCTGGATATACTTCATGAGTTTTTGGTGTTGTACAGTGCAGTATTACATCCTTCAACAAAAACTGCCGAAAGTTCTTATGCTTCGCCACGTGAATGATAGAAAATGGAACATAGACAAACGTGACACTCAATTACTATTCCATATCCGGTCCTGGAGGCGCTTGTCTACCCATCTGTCGAGCTTTCAGTAGCTCGTCGCACAGCAGGAGGTTTGACGCAATGCCAGAACTTGATGCGACGCAATTCCTCAGCACCCGGAAAGAGTCGTAAACACCTTCTAACACAGGATCCATCGGCTCGCCGGTCTTGAGATCAAGTCCAACGATGCTTCCCTCTGCTAGTTCATCTTGAAGACTGGCAACTATTGACAAATTAGACGTATGAAAGTGTAAGCATGTTGGAGCACTTACGTGAGTCCTGAATATCGTGTCCAGCATTAGCGGCCAGAGTTTTTGGGATAATTAGTAAAGCATCAGCGAAAGCTTGAACTCCCCACTTCGCTTTGCCCTTAACAGTCTTGCGGAATGCCTCACTGTTCAAGTGAGCAGCGCAAGCTACTTGGAATGCGCCAGCACCAGGTACAACACTCTTATCTACGATCATATTGTAGACACTTCGGAGACCATCGCGGACAGCATCGGTAATCTGAGTAATGGTGTGTTGATTTGGGCCCTTGATGAGGAGGGTAACAGATTTCGCCTCCTTTACGTCTTCGATGAAAGTGTACTTCTCCTCTCCTAGGGCATGCTCGTAGACCAATCCAGCCCATCCAAGAATTTCTGGTGTTAGATCGTCGACGCTGTTTTGTGCAGTTCCTCCACAGATTAATTGTAATCTTTCCATATTACGTCTCTTTGCACGTCTTAATGCAAAGATGCCATTCTTGACTAATACATCGAGCGAAAGAGGATCAATACCTTTTTGGTTGATGATAACGAATCCCTTCTTTGGATCATTGCCACAGACCTCCTTCTTCAGCTCAACGATTCTCCGCAATTTCTCATCGACAAATTTACGCTCACTCTCGACCAGCTTATCTCTTTGCTCAGCGCTTGAGTAGTAGAACGAAGAATTGATTTCTGTTTTCTCATATTCCAAACTCACGTTCAAACTCAGAATGAACGCATTTTCAACCCTTTTTGGCATATCCGGATGTCTGGCACCATGATCAAGTGCTAGCCCTCGGATGAGTTGGGTTTCTGAGGCGGTCCTATGTTGCATTTTCATAATCTCGATCATGTGCAAATCTGGCTTTGATTCCCCGTCATAGATGGCCAATACCGCATCCACGATATCAGGTGTGAGCTTCTCTGCTAAGGAGTGGTTCAGTTTCGTAGATAAAGACGTGCGTGCAACAGAAAGTAACAATTCCCGGTCAACTTCTTTCTCCAGCTTGAACGTATCGAGAAACTGCGTATGGTTAGAGGTTTGGTTTTTATGCGTAGTTCTTCGACATACCTTCAGAGATTCCGTCTTCGCAATTTCATACCCATCAGTTATTATTCTTGGATGCAAACCTTCGGATATATAACGATCTGCCTGCTTCAAAAGCTCTCCAACCAAAAGTACAACGGAAGTTGTACCATCGCCGCAGATATCGTCTTGTGCTGTCGCTGCCCGTGCTATCATGACCGCTGTAGGGTTCTGAATCTGCATTTCTCGTAACAACACATTTCCGTCCTTGGTAAGCTTGATCTATATCACCGCAATCAGCCAAATTTCGCAAATGAATTTAGGGGGGGTATTGTACCGCTCCAGCACCGTCCACAAGCCTTAGAACATATTAGCATCTTCTTCTAGAAAATAAGGATCTAGCACAAACATTTTGATGGTTCCTAAAGGACCCAAGTTCGATTTCAGCACATCTTGAAGGCCTTCTCCAGCCTGGATATTAACTCGTAGAGCTTCACCTCTTCGCTAGGTATTGTTAGAAGACTCCTCCACATTTCAATACAGAACATACCCTTGACTCGGCTTTCGGGTTGAGAAGCTGAGCAGCAGACATATTTGAGGTTTAGAAATTTTCAAAGAGGTAGTGTTGTAGCTGGAACCCTCGAATGTTGGCCTAGAATATTATCGCAGCCGTTGTTGAAGGCACGCTTTTTTTCCAGAGGCGCGTTGCTGTAAATATGGGTCTCAAGGCCGAGGATTGTAGTGATTGGTCAGGCGGGCTTGGGTATGCTGACGAAGCTTGGCTTGCGACTGACTTGAAGCATCTCAATTCACCCCAACTCATTCCATATAGCATGATAGCTTCAAGATGCATTTGAGAAGTAATATACTGCTAACACTTGTGACAAGTGCCCTTTGTGGCCAAAGTTTAGGCTTTTGGCCATTTTCAGTATTCGCAGAATCAGACCATTCTCCTTCTGATGCAAAACTAGCAGTAAACAGAGTCGCCATCATTGGTATGTTATTTTAGTTCCTGAAAACTATCTATGATATCTATTTGTTTTTATCAGCTTTGAATGATTACTATACCTGGTCAAAGAAGTATATTTATCTGGAGTTCTGCAACTGAGCCTTAAGACGAACCAAATATCATTGTCAAGAAGTAGCTGGCGATCCATTCGTCTTCCGGCTTTATAACAATCCCGTCAACTCTTTTTTGTCTTAAATGTTACTACCGTTGAAAATTAGAGCAGGAATTGTCCTGTTCAATCGATACTTTGTTATAGCATCTGACAAAACTACCTATGCACGGGTCTCACTATCCTCATCTACTAGCTATTGCTGAAAGTTTTCCGTGAGATTCTTCTCCGATTTTATTTTATGTAATATCGGCCTTGCAATTGCTCAAGATTCAACTCTTTTACTATATTAGCGTCGTGTCACTGACATTCTATACAGGAGCTGGGGCTGCAGGGGCATCAACTGCATACCATCTACAAAAGTTTGCAGCACTCTCAGGAGTACCAGTTGAAATTACAGTTTTTGAACGGTCATCATATGTAGGAGGACGTTCAACAACTGTTAACGCTTATGACGATCCTCAACAGCCTGTTGAGCTCGGTGGCAGTATCTTCGTAGAGGTCAACCATATTCTCAAAAATGCAACCAAGCTGCTCGGTCTGCATGCAAGAGACTCCGAGACCGATGACAAAGAAATCCTCGGTATCTGGAACGGGAAAGATTTTGTTTATACGCAAAAGGGTAATGGTTGGTGGGATCTCGCTAAAATACTGTGGAAATATGGTTACGCCCCCATCAGAACTCGAAATTTGATGAAGAAAACTGTTGGAAAGTTTCTACAACTCTACACACCTCCCTTCTTCCCATTCAGATCATTGTCTGATAGGGCTTTTGATCTTGGGTTGACAGAGGTGACTGCTGTTACCGGAGAGCAATTCTTGGCAGCAAATAATGTGAGTAAATCCTTTGGCGTAAAGACACCATACTGACAAGTTCTAGATAGGGCCTCCATTTTCAACTGATATTATTCAAGCAAGTACTCGCGTCAACTATGGTCAAAACCTTGGCCAAATCCATGGACTAGAGACCATGGTATGTATGGCAATTGAAGGTGCTATGTCTATCCAAGGTGGTAATTGGCAAATATTTGATGGGTTACTAAAACTCTCAAACGCTACCGTACATCTCAACACCACTGTCGATTCTATCAAGAGGAGCAAAGGAGATTATGTCATTACCAGCTCTTCTAAGCATCCCAAACTAGATGTCATGATAGGTAGTGAAAAAGAACAGACGTTCGACACAGTAGTCCTCGCAAGTCCTCTTCAATTCTCAAAAATCAATGTTGAGAAAGATATGCTAAAACGTTTGCCGGATGAGATCCCATATGTGCAATTACACGTCACACTCTTCACATCAACCCACAAGCTAAACCCGGTATTCTTCGGTTTGGCACCAGACACTGAAGTTCCATCCACAATACTTACCACACTCCCACCGGATGCTGAAAGCCCTGCGGACCCGGCCGAAGGAGTCGGACCAGCTGGTTTCTTCAGTATTAGTACTCTTCGTGTCCTTGTCAACCCAAAGACTCTGCAAGAGGAGTATCTGTACAAGATATTCTCACCAAAGAAGATTACACCAGTTTTTCTTTCAGAACTCCTCGGATTTCCAAGTCTGTGTCACCACCCATTCATCGAAACATGAACTAACAAAGCACAGTAGCACGGAACTTTGATCTTGCTCTCATAACTCAAGAAAGCGGCCATCCAATATCATGGTACTATCCCAAAGTCTGGCACTCCTATCCCTATGAATATCCGCGGGTGACATTCGAAGATCTAGAGCTGGCAACAGGGTTCTATTATACTAGTGGGATTGAGAGTTTTATTAGTACGATGGAGACGAGTGCATTGATGGGGATGAATGTTGCGCAATTAATTGTGGATGATTTCCAGGAGAGAGAGGTAGAGATAGGGAGCCAAGGGGAGAAGGTTGTGCAGGTGGCGCTTGAGGAACAGGTTGCTGAATTGTAGCATGCTGAGTCAAAAAGTAATATGATATCTCAAAATAATACGGATGGATTTCAGCTACAGCGACACGGTTTGGTTTTTTTCAATAGCTAGGATATGGCATCTCCAGTTTATTATGTTATTTGACGATCGTTTAGCAGGCAAGCAATGAATTCAGGTTCTTTTAAGAGTATACCTTGCAGTACGGATAACATCTATATACCTGTTGACTCTCGCAGTGAAGGGATGCCATAGCTTTACAATTATGATGTCCTTGGGTGATCGATATTCTAAATGTATTACAGTTACCCAATATCAAGCAAGTCAATATTAAATTTGGAAGTGTTCAATTTCATGTTAGCGCTACTGCTCGATTGAGATAATCACTGGATTTTTGAAGACCACAATTCAGTGTCTACTCCTCAATCCTTAAACCCACACTTTAGGTTATCGAATTTCGAGTGTGGGTAATCGATACAGTTGTGGCTGTTCTCTAGTGTGCCCAGAGTGGCAACCACATTTCTTATCAGACTCTCATTACCAGTCTTGTCTGCTGAACTCTCCCACCACATGGCTCCCCCAAGTCCCTCTTTCTTGATCCATTCTGACTTCTTCTTTGCCATGTCCACCGTATCATAAGTAATAAATTGCCCCTTGGTAGTATCGTAGCTGTACGTAGCTCCAGATTCAGCGTCGTAATGCTCTTCTGCTCCAGCTAGTGGCAGAGCCTTGAAATCATAAACACCAGCCTCCCAAGTACCTTGTCCAACACCTTCATATGGCTTTCCTAAACCGCCAGTATTATCGAAAGCTCTACCATAAAGCGGCATTCCTAGCACAATCTTTTTCGCATTAACACCCTTACTCTTATAGTGTTCTACCGCTTGTACTGTATTAAAAGGTGTACAGTCTGCATTATTCTTGCTCGGAAGTAAATTAGATTGATGCCCAGCTTTTGAATCCCACGATCCAGCATAGTCGTAAGCCATTAAGTTCCAGAAATCAAGATATTTGTCCATGCCGGGAAGATCCATGTTATCGTAGTTTTGCTTGCCCGCCGGACATGCTACCGTCAGTTCAAAGTGATGTTTTGCTGGTAGGGTCCGGGAATAGGAATCCATGGCCTCCCGGCATGCCTTGAGAAGGAGAACGAAATGCTCAGCTTCTGTGCTGGATTTTGGATATTCCCAGTCGACTATTCATAGTTAGCATCGGCGATTAGATTTCGATAAATTTGGTATCTTCCAATAATCATTTGGTCTGGAGATATTCTATCGGGGAGGATAGGTACTTTGAAACTTGGGAAGTAGCGAGTTATATCTCCCAAAATTACTTACTGTCTAGTCCATCGAAACCATAATCCTTAATCAAATTCACAGCTGACTCAGCAAATTTCATTCTCCCAGCATCGGTCGATGCCGGAACCGCAAAATTAGAGCTATAAGTCCAACCTCCAATAGAGAGCAACACTTTTAGCGACCGATTCTTCTGCTTCAGCAAATTAAGCTGCTTAAGACAACCATAAAGATTGGTTCCCGAGTCATTCCAGGTGTCTCCTGAATCAGCCCATCGAATATCTGAATCCGACCAGGTATCTGTTAAATATCTAATATATAGATTAGCCTATAAACTTTCGGCAAGATTATGTATTAGGGGTGCATAGATGGACTCACACCTCCCCGCTCTCAGGCCTAACATTTGCGAATGAGTAGAGAACGTGAGTTAAATTGTCTGCAGGGAGATCTTGAGGTCTGTATTTCCGTCCATAAATTGCCCAGTTCACAAAATATGCCACCGAGCGGTATCCATCTCCACCTCCCATTTTACTTTTCAAGACGTTGGAGCTTAAAAGAAAAATCGAGGGTTGGTAATGAGTGACAAATAAACCACAAAGTAATATGAAAAGAGGGAGACCGTATACAATAAGTTGCCTGAGTTGCGCCAGGTTGATTTATTTTATTGTAAGATGGTTCAAGTTGAGGAGCTTAGTAGTGGAGTAAGTGTGTACAATTGTGGCGAGGTGAGGTTGATTTTATAGACTCGCTTGGAAACTGCTCCAATAACAAGGCTGCGTGAATCAGCCAAGAGCATGACGACGACCTCCGTTACTGGAGACAAAACGTTACATTCCAGGATTACGTTGCCTACTGTGTCTCCAATTTGGTCTGCACTTGGCCTGGATACACACTGTTAATATGTTTTCTGTCCTCATCTAATGGAGTTTTTAACACGTCAGGGATAATTACCTAAGTAGGAAGAACAGGTAAACAGAAATTTGATATCTGGCATCATCTGGAGACTACTCCTCCATTATACAGAATTTGGAACGTTTCATCTCCATGCATGCAGGGAAACGTTTTATGGGCTGTGAGTCAAAAACTATACATGATTTTTGCGTCTGTAACACAACTGATGCTGCCTGAAGTTGCCACATAACTTGCATAGAGTGACTCAAGTGGGCATTGAAGGAAGTTTTATCCATTATTCTATTGCTCGAAGTAATTTGGACTACCCTGAGGATATATTTAGACAAGGTACTGGTGCCATATGGACTATTGAGAAACAAGATTTCCCATATGTTTCTATTTCCAAAAGATCTTGTGAGACGATAACCTTGACATCCTCATTCTCCAGATGCGAGTCATTGTACTTAAAAGATAAGGTGAAAGATGCATAGAATAATTGCTGGCTGCGATTGATCGCTCCAAGGTTCTTCTTGAGCAAATCGGTGCTGTAAACTAGTCGCTTTCATTGACATCAGCGTCGAGGTACGAATGCACACTAGGATTCAAAGAGTCCCCATTCCAATTTGTCGTGCTTGAAAGATGATTATATATCCTTGCCAGTAGCGACTATCCAAGCTACTAAATACAGCAATATTAGATCAATGGGCAGTCATAAGAATTAGTCATGATTGGTGGTAGATTTCAGATGGCCAAGAGCACTTGGTTGTTTTAAGTGTCTGCATATATTCATACCGCCCAAAGACAGCCACCAAACCTATATTTTAGGGCTTTTTCTAACAAATCAAGCAATTTGATCAACCAAGGCAGGGTTCGGAAGGATCGTTGGTCTGGTCTTTGAGGGCAGAGTACTCTTGGCGGTGCAATTTGGCAGAGTGAGCCATGATTGGCAAGGTGATCAGATGTCGGTACCCCTAAGCTGAAAGGTGGTTGATGTGACTTCCAACTTAACTACTCATCCACTTCCAGAATTCTCCTTTGTATCGCGATAAATTGTGACGTGCCGTTCCCCAATATCTTGATTTGAATAGCCTTTTGGTGCTGGAAGCAATCTCATATCGTTCTGGTCCTTGACACCCGTACCTTGATATTTAGCAGGGCCTCTCTGATTCAAAAAGCTCAGAATTCGTTCATCTCTATTACTATTTGCAGCATTTGCCTCTTGCCGCCTTCGCCGAAGATCCTCAGCAACACTGATATGCATTGCCTCCCTTTGCTCGAGTGCCGTCAATGTGTGACTTTCGACTCGTGTAACCTGCCCAACAAACCCTGCGGCAGCAGCTATCATGATCAAGGAGACGAAGACGCTGTTTGAACTGAATGTCTCCCTCTGCGGCCCTCCCGCATCTCTCTGATACCATCTCTCCCAATCTTCCCAAGTAGCATTGTGCATAGGCGAACCTGGGTTCGCTTTCCAACCTCTATTGGTATATGTTCCATACTTATTCGAGGAAGCTGCCTGCCCATTTGACATATCTATGCCAGTGAAGTCATTCCACCCAGTTCCATAGCGGTCGTATGCGTTTCTTTTGATGGGATCTGACAAAATATCGTTTGCTGCAACAACTAGTCTATATCTCTCTAATTTCGTAGCATATGACAACCCATCGTCGGTAATATGGTCATGTCTGTCTGGATGGTAGAGCTTCACTAGCTCGTAAAATCTTAACTTGGAATATTTAGATCCTCTTTTCTGATTGAAAATCTGGTAAGGCGTCGGAATAGCATCTGCAGACGTGACCTCTGGCCAGCAATGTGATGCGTGATTATGCCTACTAGTACCGTTGCTGACCATGGCATAACACCTCAATTGGATGAGCTGTTGTCGACATTGTGAGGGATGGCTTGATGTTTCTTTCGGGGAAGCTGATAATCGGGAGAGGGAACAGAGCAGGTTGCAGGACCATATTACCCTTCCACTTTTCAGCATTGCGGAGCGTATAACATACTTTAGCGTACAGAGCAGGGTATTCGAAGAAATGAAAAGGAAGCAGGTTGGAGATAATAATCATATTAACGAGGGGTGATGTCTACTCGTCATGAGCCTTGGCAGAAGTCCTTTATCGTTATCGTTATCGATAGTCTCATGCTCAGAGTTTTGGACGTGACCGACGCGACGACGCGTTTTACATATGAAAGTCAACATGTGAAAAAGTGCTCCAATTTCTTTGAATATGGCATGCTTGCATCTCCAGCTAGAAATCAATGACTGATTCATTGACTGGATGCGAGCCATAAGATGAAGTGGTTACAAAGACCCTATCACAGGTATCAGCCTGCCCCTCCTAAAACGCCAGTTAGAACTCAGAAATTCGATGAGAACAGCGGACAAATATATAATGAAACCACAGTAGCCATACGATCTGGGGATGATCGGGGCTGGGACCGGACTGGACGTGTTGTAGTAGGACCATCATACCGGGATACAGGAGACTATGAGGTCTATCTGAGGAATTGGCGGGCGAACAAGGACACCGGAGACATAGACGATTATAGGAACTATATGGATAGTGTAAAGAACTCCAAAGTCAGGGGACTAAGAGGAGCTCGCTCTCTCCAAGACGCTGCTATTGAATGCATTCTTCAAAATATATCAGATATCACGCTTGAAGGTATTGAGTGTTTACCCGTGCAGATTGTCCGGCGAGTTTGGCACGCAGTAAATAAGAGGCAAGTCTATCGAATTTCGCTTACTCAAATTGTTTTCAAATTCTGTTTCCAAGGTCTTGGGGGCTAGGATTCTCCCCTTGGAAATCTTTGGAATCCGGTATATTAACTGATATTTGTCAGATGTACCGCATGCTTCAATACTTGGAGAATATTTGCAATAGTCCTCCGCCAGGAGTCCGATTTACCAACGCTAGACCTGCTACGTTTTCGACATGTTATTCCAAATCCGATATCACCCCTCCAAGTCTACACATCACCTTTAATATCCAATTCATTCGAGTTTCTTGCCTCATTGAGCATCACAACTCCTTTTCCGGTCCCAGCCTTGTGCTCGCTTTCAAGCATCAAGAACCTTGGTATTCTAGAAATCATAAATTCTTCTTACACGAACCGAATGGATGTTAGTGATCGAGTCGTACGCGCCTGGCATACGGCAGCTTCGAACGAAGGTGCGTTTCAAGTATTACGAATTATGAAGCTGTGGGGCTGGGACGAAGTGACAAACAATTCCCTCCCGTTCTTAAATAGTTTCCCCTCGTTATCATTGTATGATGTGTGGAACTGTGGATTAGGTCCTGATGCTGAGTTACGAGCTCACCAAGTAGGATGGAGCATGATCAAATTTCAGGACGCCATCCAGTTCCTTGACGAGAAATGCTCGGAGAGAGTGTCATCAATGAATAAGGTGAAAAAAGACGGAAACAAGATTGCTCCAGTTTATTCACAGCCTCTATGGGATGCTTCTAGTGTAAGAAGAATCCATCGATCCGAAGTATCGACTTTCCTAATTCAAAGAGACTCACTTATGGGAAATGGGTCATCGACAAAACTAGACCCATATTCAAAAAAGCCGAAACTCTCCGAAATAAAAGAAAGCTCGCGGCGGATAGGAAAGCGGGGAGAGCGCGAAGCACGTAAGGATAAGAGCTCACAAATCCAAGCCCCCGAAACTTGGGATTATCGAACGTATACTACTTTTTCCCGAATTGGTGAATTACGGGAGGACTTAGATCTGGCTAAAGCAGGAGTGGCTATCGGACAACAAGCTATTGTTACCAACCAGCTGATAAACTCTGTGCCTTTGGTATCACTCTGCGTTGGATCTACAGATCCTATAATGTCAAAACCGAAGGTAGATTCATTGGTTTTTGTTCGGATACAAGTACCTGAAAAGAAGGTAGTGAGAGTAGAGAAGAACCCTCCGATGGCGTCTCAGTTCGGTAAAAAGGTTAAGCCACCCAAGCGATCAGGTCATAGTGTGAACAATGTTAAAAAGAGGAACCTGGATGATCTTCTGGGCTCCTTTATGTAGTTGGCCGCGTATTGTATTATGAAAATATTGCCAAAAATCATAATGCTTATGATGAAAGATCTGGAAGTGGGTTTCACTAAGCAACAGAATGGGGCTTTTGGGATGAATTGGAGGTTACAACTGTTCACAAAGAAAGTTATGAGGATAAAATGCTAGACTCTCTGACTCTGAAATATATAGCTCTTCTATACCTAAGCGTGCTTAAGTGATATAGCCTTCCCTGTTATGGGCTTTGCCACAAGAAGATCAACAAACGAGATGCTATTGCTCGCGATTCCATCTCCCCTATAAGCACTTCTGAGTTTGGGTTCTTATGGAAGAGATGATAAGTATGGATGGTAAGAGAGGAACAAAGGATTTTGGCACATGTGCATTTTGGAGAAATGGCATTATTCTAGACCATGATTGCCCTTATTTCTTTCCGCGCTCTTCTTGCTCCACCAGTTCTATCCATAAACCAGGCAAGGGCGCGTCTTCAACGCTGTCTCTCAGCATTTCCCTGCTTGCTCTAAGAAAGGGATCTCTAAATACATTCCATAGCCGCTGGACATCAGATCTCTCATACCCAGGATGGAGAAAGAAAGGATCGTTCTTATAGTATGCGATTACAGCTAGTTCTACCCTTATTATTCATTGGCATGTGTCTGCAGCAATATAAGTCAAGAATCCACATTGCATGCTCTCCTAAGATTATTGAAATGATGGGCTGAAGTGGGGTATTATGATGGGTGGTTGTGGCATGCTGATTGTTTTACTCATTCTCAATAGCTGTGTAATGTTGAGTATTTGCTTTCTAGGTGGCGCAAGAACAAACGCGACATCGTTCACATCTACATGTGTTCGCTAGTAGCAAGTTGCTAGCACCTCTGCCATAAATTGAGTATAACAGAGTGCATTTAGCTCCAGTTCCTCAATCCGATCAAGATGCAACAGGAAGTCTCTTTTTAAACTAAAAGCTTAGAACCGCGATTGCCTGGCGAGACATATGTTGCCTACGTCCTAAGTATGGTCGTTTTAAGCAGTCCTGATCTGGTACTGATAATTTGACCAATTCCCTCATTGAATCTGGACAATACATGCTAATGACAGACTCCCTGACGCCTTTCGAGAAAGGCTGGATACGCTCTGATAAGGACATTGCATGACCCTTGGAAATTCGCTGGGACTCTGCATATTTGAGCATCCCATCACGTTTTGTTTTCGCTAAAGACGAAGCTTTGCAACCAGGTATACATATCTTGCTTGACGGTATAGTGTTAAGTATGTGTTGGTGCATGGCATAGTCGTTGTGCAACGATCTGCCAGGCCCACCATCTTCTCGTTTGATAGC
>Ga0247814_10001259_pt1 | contig 15331 bp, 8 predicted proteins | sample UWRJL179409R1_FD_179947 | JGI IMG/M metagenome (GOLD analysis project Ga0247814, IMG submission 179947) | Plant litter microbial communities from Arlington Agricultural Research Station in Wisconsin, United States - UWRJ-L179-409R-1 | ecosystem: Environmental > Terrestrial > Plant litter >...
AACCAATCTTCTGAGTCTCACCGCAGGCTCTATGTTGTTACTGGCAGCTTGTAATTCTTCGGATAAAAAAAATGCTGAAGGAACGGATACGCTTAAGCAGGCCGGAATCTCAGAAAAAGGTGCCTTTGAAAAAACAATCGATGGTAAACAAACCAGCTTGTACGTATTGAAAAATAAAAAAGGAATGGAAGCTGCGATCACTAATTATGGTGGTCGTCTGGTAAGCCTTTTAGTGCCGGATTCTACTGGGAAACCAACAGATGTAATTGTGGGTTTTGACAGTGTAGATGGTTTTAAAAACTCTACTGAGCCCTATTTTGGTGCCACTATTGGTCGCGTAGGCAATAGAATAGCCAAAGGCAAGTTTAAGCTGGAGGGTAAAGATTATACCATTTTTACCAATAATGGCCAGAACACTTTACATGGGGGTAAAAAAGGTTTTCAGGATGTGGTATGGGATGCTAAACAGCTCAATGATTCTACACTGGAGCTTACTTATTTATCAAAAGATATGGAAGAAGGTTTTCCGGGAAACCTGAAGGTTAAAGTTACTTACGGCCTGACAGCCGAAAATGGATTGTCTATCAGCTATGAAGCGACTACAGATAAAACTACGGTGGTGAATTTGACTAACCATGCTTTTCTGAATTTAAATGGTGCAGGCAGTGGTACGATCCTGAATCACCTGGTAAAGATCAATGCAGATGGGTATACCCCAGTTGATTCTACTTTGATCCCTACGGGTAAAATTGCAAGTGTTTCCGGTACGCCGTTCGACTTCAAAAAGACAACTTCAATTGGAGCCAGAATTGAGGTTAAAGATCAGCAACTGATTAATGGTAAGGGGTATGACCATAACTTCGCTCTCAATAAACATGTTGCTACCACTCCTGTAGCTATCGTAAAAGGGGACAAAAGTGGAATCATAATGTCAGTTTATACCGAAGAACCCGGACTTCAGTTTTACAGCGGTAACTTTATGCAAAGTAAGAATACCTTGAAAGGTGGGGCTAAGGACGATTTCCGTACAGCTTTTGCGATGGAGACACAGCATTTTCCTGATGCACCTAACCAGCCTTCTTTTGCACCGATAGTGCTCAAACCGGGACAGACGTATTCCACAAAATCTTTATACCAGTTTAGTGTAAATAAATAATCTCGGGAGAGACAGCGGTAGGATATTTGTTATATTGCTGCTTTCGACATATGGTAAGAAAGCCGCTGAACCAAAATCCTAAAATTACTTCTTTAACCTTCCGTGACAGGATGGAGGCCTTGAAAAATCTGCCTGAGTTTTTTAAACTCATCTGGCAGACCAGCCCGAAAATGACTGTTGCCAATGGAATACTGCGGGTGGCAAAATCTGTAATGCCACTCGCTATTTTGTATGTAGGAAAACTAATCATTGACCAGGTAGTACTGCTGAGCCGGGATCCCGGACAACATACCCACGACCTGTTGTGGGAATTAATTGTACTCGAATTTGTGCTTGCCATCAGTTCTGACGGTTTATCAAGAGCAATCACATTAATGGATAGTCTGCTGGGCAACCTTTTTGCTAATCATACTTCAGTAAGAATAATGGAACATGCCGGTACGCTGGATCTGGACCAGTTCGAAGATGCGATCTTTTACGATAAGCTGGAAAGGGCAAGGCAGCAAACGGCAGGGCGGACCGTTTTGTTGTCGCAGGTAATGAGTCAGGTGCAGGACCTGATTACCATAGGTTTTCTCGCTGTCGGTTTAATGGCATTTAACCCCTGGCTGATCCTCCTGTTGTTAGTCGCCATTATCCCTGCTTTTCTCGGAGAATCTTATTTTAACAACCAAAGTTATTCCCTTGCACGGCGCAGGACGCCAGAACAGCGTGAACTTGATTATTTCCGGTTTTTAGGTGCCAGTGATGAAACGGCGAAAGAAGTGAAAATGTTTAACCTGTCTGGTTTCATCCTCGAACGTTTTCGCCTGCTCTCTGATCGCTTTTATGTTGAAAATAAAAAGCTTTCTGTAACCAGATCCCTGTGGGGAACCTTTTTTGCATTATTGGGCAGTACAGGTTATTATCTGGCCTATATCATCATTATACTCCGAACCATTAATGGCAGTGTCTCTATTGGTGAGCTCACTTTTCTGGCCGGCTCTTTCCGGCAATTAAGGTCAATCATGGAGGGCGTACTTACCCGCTTTACGGCAGTATCTCAAGGTGCAATTTACCTGAGTGATTTTTTCGAGTTTTTTGAAATCAGACCCAAGATTAAAGTCGCGCTCCAACCCAAACCATTCCCCAAATTTATCCAGCAGGGTTTCACTTTTGAAAATGTAGGCTTTCAGTATGCGAATTCTACCCGCTGGGCAAACCGGCACCTCAACTTCACCTTACATCCCGGAGAAAAACTAGCACTGGTCGGTGAAAACGGATCGGGTAAAACCACGCTGGTTAAATTACTGTCCAGATTGTATGACCCGACAGAGGGAAGGATTCTGTTAGATGGGGTAGACCTTAAAGAGTATGACCTTAACGCATTACGTCTGCATGTAGGCATTATTTTTCAGGACTATCTGCGTTATCAAATGACCTTTGCACAAAATATTGCTGTCGGCAATATCAGCGAAAAAGAAAACCGGGAACTGATTATCACCTCAGCCCGGCAAAGCCTTGCTGATGTGCTTGCAGAAAAGTTGCCTCATCAGTATGACCAGATGCTGGGTAAGCGTTTTGCCGATGGCGTTGAACTTTCTGGCGGTGAATGGCAAAAAGTAGCATTGGCAAGGGCTTATATGAAAGATGCACAGCTCCTGATCCTTGATGAACCAACGGCAGCATTAGATGCAAGAGCGGAATATGAAGTATTCCAGCGCTTCGCAGAACTCACTAAAGGGAAATCGGCAGTATTAATTTCGCACCGTTTCTCTACTGTAAGAATGGCCGACCGGATACTGGTGCTGGATAAGGGCGAACTAATTGAAATCGGCAGCCATGAGGAGCTCCTTAAAAAGTCGGGCCGTTATGCAGAATTATTCGATTTGCAGGCAATGGGCTACCGTTAGATTTCAATAAACAAAAACATTAATGCTGATGAGCGGTTATTTTTACAAAACCATCATTATGCTAAATCACAAAACAATTGTAATTACAGGTGCTTCCAGTGGAGCCGGGCGTGCTATCGCGTTGGAATTTGCTATCCATGGAACAAAACTCGTCCTCGCGGCAAGAAACCTCGATGCATTGCTGGAGCTGGGGCTGGAATGTGAAGAATTAGGGGCCAGGGTGAAATGTGTAGAAACTGATGTGACAGATTACGGGGCCATGATCAATCTGGCCTCTAAGGCGGAGGACTTTGGCGGGAAAATAGATATCTGGGTCAACAATGCAGGTGTGCTCGCTGTCGGCTCCTTCGAAGAAACGCCAATGGAAGTTCATGAGCAGGTCATCCGCACTAACCTATTAGGTTATATGAACGGCGCACATGCAGTAATGCCGTATTTTATACAACAAGGGAAAGGAATCCTGATCAATAATATTTCAATAGGAGGTTTCCTGCCTGTGCCTTATGGTGCAGGCTATTCTGCCAGTAAGTTCGGAATCCGCGGTTTTTCTGCGGCGCTGAAAGCTGAAATGGCTGAATATCCTAATATTCATGTCTGCGATGCTTTCCCTGCATTTCTGGATACTCCGGGAATTCAGCATGCCGCTAACTATACAGGACGAACAATTAAACCCGCTCCTCCGGTTTACGATCCGAAGAGAGTAGCTATGGGCATCGTGAAACTTGCGGAAGACCCGCAGGCAAATATGATGATTGGCAGTACGTCGATTCTATTACGCCTTTCTTATGCATTGTTGCCAAAACTTACGATAGGCATCACACAGAAAGTAATTAGCACTTACCTTAAAAATGCTGAGGAGATTCCCAGAACAGATGGTAATTTGTTTAATCCTGTAAAGTATGGCAATGCTGTGCATGGTGGCTGGGGTTTACCCGGAAAACCCAAGGCACACCGTAAATATATTGCCGGCGGATTAGGAATTGTAGCCGTATTTGGCCTGTTATTATTGAGTAAAAAATAGATAGTGGGAGAGATTAAGACCAACTTAATCTTTCCATTTCTTTTTCATCTTTTTATAAGATTTCTTACTTACTGTCTTTTTGCTTTTAGGGCGACCAATGCCTTTTTTCTTGCGGGCGTTGATATTGTTGACTAAGGAGTTTTTTACCCCGAGCTTATTTTTTTTCTTAGACCCTTTTTTCTTGCTTCCTTTTTTCTTTGTTGATGTCTTTTTGGAAGTGGTCTTTTTTGTCTTCTTTGGCATAATGTTATTCTAGAAATTTCCTATTCCGGATCAGACATAGGAATGCAATAATTGCATATAGAGGAACAAAGCTGTAGCGTGGTTGTTTAAAAAGAATTAAGTTCTCTATTATGGCGTGTATAAATTATAGATAAAGACAAGATGAAATATAGAAAGTTAGGAAAAACAGATATAGAATTATCGGCCTTAGGTTTAGGATGTATGGGAATGAACCATGCTTATGGTGAACCTGATGATGTGGAATCTATCGCCACACTCGAAAAAGCAATCGAACTGGGCATCAATTTCTGGGATACGGCAGATGTATATGCCAATGGTGCCAATGAGGAACTGGTGGCGAAAGTGCTTAAGCCGAACCGTCAAAAGATATTTATAGCTACTAAATTTGGCTTTCACGCAGATGCCGATAAAAAGATCAGCTCCTTTGACGGATCGCCTGCCTATCTTAAAACTGCAGTTGAAAAAAGCCTGAAGCGTTTGCAGACAGATGTGATTGATCTGTATTACGCACACCGTATTGACCCGAATGTGCCTGTTGAAGAGATGGTTGGCGCAATGGCTGATCTGGTGAAGGAAGGAAAGGTACGTTACCTTGGTCTTTCTGAAGCTTCAGCAAATTCTATCCGAAGAGCAAATGCAATACATCCGATTAGTGCACTGCAAAGTGAGTATTCCTTGCTGACCAGGGAAGTAGAAAGTGAAATATTGCCGGTATGTAAGGAACTGGGAATTTCTTTTATTCCTTTTAGTCCGCTGGCCAGAGGATTAGTGACCAATACATTAAATGTGGCAGAACTGGGCGATAACGATTTCCGGAAAACGCTGCCCCGTTATCAGGCCGAATACGCGGATAACAATAAAAGTCTGACAGCTGAATTTGCCAATCTTGCCGCGCAGAAAGAATGTACACCTGCACAGTTGGCTATCGCATGGGTGCTGGCACAGGGAGAAAACATTATTCCTATTCCCGGTACTAAACGCAGGAAATACCTGATCGATAATGCTGGTGCGGTTGACGTGGTACTTAGTTCTGCTGATCTGCAACTGCTGGAAGATATCCTTAAAAAATATCCAAATACAGGCGCACGTTACAATGAGTCGAACAATAAGTTTGTGGATAACAACTAGTGTATAGTTTGGAGCTTATATATTTGCAGGTATGAAACCTGCGGTATATAACTCTAAATATTTTATTGCTATCGGCTTTTTTATCTTTTTGTGTTTTACCGGCATGGGCTTATTCATGAAAAGTAAGTTCAATGAACGCACACAAAGGATCAGTCTGGATATGGCTACGAAGATCTACCAGCTGAAATCGAACGTGATCCGCAATGAGTTTAATAGTTTCGTCAAAGGTTTAGGCAATGCGGAAGTCATCGTCCCTTTGCTAAAAACGGAGTCGGACTTTTTTAAAGAAGAACGTCTTTTTAATTCCCTGCTGCTGAGCCACTCAAAAGTACATCACGGCTGGTATGCTATTGTAAAAGGTCGCGATACGGCTTACCATACCATCACAAAGCAAAAAAATAAATATGTTAAGGACGCTGGACTTGTTTATCAGCGAAATTGGATCCGTACACAATTGAACAGAAGGGATACTGTTGTAAGAAGCAGTACGCTGATCAGTGTGAACGATTCCCTTCATTGTCTGCTCGCTGCAAGACACCAACTGGCCGACTCATCAATCCTGATTTTTGGTCTTGATATCAATTTCAATGAATTACAGCATTATTTATGGAGTGTGGACAGTACCGGGCGTGCTTCTGCATTTATAGTAGATTCAAACAGATTGTATATCACCAATCAGGATGAGAAACTGATCGGTCAAAAAGTTCCCGAGAGGGAAAAGATGAAAGGGGGAACCACCTTATCGGATAGTGTAAGCAGTTATGAGATTGTCAATTCTTCTTATTTACAGGTTCCGGTAGTCAGGTTTTACACGCCTTTAAATATTGGAAAAATGAACTGGACGATGGTCGTGGATACACCTGTTTTTGTGATAGACGAAGATGTAAAAGCTATCGAGAAATACGTGCTCATTATGTTTGTGAGCACTGCGCTAATTATACTGGGACTCATTGGCTGGTCGCAGGCCAAATGGCAGAAAGAGTTTATGATGCGACAGGAGGCGGAGCTGACTGCCGAGCGGAAACAAAAAGAGAATGCGCTGCTGCAGCTGGATAAACTGAAAGAAAAAGTGAATCCTCATTTTCTGTTCAACTCCTTAAGTTCATTAAATGGTTTGATTGAAGAGCAGCCGGAACTGGCAAAGTCCTTCGTTGTTAAACTATCCAGGGTATACCGGTATGTCCTTGATCCATCACCGGGTGGCTTAGAGGAAGTATCCAAAGAAATCAGATTTGCGAGTGAATATTTCTTTTTATTGAAAATCAGGTTCGGTGAATCCCTGGCCTCCCTGGTCGTAGATATCTCAGCAGAACATCAGGCAGCATACATTCCTTTTATGAGTTTGCAGACATTGGTAGAAAATGCAGTAAAACATAATGTGGTGTCAAAATCGCGTCCCCTCCATATTACGATGAAAAGTGAGGGCGATGGAATAATGGTAACTAATAATTTGCAGTTGCGAAATGATGTTAAAGATTCAGGAAAACAGGGCTTGAATTATTTACAGAGTGTATATGCACATTTTGGCGACTACTATTTAGTCTCTACAATTGAAAATGATACATATAAATGCTTTTTACCAGTAATTACAATTGTGTCCACTCCTTAAAACTGCGCTTTCACCTCAGAAAACTGCTGTTTGGCGTTGAGTAATTTTAAAATATGCCAACTAAGCATGATTTTGTAGCATGATTTTGAATAAAAAAGTTTTGAAAATTGCTTCTACTGCATTTTTCTTGTTTTTATTTGGTGTGAATGGATTTGCTCAAATCCCTAAAAAATTACCAAAGCCTGCGCATAAAAAAACAGTAGCAGATGCTGTAAGAAAAAAAGTTACTGATAGTCTTAAAAAAGGTGCGGATAGCTCCAAAACGAAGTCGCTGAAAAGTTATGCTGATTTATTAAAAAAAGCAACAACTGTTAAAGGCTTGTTTAAAGTCCATCAGGTAGAGACGGATTACTATTTCGAAGTGCCTCTGGCCCTGATGAATAAAGATTTTCTGCTTGTTAACAAGATCTCCTCAGTGCCAATGGCATTAAACGAATCGGGCTTGAATAAAGGGATGAACTTTGAAAACAAAGTGATCCGCTTCTCAAGAAACAAACTGGCCGGTACGGTCTGGGTTAAAACCATTGTGCCACAGATAGAATCTGTTGTGGGTGATGCGATTACCCGCTCAGTAAATGATAACTTTACCGGATCTGTAATCGAATCTTTCAAAATAGAAGCCTATTCGCCGGATTCATCCGCGGTGGTGATCAAGATGAATAAAGTTTTTGATGGTACAGAGAAGAGTTTCAATGATGTATTTACTGATATCGGCCTGGGTACATCTGCCAAAACATCTTTATCTTCCATAGAACGCATTAAAAGTTTTCCTCAGAATATAGTAGTTCGCGCCCTGTTAAGTACCAGGGTTACTGAAGGACAAAGCAGCATCCCGATCAGCGTTGCGGTAACCACTAACCTGTTACTGTTGCCGGAAATTCCAATGAAACCACGTTTCGCGGATAACAGAGTGGGCTTTTTTAGTACACCCAGATGGTATTTTTCTGATGCTCAGCATAAAATGGAAAGCAGGGAACTGGTTACCCGCTGGAGGATGGAACCTAAAGCAGCAGATCGTGCGCGTTACCTGAAAGGTGAACTGGTAGAGCCTGTAAAGCCTATTATATTTTATATAGATCCGGCAACACCTCCACAATGGAGAAAACAGATTATTGCGGGTGTGGTAGACTGGCAAAAGGCTTTTGAACAAGCGGGTTTTAAAAATGCAATTCAGGCAAGAGAAGTTAGGGATACGGCTGATTACGATGGTGATGATATACGTTATTCAGAAATTACCTATGCCGCATCGCCGAAATCCAATGCCATGGGGCCGGCGGTGGTAGATCCGCGTTCCGGCGAAATTCTTGAGTCTGATGTGATCTGGTGGCATAATGTGATGACCTCTTTGCAATCCTGGATGCGCGTGCAGACGGGTGTAATTGATACAGGAGCAAGGTCAAATAAACTGAGCGACGATAGAATGGGACATGCCATCCGTTTCGTTTCTTCGCATGAGATTGGTCATACATTGGGTTTAAAGCACAATATGGGTGCTTCCACTTCTTTCCCGGTTGATTCTTTACGTTCTCCTGCTTTTACAAACAGGATGGGTGGTACGGCATCTTCAATTATGGATTATGCCCGTTTCAACTATGTAGCGCAGCCGGAAGATAAAGTAACTAATATTACTCCTCAGATTGGTGTATATGATAAATATGCAATCGCCTGGGGGTATCGCTGGTTAGACGTTGCAGATGCACACGATGAGTTGCCGTTGCTGAAAAGCTGGATCAAATTGCACGAAAACGATCCTTTATACCATTATGGCGAGCAGCAGAGCTCCATGAATATCGTTGATCCAAGAGCGCAATCTGAAGATCTGGGAGATGATGCGGTTAAAGCAAGTCGCTACGGACTAGCGAACCTGAAACGTTTGATTCCACAGATAGCGGACTGGTCGGCCAAAGATGGCGAAGATTATTACCAAACGGGCAAGTTGTACATGGCTGCTTTAGGACAGTGGCAAACTTATGCAGAGCACGTAACTGCAAACATTGGTGGTTACTACCTTGAAAATCCTGTAAGCGGCGATCGCAAGAATACGTATACACCAGTTCCTGTAGCTGTACAGCAAGGTGCGCTGGATTATATCAAAGACCAGGTATTTACGATGCCGGATTGGTTATTTGATAAAGCATTGCTACAAAAAACCTTCCCTATTAAAGATACTCCTCTTGGTCCTTTTGAATATGCACCATACAATTTGCGCCGCGAATTTCAATACGGTTTGCTCTACAGTCTGATGAGTGAAGAGCGCTTGTTAAGAATGTTCGAGATGGAATTGATGGAGGACAAAGAAAAGGTCTTTACAGTAGCAACATTGTTAAATGATGTGAGGAATTCCGTATTTGCACAAACCTTAAAAGGTCGCCAGCTATCTATTACAGACAGGATGTTACAGCAGAACTATGTTGATGTTTTACTCGTAAGCACTGATAAAATGCTGGACAAGGTGACTAAAAAATCATTGCAGCCTGCTGCATTAATGAATCTTCCGCAAACATGTGATCTGGGGCTGGATAAAGGTTTAGAAAAGATGGATAACCCTACTATAACACTGAGAAACATCTACGTGACATCAATGAGTCGTACATCTGATGTAGCATCTGCTAAACGCGGAGAGTTATTACGGATTGTAGCCCTGTTGGAGAAACACAAAAACAATGGAGATCAGGCGACGAAAAGTCATTATGAAGACCTGATTCTTAGAATCCGTCAAAGTCTTAGAATTAATTAAAATATCATAACCCAACTAAACTATACACAAATGAATAAACTTTTACTTTTAATGCTTTTTCTGTTTGGCCTTGGCTTTTCAGGATATAGCCAGAATCAGTCAACCATTACCGGGCAGGTCTTGGATGCTGGTGGAAAACCCATACCGGGAGCTTCCGTATATGTTGACAAATCAACCATAGGGGAGCAGACTGGTGTACCCGGTGTAATTCAGAACAGCGCAATTGGAACAGTAACCAATACTGCTGGTAAATTCAGTTTAACAGTACCTGAAGGTACGCAGAATATCCGCGTCAGTTATCTCGGATATAATTCAGTGCTGGTTAATGTGATCAATAAAACGAATATTACGGTATCACTTCAAAGCAATGACAATAATTTAGGTGAGGTAATTGTGAATGGTTATACCACGACTGCCAAGCGTAAAAATACCACTTCCATTGCTGTAGTTGATTATGAGAAAATCCGTCAGGCGGGTGTTTCAGGAATTGACCAGTTGCTGGAAGGGCAGGTTGCCGGTGTATCGGTTACCAGTTTAAGCGGAGGGCCATCATCTGCACCTAAGATCCGTATCCGTGGTACAGTTTCATTAAATGGGGGTCAGGATCCTTTATGGGTATTGGACGGTATTCCTTTGGAAGGAACGAACCTGCCAAATATCTATGATAAGGAAGCGCTGGATCAGCTGCGCAACTTGCCGATTGCGGGTTTGAATCCTGATGATATCGCGGATATTACTATCCTGAAAGATGCGGCAGCAACAGCTATTTATGGTGCAAGAGCAGCAAATGGTGTTATTGTAGTGACCACAAAAAGAGGTAAAAAAGGACCGGTTGCGATCAGTTTCAACGCCAATACTTTTATTGCGCAGCGACCTGATTTCGACAAGCTGAATCTGATGAATTCAAATGAGAAGGTCGACTTTGAACTGGGGTTAATCTCAAGACCAGATTTAACTTACCGTGACGGACAAGGCGGCGTAACCAGAATCTTAAATGCAAATAATGAACTGAATACTTACAGAACCAGTGGTTTCGGTGGATTGAGTTCAGCCACACAACAAGCGATTAATGGTTTACGTCAGAACAATACAGACTGGGGCAAGGAATTATATCAGACTGCATTGAACCAGCAATATACTTTAAGCCTTTCTGGTGGGAACGATCAGGCGACTTATTATTTCTCTGGTGGTTATTATAATGAAAAAGGTACAACTATCGGTACAGGTCTGGAACGTTACAACATGACGTTAAAAACAGATTACAATATTTCAGATAAGCTGAAGTTTGGTGCGGCAGTATTTGCTTCAAAAACAGAGCGTAAGAACTACCTTACCGAAACTTCTGCTTTTACTAATCCATCTACTTATTCGAGAAATGTAAATCCTTATCAGACGGTAAGAGATGCGAATGGTAATTATGCATATGATCCGGATATTCTGGGAGCGGACAATGGCGACGTATATTTACCTTACAATATTATCGAAGAACGGAATAATACAAGGTATACTTTGGGCAATAAAAGTGTGAAAAGTATATTGAGCGCGGATTACAAAATATATAAAGACCTGAATTTTCATACTGAACTAGGCTTGCAGTTTGAAGAAACAAGTTCAGAAAAATACGCGGGTGTAGATTCTTATTATCAGCGTAAATTCAGGCAAGGAACAAGATATTATAACTCTGCTACTAAAAAATATGAATTCTTTCTTCCTGCCGGTGGAATTATCCAAAATCAGGAGACTTCTTTTTTCCAGTATAACTGGAAAACGTTAATGGAATACAAAAAAGTCATCAGCGATAAACATGAGATCGAGGCAAATGTTGGGAGTGAATTGAGAAGGAATAACAATGAAGATTTATTTACTCAGGCATTCGGTTTCAATGAGCGAACTTTAACAAGTCAAACTATCGCTTACCCTGCTAATTCAAGCGAAATTAACAATACTAAATATCGTACCTATCAAAAAGGAATGGTGACGAATGCCTTTGCTTCTATGTACGGTACATTGTCATATACTTATGATAGGAAATACACTGCTTATGGAAGTATCCGTTATGACGGATCAGATCTATTTGGTGTAGACCCTAAGTATAAATACCTGCCTATTTATTCTGCATCAGCGGCATGGAATGCAAGCGAAGAAGATTTTATAAAAAATATCAAAACGATCTCTAATTTACGTGTCCGTACTTCTTACGGTATTCAGGGTAACATCGATAAAAATACTTCCCCTTTTGTTGTAGGTACTTATGGAACAGGTGCAATATTACCAGGACCAAATGAAGATTTAATCTCAGTAACCAGCCCACCGAATAACAAATTACGCTGGGAGAAAACGTCTACATTTAATGCTGGTTTAGACTTAGGATTATTTAATAATGTTGTGCAGGTTACTTTTGATTATTACAATAGGAACAGTGTTGACTTAATTGGTTTACAGGCTTTAGGTTTAGAAACGGGATTTGATTTTACTAATGCGAACTTTGCACAAGTTAAAAATAAAGGATTAGAGCTCACCATCTCAACAAGAAATATCAATACAAAACAATTTACCTGGTCAACAGACTTTAACATTGCACATAACAAAAGCAAAGTCATTAAAGAAGAACCAAAGGTAAATCAATATAATCCTTCAAGGGCAGGTTATCCGGTAAATGCGTTATTTGTACTCAAAACCGCAGGGTTGGATGCAAATGGTATTCCTCAGTTTGTAAAGGATGGTAAAACAGTATCTTATGAAGATTTCTACAAGTTGTATGATCCATATGCCGATTTTTTTCCTGGTGAGGCATCAGAAAGCGCGCTTTCTGCAGCAGAATACAGAGACTTATATACCTATGCGGGTGATAGAGATCCTAAATACACTGGAGGTTTAACTAACCGTTTCCGTTATAAAAATATTGATTTGGCTGTTACAGCTATTTTTAACCTTGACCAAATGGTAACCAGTGCGCCTATATATGGGCCTGCTACAGTAGATCGCGGTCAGAATTATTCAAGAGATATTCTCAATGCATGGACACCTGAAAATACAGGTTCAACTTTGCCTCAGATTATTGGTAAAGATACTGGTGATGGCAGTAGGTGGATGGCTTTTAACTTTTTAAGTGATAATGACCCAGGCCGTTCGTATCAAAATCTTGATATTTTTGCAAAGAAAATAAGTTATGTCCGTATCAACAGTATTCGTTTAGGTTATACACTACCTTCAGGAATTGCTAAAAAGATAAAAGCGAATACCTTGAGATTTAGTGTTGAAGGCAGAAATCTTTTCGTTTTGGGTGGTGATTATAAAGGATATTTTGATCCTGAAACTTATGGTAATATCTACGCACAACCTATCACTAGAAGTATCTCTTTTGGTTTAAATGCAACATTTTAAGATTATTCAAATGAAGAAGATTATACAATTATCCGCTGTATTGTTGGTTTTACTAACATTAGGCAGCTGTAAAAAATATTTAGATATAGAACCGGTAGGAAGAGTGATTCCTAAAACTGTAGCAGATTACAGAGCTTTGATGACTTCTGCCTATTCAGGGTTTCCGCAGCATAAATCTTTGCTCGCTTTGCGCACAGATGAGGTAATATTGGATGAGTATGGCTTTGACTATTCCAGCCTTCGTGATATTGCCAGATGGAATGATAGTAACCCTGATGCTGTCACTGCAGACTTTCAGTATAATGCCTTTTACAAAACTATATTCTATGCAAATGAAGTGATTGCAAATATCGAATCTGCTGCAGGTAAAAATGCAGAGACAGATCAGATGAAAGGGGAGGCTTATTTACTTCGTGCATATAGTCACTTTGAACTGTTGAACCTGTATGCTAAACCATATAACAAAGCAACTGCATCAACTGATCGTGGTATTGCTTTATCGCTGAAACTTGATTTGGAACAAAATTACTCACTTTCAACTATTGAAGAGGTTTATACACAAGTATTAGCTGATATTGCAGAAGGACAGAAATTCCTGAACGTAACAACTTTTGAAGCAGGTAAAAATTACCGTTTCACAAAAGTTGCTGCCCTGGCATTTGCTGCAAGAGTTTATGAGTACAGGGGAGAATGGGCAAGCTCACTGGCTGCTGCACAACAGGCATTGGCATTGAACAGCACTTTGGAAGACTTAAATACAGCCGGGGCTATAATTCCTGCTAACTATCTTTCGAAAGAAAGTGTAATGAACCTGGAAAGAACAAATAATCCTACAGTTAGTAATTCTTCTTACATCTCTGATCATTTGCTGGGCATTTATAACCAGGCGAATGACTTACGTTTCCCGCTTTACTTCAGTAAATCCGGAGGTGACTATGTGTCTTTGAAAGGTGAGTCAATTGCATTAAAAGTTTCTTTCAGAACAGGCGAATTATACCTGATCCAGTCAGAAGCTGCTTTGCAATCGGGCAATACCCCTCTTGCACTGCAAAGTTTACTGGACTTAAAAGCAAAACGTCTTAAACCTGCGTACTTTGCTACAGAACGAGCCAGAATTTCAGCTTTGGGTTCAGCAGCACTATTACAGGAAATTATTGCAGAAAGAGAAAGAGAGCTGGCTTTGGAAGGTCACCGCTGGTATGACCTGAGACGTTATGGTCAGCCTTCGATCACCCACAATGTGGGCGGAGAAGATTTTACGCTACAGCAAAACGATCCAAGATATACCTTGCGCTTCCCGAAATCGGCCATCGCAAACAATCCGAATCTTCAATAATGGGTACAACCTGAAGACTTGATGGATGATAAACCAATAAAGTTAAAACTCCTGCCATTTTTTAGGCCGGAGTTTTTTTTTACATTTACGGGCAAACCACACACCATGAATGTATTGATTATTGAGGACGAAGAACTTGCAGCAACCACACTGCAGAATATGCTCGTGCACATTAATCCGAAAATACAGATCCTGGCAGTATTAGGTACGGTAGAAGCTGCGGTGAATTGGTTGCAGCAGCATACGGCCGACCTGCTTTTTATGGATATTCACTTAGGTGATGGGGAAAGCTTTCAGATCTTTCAGCAAATCACAGTAAGCAGTCCGGTGATATTTACAACCGCTTATGATCAATATACCTTAAAGGCTTTTAAAAATCAGGGGATCGACTATCTGCTGAAACCCTTCGATGAAGAAGATGTAAGAGCCGCTTTGCAAAAGCTCAGCAATATCAGAAAACCGGGACCGGTCATGCCGAAGCAGTTTATCCCGGATAATGAAGAAGTGGCGCATAAGATCCGTAACAGGTTTATGGTAAAGGCAGGCAAGCTGATTAAAACAGTTCCCTCAGAAGAAGTCGCTTATTTTATGGCCGATGATAAATACCTGTTTCTGGTCACTAAAGATGATCAGCATTATATCATTGAAGAAACAATAGGCAGTCTCGAACCTAAACTGGATACCGCTGCCTTTTTCAGGATCAACCGTAAGTTTATCATCCATATCAATGCCATCAAAGAAATGTATAAACTTTCCCGCAATCGGGTGAGAATAAATCTGCTTTATCAGCCGATAGATGTGGAAGTAGTAGTGAGTGAAGAGCGG
>Ga0247814_10001260_pt1 | contig 15306 bp, 18 predicted proteins | sample UWRJL179409R1_FD_179947 | JGI IMG/M metagenome (GOLD analysis project Ga0247814, IMG submission 179947) | Plant litter microbial communities from Arlington Agricultural Research Station in Wisconsin, United States - UWRJ-L179-409R-1 | ecosystem: Environmental > Terrestrial > Plant litter >...
GCCTTTGGCTACAAAAAAACAATGGGCCAGATTCCTAATGCCGCAGTAATAGGTAATGCCGGCAATGCTCCAGGTAATACCTATATCAATATAATGACAGATGTTTGGAACAGCCAGACAGGTGCTGGTTGGATGCCGGGAATTGCGCCCAACGTTTATGACAATTCTAACCCTACACGTACAAACGACTTCTATTTGATGAGCGGAAACTTTGTAAGGCTAAGGAGTATTACATTGGGTTATACAATGCCTTCTACACTTTTTCAAAACACGGCCGTGACCGGTATCCGTTTCTTCTTAGATGCTCAAAACGTAGCTAAGTTTACTAAATATAAGGGCTTTGACCCTGAATTTGCTTCAGAGAATCCTTACCCGCAGGCACTTTCTTTGTCTTTTGGATTTAATGTTAATTTTTAAAAAAAAATGATTATGAAAAACTTTTTTAAGCAAATTGGATTTTACTGCATTATAGGTTGCATTACACTTGCATCGTGTGATGATATGCTGGAGACAAAGATCTATACGGATATGACTCCTGAGAATTTTTTTAAGACAGAGGGAGATATAAAAGCTGGAGTTACGGGTATTTATATCCCGGTAACCACGAATTGGGGTTATGCAGACGGAGGTACGGGAGGCTGGTACAATGCGCTGTTTAATGCCGATATTAATGCATATCTGGCAGCTGGCTTTCTTTCCACCGATGAAGGCCATGCCTATTCTGACGGTAACGTTTACGAAAATTTCACTTTGGGGCCGTCTTCAGGCGGGGCACTTACAAATACGTATAATGTTATACGCTTTGTAGCGCGTGCTACAGATATCATTAACCAGATCCAGAACAGCCCTGTAAGTGATGCTCTTAAAAACCAATACATTGCAGAAGTTAAAACATTGCGTGCCTTTTATATGTTTACGTTGCTGGATTGGTTTGGGCCAACCAATGTAAAGCTCGATCCTGCAACACTAAACGATAATACAATTGCTCCCCGCCCGGATAATGCTACTTATGTAGGATATATAGAAAGCGACCTAAATGATGCTATTAATACGGCCGAATTTCCTGATAAATATAACGGGGACGCCGCTAACTGGGGGCGTATGTCTAAAGCTATTAGCTACGGCATACAAATGAGGCTTTACATGCATCAAAAAAATTGGGTTAAAGCAAAAGAAACTACCCAACAGCTAATGACTATGGGCTTTGGCCTTCAGGGCAATTATGAAGATGTATTTAATAATGCGCGTACCAACGAACACATTTGGTCAATCCCTTCTAATACTGCATCAGATAACTATTTTGTTACAGAGGTTCTTCCGGCTGATTTTAAAAAAGGCTTTAATTTAGACAATGAGCCTTACATGAGGGGAACTGAAAGTGATAGCTACGCCGGCTGGCAGGTGTATACCATGCGTTGGGCGTTTTACGACACTTTTGAGGAAACGGACGTACGTAAAAAAACAATACTTAGTAGTTACCAGACACAAAATGGCCAGTTAAAAACAAGGCCGGATATGAAGGGACCAATACCTATTAAATTTACCGGGACTCAGTTTGCAAACTGGGGAATACAGAAGGAGCAGCCTATAATCAGGTATGCAGAAGTGCTGTTATCGTATGCAGAAGCTGAGAATAATTTAAACGGTCCAACAGGCGATGCACTTGCAGCTGTAAGCTTAGTAGCAGGCAGGTCAAACGTTATTATACCGGCTTCGGCAACAGTAAGCCAACAGGCATTTAAGGATTTTATTTTGGCAGAGAGAGGCCGTGAGTTGTATTTTGAAGGCCAGCGCCGCCAGGACTTAATCAGAAATGATAAATATATAAATGCTGCAGTGGCAAGAGGTAAGAATGCTCAGCCATATAATACATTATACCCTATCCCTCAAAATGTGATTATTGAGTCTAATGGTATTATACAGCAAAATTCAGGTTATACAAATTAATATGCTAATAGGATAGTTAATGTAATTTAAAAGTTGCAAATGGGTTGTACAATTGTTGGTAGTTAGGTTTTAGCCTGTCTGCACTCTTAATTGGTGCAGGCAGGATTTTAACCGGCTTAGCAACCTGCTATACATAATAAATATGAATTGTAAATACCAAATTGTAATACCTCCATTTGATTTATTATATTTAGAAATACTAAAATGTACTTGTTTACACCATAAATTTTTATCTGATACTTTCTCTGGAATCACTTTATGAATGTTCAGTAATAATGCGCTAATAATCAACATCATGAAAAATATATACTTATGCACAGTATTCTTTGCTATGTTTTTAGGAGTCCAGGCCCAGCAAAAGCCAGCTGTAAATCAGCAATTAAACTTTAACGCAGATATTAAAGCTGTCGGAACAAGCGAACTTAAGATCAAGCGTGTAGATTCTTTACTGCAAAGCTTTGTAGATGAACATAAAGTTAGCAGCGTAGTTGGTTTCATTGCTAAAGGCGGAAATGTAGTATACAACAAAGCCTACGGTTTTAAGGATATTGAAAATCACGTTCCTGCTACTGTAAATGATTATTACATTTTATTTTCGCAAACTAAAGCTGTCGTTACGGTTGCATTTATGACTTTAGTCGAAAAAGGACTTGTATCTGTAGATGACCCTGTCTCGAAATATTTTCCTGAGATTTCAGATAAGGTCGTTACGGCAATCAATGACGACGGAACCTATCATACACGCCCGGTTTCAAGACCAATGACATTTGCGTATTTAATGTCTCACTCCTCGGGGTTGAATGCCGGTTTGGCCGGAAAAATACGTAAAGCAGAAGCAGAGCAAAAAGCCAAAACAGCAGAAAGCAAAAATGTAACACAAAAGGGTGCTGCGGTAGGGCAGAGAACTGGAGGAACAGGTACTTCAAAATACCTTAAGGAAGACATGCTTGCATTAGCTAAATATCCACTGGGTTTTGATCCCGGAAGCGAATGGAATTACCATGTAAGTACAAATATGCTTGCTTATATGATTGAACGAATTTCGGGTAAATCTTTACGTGAATATGTTAAATCATCGGTACTTAATCCTCTTGGAATGGATGAGACTGATTGGTACTATGAACCTGAGGCCCTAACTAAATTTGTAAAACCTTACAGTGCAATAGACGGTAAATTAGTGCTACAGTCTACCATGTTTAGTGACGGTACAGTGAGCAAAAATCAGACATTTGCGGAAGGTGCAATTGGACTTAACGGACCAATTGGAGATTATGCTAAATTTTGCCAGATGCTGCTAAATAAAGGCGAATATAATGGACAGCGTATACTAAAGGCAGAAACAATTGATATTATGACCAAGGTAAACCGTTTACCGGTAGTAAATGCGGGAGGAAAGGGATTTCAGTTCGGGCTTGGATTTGAGTTGTATAATGCAGAGAAAAAACCTGCACCGGAAGTCTCCAATACCGCATTTGCCTGGGGTGGTTTCTATGGCACGGAATATATTATAGATCCTGAAAATAATATGATTGCATTATTTTACCTTAATATGCCCCGTCATGAAACGCTTTCTCCTCTATTTATTAGTAAAGCTTATCAGTTGTTTAAATAGAAATCCTGATCTGCGGTACAGATATCAAATGGATTTAAATTTGGTAGATGTATTGCAGGTTTATCATACATATCATATAAAACCTTAAGATTCGTATTCCACATTTTTTTTCCAAAAAGAGTCTTTACTAATCGGAGTTATTTAAATGACTATTTATAGCTATTTAATGTATCAAATAACATCAAAAGAGGTATAAGGTGTAGACTGGAATCCCTCTCAGCCTACATGGCGGGATAAAGAGGAATTTCTTATTTGTCCCGCTTTTTTTTTGGCTATACATATTAACCATTAAATTGTTGAATTATAAATAATAGTGTAAATATAGAAATATTTTGGTGGATAAAACATGGTGATTAGAAATAACTACCATGTCTTTAAAGTGAAGTTTAATATGGGTTTTCCAAAGAAATAACACTTCCTCCTGTAGTTTGATTTTTTGTTTTTAATAACGTAAGGGCTGTAGTAAAACCTTTACCTTTGCTATAAAAGAATTACTTATGAAAAATAAAATTTTAATGCTTGGGTTTGCTTTTACTTTACTAAACCTTACAGCCTGTTCAGAAAAAAAAGATGCTGTAACAACTCAGGATCCGTCTGCGGCTGTTGATGCTATTGATACCACGGCGGCAGTAACAGATACCGTAAATACAGCTGCAATTCCCGCCGAAACTACTACAGAAGGCACAGATATTACCGTGAAAGGTGAAGTTACAGAGATTACCAACGGTAAAGACGGATACATGGCAAAAATTAAAGACAGCCAGGGAACATTTTATACAGCTACCATAAGCATACCTAATATGGCCGACCCAAAACAGTACCGCGCTGTTAAAGTGGGCGAGGTTATAAATGTTACCGGTACAACATTTACCCTGGGCGAAGAAACGGGCATTAAAGTGAGTTCACTACAATAGACGTTTACAAATATAAAAAATCCTGCAAGCTTTAATAACCTTGCAGGATTTTTGATTTTTAACTGGTTTTTATGCCTGGCGTGTATTGTTCCAATCTATTGTCCTGGATACATACATTACTGCTCCTAATATTATAAAAAGCCCTATACTACCTGCAAGCAGCGCATAGCTTTGCAGCTGGATTATTATGTAAATAAAACTGTATAGTGCAGTTAAGGATGTTGCTATAAAGAGCGGGAACTTTTTATTTTTTAGTATGGAGACCGAATACGTTGCTATCATCACCACTACGGCCACACCCGCAATAAGGTAAGCCAGCCTGAAACTGCTGTGCTCTGTTATAGATATAAGCAGCGTATAGAACATAATAAGTGCAAGCCCTATCATACCGTACTGAAAAATATGGATGCTTATTTTACTTATGCTTTGTATAAGGAAAAATATAAGGAACGTTAACCCTATTACCAGAAAGCCGTATTTAGCAGCACGCTCATTTTGCTGGTACTCATCTACCGGGATAAGGAATTTTACATTAAAGGCATAACGTTCAAGATCCGGAAGCGCTGTAAAATACTGTTGAACAAAGGGCCTGTTAAGGTGCGATATTTTCCAGTTGGCGGTAAAGCCATCGTCTCCCATTGTTTTCTTTTCGGGTAAAAAGTTGCCGTCAAACCCCGGAGTAATCCAGTTAGAAGTAATTTTTGTTTCTGTAATTTTTCCTATAGGTACCATGCCCAGCTGTTTGCTGCCATCATAACTAATAGAAAGGTCGAAAGACATATTGGCTGTAAAAATTTCCCTTATATTTATTGCAGGGGTTTCCAGTGTGGCAACAGTATCGGTTTCATTTTCACGGGCTACGGGTTCAAAAGTATATTGCTGCCCGTTAAAGTTTACATTTACAGCCCCTTTTATGCTCTTAAGGTTATTTGTATTAATAAGTATACTGGCTTTTTCCCAGTCTATATCTTCAGGAGCAATATTCTGCGAGCTAAAATCAGGGGTAGGGTAGTGGCCTTTAAAATTCATTTTGGCATTAAATACCGCTGCTTCATAATTGTACCGTGATTTATTTTCGGTCCTGGCATCGGCTATAGCCTTAAGTTCTTCTGGAAAGAAAAAGGCATAGTCAGTATAAGCAGACCGTTGTACCGTTACTTTTTTGGTAACCTTATCGGTCACTTCGGTCTCGGTTATAATTTTGTAAGGCACCTTAAGTACAGGGCCATAAAAATATACGTTGCCGCCCCACTTTTGGGTCATTTCGTCTGCCACGCCTTCCTGTAGTGTAGCCCTTTCATAAATAAGGCTTTTTACATATTCAAGAGGTATAAGCAGTACGAGTGTAAGTATCCCTACCATGATGACACGTGCGGTTGCCGATTGAAAAAAACTGTTGTTTTGTGGTTCAGGATGCTGGTAATTTTCCTGGCCGAAGTTTTGGTTTTGGTTGGTTTCCATAAATATGTTAAGATTTAAATTGTTTCAAGTACTAAATAAGTGTACAGAATTGCCACAGGAATGTTAAGTAACAGCACAGAAGCTTTTTGAAGAATAAGTAGTGCATATTGTTTATACATAAAGGCATATACAATAAACAGTAGAAGAAAAAGTATATTGATAATGAAAGCTGCATATAGGAAAATGAATCCCGGACTTACAAGTGCATGAGCTTTAGTAGTCATGAAAGCGACGAATAGTAAATTGCCAATAATAAAAGAAGATGAAAAAATGTATAAAGGCAGTACTAAAAGCTGCTTTATTTTTTTTGGTATTTTATTGATGTCCTGTTTTCCGGTGTATTGAGGATTGAAGAAGTTTAAAACGTGCTGCATAGGTATAGATTTAAGGATTATTTATTAATTTAAAAATTTTGCAAAACGGCACATCAGTATAAAATACAGGGCTGCCACCGGAATATTAGCCAGCATTAAGTACATACGGCTGTACAGTTCTTTTTTATATTTCTCATGGTAATAAGAAGCAATAAATACAATTGTTAATGTTGCAATATTAATGCTCACTACAGCCAGTAAACTATATACTATTGCAGTCGAGATGTAACTGTCTTTATCAGTATTCATAAGGAAAAAGAGCCAGGTGGTACCAAAAGCAAAGGTTAGCGCCCATACAACTACCGGAAACATTAACAGCCGATGTGGCCTTTTAGGTTGTTGCTTCATAGCCTACCGTATTAAAAATGTATCTTTAATACGTTCTAAAGGCAGGTGCAGCATGCCAAAATGGTCTACATCATAAAACCGTAAAGCGTGTTTACCATCTTTATACCTTTTATAAAAATAACCGGCATGGTGCGGGCAAAATATCAGGCCCACTGCCATAGCCGTAAGTGTGCGCAGGCTGTTAGACCCGTTCCCAAAAAGGTAATATTGCACTGCAATATCTTCTTTTACAGATACCTCTCCGCTACCTATTATTAATTGGTAAACATCTTCTGTTTCGGCAGTTACATTAGTGCCGCAATTGCTGTTTAGTAAATGCCTCCCTAATTTATTCCCAAGGCTTTCTTCCGGATATTTTACAAGTTGTGCTGCTGTAATGTGTTTTCTTTTACGTTCGAATTCTATTCGAACGGCTTCAATTTTTTCTTTCATGGTTTTCATAAGCTTGGTATTTAACTTTGAAATTCAAAGTAGATTTATAAAATTTTTTACTTTTGAGGAGTATAATACAGCCTAAACAGCAGGAATAAAAGCGTGCCGAAACCAAGGGTAATGCCCCATGCGGGCTTATAGGTTTCGGCAGCAATAAGGCTGTGTATAATATCTGTCATAAGGGCAAAGGGTTTATGCAGCACATCCCAGCTGTTATAGCGTAAAAAGCGGCCCAGGTAAATTCCAAACCCCGATAAAAGGCTGCTAAACAACATTATTGTTGTAGCTATAGCAGTGCTGAATTTTGCTGATACTATGCGATGCATATTTTTCATTGAGGCAAGGCCAAACAACAATCCGCAAATGGTAAACGATGCTATTAAAAGTATATCGAACCATACCGGTACGCCATTGTCTTTATAAAGGTGGATAAAATCGGTTATTATATATGGCGCGTTAGGCAGCGCTAACAGCCAAATTATAAAAGCAGGGTAGAAGGTCCATTTTTTTATGGCATTATTAATCATTATACCTGATATAGCTAATGGTGTGTAAGCAAGGAATAAATTCCAGATTAGGAAGAACATAAAAATGCTCTGTGTTAATTTTGCCCTTACCATTAGAAGCAAGAAGCAGAATGCTGCAAGTGAGAAGAGAAGTACGTGTTCCCGTAATTCTCGGGCTAATGTTGATTGAATTGTTTTCATAATTTATTTATGTAAAGTACTTTGTTTTTCAAAGTAAAAAGGTAAAAAAAATGGTTATGGTTTTTGTATTAATTTTTCAAGAGCATCAATGTGATCCCTAAAAGCTTTACGGCCTTCTTTAGTAGCCATATAGCGTGTATTTGGTTTTTTGCCAATAAACTGTTTCTCAATCATAATATAGCTTTCGGTTTCCAGTGCCTTTGCATGGCTGGCAAGGTTACCGTCTGTAACACCCAGTAATTCTTTTAGCGTATTAAAATCGGCATACTCATTTACCATAAGTATACTCATAATTCCCAACCGTATACGGTGGTCAAAGGCTTTGTTTATATGTTGTAAAATATTTTTCACTAAAAATTAATTGCGGTCGTATTTAAAGTGCATTATACCACCGTACAATATATGGCATACGCCAAAACCCAATGCCCAAAACTCTAATCCATAACCCATAAAGTAAGTGGCTGTAAGACCTATAATTACTATGGTAAGGCCTAAATACCGTACATCGCGCAGTGTATATTTACTTGCATTAATGCAGGCAAGGCCATAAAATAATAAAGTAACCGGAGCTATAAGGCCATAGTAATGATTTTTTATAAGTAAAATCGAAAAGATACCACCCGTAAGTAACGGTATAAGGAAATTTACAGCAAGGCGTTTAGATGTAGTATTCCAAACAGTTTCGCCATGTTTTTTAGCTTTCCTTAGTGTAAGTAAAATAGCAGTGCCAACAGATAGAATAAGTACCAGTACCGCAACGCCAAGAATAGCCTTAAATGAATAACTGTCTACAATTACGTAGCCGTCCTGCAGCCCGTCTATATACTTTATAAAGAAGGCTCCGGCAAGTGCATAAGCACCGGCCATAATGCCCGATAGGCCGCTAAGGGAAATAAACTGCGATGATTTGTCCATCATCTTTTTTATGTCCTGAATATCCTTTAAGTAGTTTTCCATTTTAAAGTACTTTGAATTGCAAAGTAAATTATAATAATTGATGTGACAAAGAAATAGGGGAGAAATTTTTAAATAAATTTATGTGAAGAATTGTTGTTTTAAATCAACCATTATTTAGTACTAATAAGTAACAACCCAATATTCTAACAATCAGGAAATCTAACCTACCAGCCATGTATAAGCATCGGCAAATTCCCGCGCCCAAAGCAATTCGCTATGCCTGCCGTTGTGTACTATCTTTTTATGTATTTGGGTGGCATTAGTAACCCGCTCTAAAACCAGTTGCTCCATGTGCTCTATATCGGGTACCATACCCATACTTTCATGGTCTCCGGCCATAAAGTAAATGCGCCCGCTTATTGTATCTATGCTATCCATGAGCTTAAATATTTCATCGCTAAACCAAAAAGAAGGAGAGAACACCCCGGCATTACCAAATACTTCCGGAAATTTTAATATTGCATAAAATGATATTAATCCACCTACCGAACTGCCAAAAATTGTGGTGTGCGCTTTATCGGTAATTGTTTTATAATTTTCATCAACATAAGGCTTAAGGGTTTTTACTATAAAATCAAGGTAATCATCGGCATGGCCACCTCCGTATTTCTCATTTTTATACGGTGTCATTTCATCTATACGGCGGTTGGTGCCCCCATGTTCTATACCTATAATAATAGCCTGAGAGTGCAGTACGTTAAGCTTATCTTCTACATGCCAGTCGCGTTTCTCGCTCTCGGCATGGTCAAACACATGTTGTCCGTCGTGCATGTAAATTACAGGAAAATGCTGATTGCCATCGTCATAATTATAAGGCAGGTACACCCAAATGGTTTTACTGCGGCCAAGCTGTGGTGCTTCTATAGTAAATTCGGTTACGGTACCTAAAGTCTGGTTGGATGCTGAAGTTTTCATGAATTGAAAATACTGCATTTTTACTAAACATAATACTGTGTTATGTAAAGTTTAGGAAATATATTACCTGCTGGCAGCAACACTTAGACCATTTGGGTTTAAAAGTAAGAATAGCATTTATGCTAACACACTAAAAATCACCTATACGAAATAGTTGTTACGCATGCGTTTGAAAGCTGCTTTCGCCATCTTCTTCTATACCCGCAGGATTTACTGCCATATCGCTTAAAGTTTTACCGCCCTTCATCCCAAAATCAAGTGTGCGTATAGGATACGGTATCATAATGTCGTTCTCATCATACGCCTTTTTAATGCGCATAATAGCCTCGCTGCCCACTTTTTTGTAAATTTTTAATTCGGCCGAATCGATCCACATACGTATGGCAAGATTAATAGAGCTATCGCCAAACGAGGTAAAGAAAAGGGTAGTAGGCTGGGTTTTAGAAATATCTTCTATATCCTTAACGGCATCAAGGGTTACCTGTTTTACCTTATCAAGATCGTCGCCATAAGAGACCCCTATTTGCAGGTCGAAACGGCGTTTATTAAGTGTGGTAAAATTTTCTATAGGGTTTTGAAAAACGTCTTTGTTTGGTATAATAACTACCGGGCCGGTAAAGGTGGCAATCACGGTATCGCGCAGGTTAACCTCGGCAACTTTACCCATAAAACCTTTTATCAGTACAATATCGCCCACTTTTATGGGCTTACGGAACGATATGAATATTCCCGACATAAAGTTGGCCGCAATATCCTGAAATGCAAAAGCCAGTGCCAAACCTAATATACCCGCACCTGCCAGTATAGAGGTAACCGCTTTATCAAGGTTTAAAATACTAAGTACGGTAAACAGCGTTATGCCTATAAAAACAAAATAAATTACCGATGCAAACAGGTTATTTAGCGTTGCATTATGCGACACCTTGCCTATAAGTTTTAATGCCAATCTTCTAACAAATTTTGCAATATAAAATCCTATTACAAGCAGTATTGCCGCAATAACAATATTGGGGAGCAGGCGTATTAGATCTTTACCCCAGGTGGTTAATTTATCGGTAAGTATACGGGTTACGGTGTTTATATCTATCTGTTCGGCCATAATGAGGATGATTTAGGTTTACGGATTGTACTGCATTTCATGTTAAAAAAACGTTCTTTTGCTAATTTAATAACAAGTTATGAGAGATAGGTAAGGCTTAAGTTTAATTTAAGATAATGGAACGCTGATAACACCGGCTGGCAGATGACCACAAATTTATAATGTAATGCAGCAGAGCACAGTCCGTAAGCCTTTTTAAATTGCGACTTTCAGAACTATTTCATTTTCAAATTTTAAACTATGGAATAAGGTACAGGAACACCCCTAAAAAATGCAGTGTGCTGCCTCCCAAAACAAACAGGTGCCAAATGGTATGGTTGTAGGGCATTTTTTCTTTAGCATAAAAGTAAATGCCAAAGGTGTAGCACAGCCCGCCGCCAAGTAAAAAGAAAAGTGCGCCTGTGGCGAGGTTTTCTATAAGCGGCTTTATGGCAATAATAATAAGCCATCCCATAAGGGCATAAAGGGTAAGCGACAGTTTTTCTGATTTTCGCAGCGGCGAAAATTTAAATATAAAACCGGCTATGGCAAACGCCCATATAAGCCCAAAGATCGTCCATCCCCAAACGCCCTTAAGGCCTAATAATGCAATAGGGGTGTAAGAGCCGGCAATAAGCAGGTAAATGCACAGGTGGTCTATGCGCTGTAAAAGGCGTTTCCAGCGCAGTTTCCAGGCCCAGTGGTACACGGTTGAGGCAGAATATAATAATACCAAACTGCTGCCAAAAATAATAGAAACTGCAATATGCATAAAAGTACCGTGGTAAACAGAATACAAGACCATTATGGCAAGCGCAATTACAGATAGTACAGCACCTGTACCATGGGTAACCACGTTCCATAATTCTTCGCTTTTTCTGTTTCTCTTTGCCATTGCTTTTGCCTGTTGTTACAAAGGTAATCAGTAATAGGTACGGGTATACTAAAGAAATTATAAATTGCAGTATTTACTTTTTTGTATGGTTGTGTGTATTTATAATTTTGAAGTGTCCTGTATAACTTTTGCAGGAAATTGGTTAATAACCGTATCAAGCCTTCTTTTATTGTATTGCTGTACAAGCGGCGGATACAGGTGAAAAATAACATTGCTTATTAATATTGGAACAAAAGCACCCTTATACAAATGCTTTACCTGGAAAAATACTGCAACAATTAACACACACATAAATGCAATAAGATGGCTAACCTCGGCGTAAGTCATTTCATTTCTTAAGCCAATTAGTTTTTCACGGTTAGGCCGTTCTTTTATTTTTAATATTGGGTTAAAATGCCTCCAGAATGATTTAATCACAATCTTCCTAAAAAGTAATACCGCCAAATAACGGTTTGCTGCATCACTTTTTATAAAATTAAAATTAGACAGATTACTATAAAAAGGTTTGTTCTTTATAGCATTGTTTATCAATAAACCAATTATAGAAAAACCGAATGCAAATGTTATAGAGAATATGTAAATTTTCATATTTAATGATTTTTTCAAATATAGGAATAGTATCACCAGTATTGTTGGGATAAATACATGCAGCAGAAAATTTTAATTGGGTATATTTGTAAGTATACACTTCACATGAATTATAATACCCTTACGAGATCCGGACTCAAAATTAGCGAGGTAAGCTTTGGCTGCATGTCTTTAAAAGCAAATGCTACAAATAACGATGCCATAATAGGCGAAGCAATTAATGGAGGAATTACCCTTTTTGATACTGCCGACCTGTATGAGAAAGGTGAAAATGAAAGGCTGTTAGGTAAAGCACTAAAGGGCAGGAGAAATGAAGTACTTGTTTCTACTAAAGTAGGTAACCGCTGGAAAGAAGACGGATCGGGCTGGGACTGGACACCGCGTAAAGATTATATACTAAAAGCTATTGATAATAGTCTGAAACGTTTACAAACCGACCATATAGACCTTTACCTGCTGCATGGCGGCACTATAGAAGACCCTATTGATGAGGTTATTGAGGCTTTTGAACGCTTAAAAGATACCGGGAAGATACGTGCTTATGGGGTATCATCTATCCGCCCTAATGTTATCCGGGAGTATGTAAAAAAATCTGCTATTGCTGCGGTAATGACTCAATACAGCTTTTTAGACCGCCGCCCGGAAGAAGCCACATTACAGCTTTTAAAAGATAATGAAGTTGGTGTTTTAGCCCGCGGTACAGTGGCTTCAGGATTATTAGTGAATAAACCGCCCAAAAGCTATCTTGATCTTGATGAAAATACTGTAGGTGCTATTATAAAAGAATTTAAAAAAAACTTGCCTAATGGCATGACAGCATTAACCACAGCAATACGTTATGCCGCAGATAATCCTGCCATAACTACAGCTGTAGTGGGCATACGCACTCAGGAACAGTTAACGGATGCATTAATAGCTACAAACGCAAATCCTTTGTTATCAAATCAATGGACTGAATTGCAATTGCTTTGGCCGGGCAATAAATATAATGAGCATAGGTAATTAAACTCTACTTATACGAAAGATATTATTTTAATAATCAAACATATAAGAATTTATTTACAATTAATTTTCGATGAAGTGCAATTATTTATCGATTAAATAACATCTTAGCTATTTGTTACTATTAAATCTATACTTATGTTTGTAACAATGAATCAAATAGAAGCAATGGATAGGTATTTTATAGTGATTGAGTTGCCGGGCGGCGATGAGTTAAAATTTTTAGAAGGCAGTAACAGTCCTGAAAATTTTTGGCCTTCGGCAGCACTTGCAATAGATAATGGAGAAGCATTAATTATTTGTAAAAGAGGGGATACAGGGGTTAGCGAAGATTTAAGGAAATACATAAGTACGTTAAACAAGTTTACCACTTTTGTATTGGCGCAGTTAAGTTTATGCGGCAAAGACTTTTTATGCGCAAACACTATTTATAAAAAGACAGCAGAGTGGATAAGGTATTCTGACAAGGAAGTTCTTATAGATGCTGATACTAATTTTCAATTAGTTACTTTAGGGGCAGCTTGATTATAAATACCTTAATAACCAGAACTATAGGTTAATTATTTTGTAATTTAATTGTAACGAAACCGTTATAGTTGTAAATTTATTAGAAAATAGATAACTGTTATGGAACATTATTTTGTTGTTTTAGAGCTTCCGGGAGGGGAGGAGCTAAAATTTAAAGATAGCGGGAATTGTCCCGATGCGTTTTGGGAAAAAGCTGCAGATATAATAGACAGGGGTGAAGCACAAATAATAAGTAAGCGGCAGGATACAGGAGTATCGGAAGAGTTACGAAAGCATCTTGTAAACATAAAAAAATTTACAACGTTTGTACTGGTGCACATGCAGTTTTGTACCACCGATTTTTTAAATGAAAAAGATATATTTAAAAAATTGTCGCGATGGCTTTCAAATGCCAGACGTGATTTAGTTATAGATACCGCAGATAATTTTCAGCTTGTTACTATAGACATTTAACCTTCTTTCTATGATGTAAATAATACTTATAAATATGAGGCTGCGCATTTACATCCGTTTACAAACTAATATTCTTATGAAAAATGCAGTAGCGATAAACTACTGCTTTTTTAATTAGTACATTTAAACAATGTGCATAGCTCTCAAAATAGTTTCTTTCCCTTAAAAAACTGTAGATAAGGCATGTTATAAGGCACAAATTATAAAAGCAAAAGGCCGGATATCACTTTTAATGAGTATCCGGCCTTTTATGTGCCTAAATGTATGTTGCAAAATCAATGTTGTGCAGCGGGTAGATATGGCTGCCCGTTAATGAACAAAATATAAATTATTGCTTGATAACTTTTATTGTTTTAGAACCTTCTGCCGAACTTACTTTAACCATATAAGTACCGGTAGAAAGTGCAGACATATCTACCTGCGCATCATTTTGGTTAACTGTTTTATTAATTACTTTTTGACCTACAAGGTTAAACACCTCTACTCCGGTAATGTTTTTAACATAGCTAACGTTTAGTACATTAGTTACCGGGTTAGGATAATATTTAAAGTTTGCCGATGTAAATTCACCTGCACCCGCAACAGGAGCAGAAACATTAATTAAATAGTCTTCAACCTGGCCATAATCAAAACCATCTTCGGTTTCACATGGGGCATCAGTATAGAGGTTATATAGCTTAAATACCCTCATGCTTGTATTGCCAATAGCTGCATCTGGAGGTATTGCTATAGTACCAGTAACCTGTTGTCCATCAGTTCCGTCAGAATTCGTAAGCATACCTATTTGAAAAGATTCTCCTGCGTCTGTAAAATCGCCATTTTGGTTAAAATCTATATAAACGGTAAAATAATTCCTGAAATTCCCAACAGTATTTCCTTCAAGGGTAATAGGATAACTTTCGCCCTGTGTAACTTCGCCGGGAGTTAAACCCCTAAAATCCTCCATATCATCCAAAGTGTCAGGGTCATTTGAAGAAGCATTATCTATACCTGCAAATTCAACCCTTGTTATAGGCTCGGTGCCATTAGAGAAAGATACATCACATATACATACAAACCCGTTATTAACAACTTCTACAGCCTCACTTGTAACTG
>Ga0247814_10001263_pt1 | contig 15279 bp, 14 predicted proteins | sample UWRJL179409R1_FD_179947 | JGI IMG/M metagenome (GOLD analysis project Ga0247814, IMG submission 179947) | Plant litter microbial communities from Arlington Agricultural Research Station in Wisconsin, United States - UWRJ-L179-409R-1 | ecosystem: Environmental > Terrestrial > Plant litter >...
TCCGTAATGTTTGGTTTGACGATATATCCAAGAGAGATGAGTTGATGAATAGCGGCCGAACCAGCACATGGCAGATTTACCAGTCTCCAAGCAGGATCACCGTTACTAGCCCAATTATTTGACGAAGAGATAAATTGTTCAGAGGTATTTCCACCATAGGTAACTGCAGTGTACGAACGTACACACATTTCAAGGCTGCAGGAGACGGCGCCAACACAAGTCTCGTCTTTACAAGTCCCGGAACGAACTGACTCTATAGTCTCTGCATCTAGGAGAAATAAATGTTCACCGGTCGAAACATCATAACTTGCATCGAGCAGTGTATGCAAAAGCCCATCACCTAGATCCCTTGAATTTGGGACCGACAGATTACTATTCGCAGGCAGATTATAAGAACACACCGAATCAGATGAGCAGATTGTTTCAATTTCTGCTGTCGCATCCCTGCAGCTGGAGCAATATGCGAGCGAGTGATAAGTCTCATCAAAGGTACAATTTCCAGTAGGACAACTCGCGGTTGTGGTGGAGTGTTGTCGACCTAGAATTCCAGAAGTTATAGTTTGCTGAAGCTTGAGAGACGGGCTCATTATACCCTGGCCATACTCATTGAAATAATTCGTTGCGGGTATAGTGGCAATAGCGTTTTTCATTATGTTATCTTTTGAATGGTATCGAATGATTTGCTGGGCGAAAGGATCTAGAGCTAGGGCTAGAATGATAATGGTTGCCCCAATAGAAACACTAGGTGACCTGCTATCACTTTAGTATATCTTGATTATTGATTTTAACGAAGACTAAATGTACCAAGCTACTACTAAAAGAAAAATTGGAAACGGAAATGTGACTCCTCACCTCCAACCTGCGACCCAAAGGAGTTTGATCGCACCAATTGGACCTCTGGTAGAGTTGTCAAAAGTCTCAAGGTCCCTCAAATTTTGTTTATCTGAGAACCATTGCCATTTGAACTGTCCTAGTCCTATTGACCAAAACCAAGTTAATATAATAATCTCGAACTATACTTTAGAGTACATACCCTGGGAAACAACTAAAATCATAGCAGATTTCAGCACCGTGGTTTCGACTGATACTAGCACATTGAAACTAATATAAAGTGGCCAGTCCTCCAATGCTCGGTCATTACACAACCACAGGGTTGTCACTAGGAGCCCAAATGTTCCTAGCACCAAGACCGTGCAAAAGTACTCCAGCCACCAATCTCTAATAATGTTCACGAACCATGGAGCTCTCTTAGGACAAGGAATTGGTGTATTTGATAGAGGAGAATTATTCAGGGTAGAGATATCTGTGTCCTGGCTTAGTGGTGTTGAATGACCAGAATGACCAACAGAAATACTCTGAGAACCCAGAAGTGGTCGTGTTTTATCTAGGGCACTTATTTCATTTGTAATTATGTCGTTGCTCCGCCCCATATTGCCAGAAACAGGTACAACGATAGATAAAAACTCAGAGGTCATACTTTTCTTTGTTGTTTCGATTGCGGTATCGGTTACCACAGGCCATTTCTTTTGCAATGCTACTTCCTTGCGAGGGCTTTGCTTCTGCTTCCTTTCCATTATTGTGTTGATTTTAGCTGAGAGAGTATTGGAATAGTCAGATCAGGGTAGGTTTTCTGAGTCAGGATATTAGTAGCAATCGTTGTGAAAGCATGAAATGAATGTTAAGATGTCCAACGAGGCCTTTTTAATTTAGATAAGTTTGTGCATGTCTAAGCCCTTGTACTACAACGTTCCTGCACTCAGCCTCGACTTGGGGGCCTAAGTTTCGGAGCCAGGTGTGTCATCTTTGCCGTCTACTCTGCCTAAATTCCATATTGGATGCGGCCTGCAACCTCGTTCTAAAGAATCAATATTAATTAAGATATCTTTGGAGAACCAATGACGTGTGTCAACAATAAAATCTGTAGTAGCAGGTCACATGTATTGCAGACGATGCAGCGAGACTAGTGGTCAGGATAGATGAGGATAAAAAAGATATGGACCAGAGTGTTGAAAAAGAGACCCTGAAGATAGTTTATTACCGGAGCCGCTTAATACTTTTAATGTAAGCCAAGAGAAAAACTTTAAGGATGTCGGGAATTACTAGTAAGCGAGTATTACTTAAAAAGGAAAAGAATATCATCTAGTGATCTGTATAAATGATTTGACTTTGATGAAAAGAGGATAGATTCTCGGATCAGAGTAGGGCATTGTATCAGGATTGTTAGTCAACGCTACAGTGGGTGCTTCTAATGTATTATTAAGTCATCGTCTCTTGGCCATTCAAACATAACATGCCATCTCAGGATTGATGGAAGTGCTCAGACGTGGTTTAGCTTCAGATCGTAAATAAGTGACGACGAGATGGTCTTGCGGTGCTCTAAAGTCAGGACTATATTCACGTTGATAGGCTTCATCCAATTTGGTAAACTTTTCACTGTAAGTATGTCCATAGTGACAGGTCATATATCTGGTACTTCCACGATGGGTTTGATGACGAGTGCCTCAAAATTTAGTTTGTCGACATCACCAAGACAGGGTACAGCTCTCACTCCCTTGGACAAGCATCTATCTCTCCTAAAAATGTATATAGCTGCAAAAATGAATTGAGGCGTTCTTCGGTGAAATAATGGGTGTAAATATAGACCATTTTGAGCAGACTATAATCTCGTTACTACAACAGTGCTTGTGATCTCTGTAGTTAAAGATGTTGTTATGGTTGCTGAGATGAATTTGGTGACGGTAATTCCAGGTGCTAATGTCGAATTTTGGATAAAGCTTTGGGTAAATAACGAATTATAATATACACTGCTGTTTGAATTTGCCGTGCAGCAGCATGTTATCGACATACTGTTGCTCGCCGCGGCCATATCAGCAGATGTGCTAGCGTTAAATGCCATACTATTTGCGAATTTTGCCTCATCCACACTCTTTTGTCCGTACAGAAGCGAAATAATCGCGATGAAGAATGCTAAGACCGCAAACCAAAATGCTCCAATAGTAGCCCATAGCGTCGCCCAAGCTCTAGGTCGACGCCTGTCAATCACATATACCGGAAAGCTTGCATGATCCGAATTATTGAATTCGTTTTGAAGTTTGTAAAGCCTTTCGTTCCAATATGTATAGTGATGTAACTCTCTGCTTATCTTTTCCCTGATTATTTCTTGTTCCGCGGCCCAGGGATCGAGACGTTCTTGTCGTTTATAGCGTTCTGCTACTCTCCTTTTGTACCACATCCGGCACTTTGGCCAATCTGGAAGTATAAGACCCAAAGTCTGGAGTGTTTCTTTTGCAAGGTTGTTAAGCATTGGTATATTGCTGTGTTTCAGTCAACGGAACAATCTCCAGAAAAGGCATCGGGCTAACAGGAGATAGCCTTACGTATCTAGTAGTTCTTCAAGCACCGTCGCGTTGTGAAAGATATAGAGGGTACGTCTTCTCTTGCTCTCTTTTTCCGAGACCAAATGAAGGTGCTCTAAAAGATTACTAGTCCACTTTATCTCTATCCCTCCCAAATGTTCCATATCTCGGAGGGTATAGAAGCCATCAAAATGTTCTTCCTGGCCGTCCCCGAGTCCTTCTTTCACCTTGCAATGATTTATCAGTATCTCATTGAGGTTCTTCGACTGATCAGATGGATACAAAGGTCGTTGAATCCCAGGGGTTGGCATAGCCCCTATATCATTGATTTTCACCATCAACCAAAGGTAAACCCCTAATGATATCGATCTCTTAACATTTCTTTCGTGGGTCACCTATGAAGACCATAGAGTCAGTGCTATCAAGCAAAGCTTTTGTTAAATGATATAAGAAAATCAGTATTTTTAGCATACATCGGTAATAGCGTTATGTCGCCGCATCTCGCCGGGCTTTAATTTAAGATCCCAGACCAAAGGAAGTGTCCAGACCCAATTTAGCTTTAGCCAGTGAATAAGTCTCATTAGCTCCCCATAGGTACCAACGCCATGGTGTTGTAGTACCAAGTATCGGCACGAATCTAAGAAAAAATCAAAATATGGGTCAAATCGAGCGATTCTAGTTTCTCTAGTGCCATCAGGAATTGTTCATCTTCTTTAAGAATACGGGACAAAGTTTTGGTGGGCGAAACACTTACAATTCTTCGGGCTCAAGTTCATCTAGCCATTGAGGAGCCCAAAGGACGCGAATGATAAATTTTCGGTCCGCATTATCAAGGGCGAGACGTTGTCCACCTAACGGTTCATTTACCCATTGCCAATTTGCTAGTTGAGCCTCCATTCCATATGCAACTACTCTTTCATAAGGAGGTGAAGATTCAACGTGTTAAATTGGGCGAGTTTGTGACTACGATCTTTCCTTGGAGACACAACTCACGTGCGTGGACTTTGCCTAATGCAAAGAACGCTCACCTGCCACTTGTACAGGCTCGACAGGCTCGACAAGGAATCCGAGAGGACATAATTATTCTTACACCGCCTTTCTTCTGCCACCAACCAAAACATTCCGCACATACAACTTTAACCATGTCAATAAAGGCTATGTGACTATACTATAAGCAGGGGTCTACGTACAACTCTTCCTGTTGCCCAAGCAGGTGATTCTCGAGAACAGAAATGTTATAACAACCCCACATCTTCAAATGGAGCCTTAAACCTTTTAAAGATCGAGAGACCGCGCGTTGAGTTCACTTAGCATGGCGGAAGCGAATGGTTGGGCACTCGCTAGGGGACTAACACAAGGCTGTATCTATTTGTATGGTCTTTTTGAAAATATCAAGGATTTGCCAGAAGACGTGAAGTTACTGATTGCCGAGGTTGAGATATTGCTCAATGTATCAAAGTCGATCGAGGCACAACTAAAAGCTGCCGTTCTGGGTGGAGTGTCTCCGGAAGCAGATTTCCGCCCCGCACTGGAACAATGTGTTCATACAATAACATCTTTGAAAAATGAAGTAGCAGAAGATATTGCAAGGTATAGACTGAAGGGATTTGTCTCGAAGCAGAATGAGAGCATGGAGAAATGGCTGTTCCAGATCGAGCAGACCAAGAGACAGGCTCAGATAGTGCTTTTAAAATTGGGGCTGTAAGTTATATCGCCTTAACACTTGATCATAAATTAGCTAAGTTAGGTAAAGAGCCTTAAAAGAAGAACAAGCAGGTATCGAGATACTATCTCTAACTGCTCAAAACGATGTTATCGTTGGTGGACCCGAGCCTTTGAGCATCTATGGCCTACCAAATCCAAACGTAAACTCTGACCTTGAACTCCTCGGGACACTTGGTGGTCCATGGCAGGCATGGGATTTTGTCGGAAAGATAGACGGGGAATTCATAGCCACGTTGAATGCATTTAAACAATTCATTAACGAAGGCCTCAGGTTCATTCATGCAGATAGATTTTACATAGGAATGTTCGGGACGGTCAAGCAAAATGCACGTCCTACTATTGTGGCCATGTGCTTCACCAAACAGACACGTCTTTCTCTGGGAGAGCTGAAAAAGCTTTATGAAGATTTCCCTAATTGGACGACCAGGTATGATCGATATCAGGTTCCTCATATTGCGGGATTTATGATATTAGTTCTCCACGGCGATATATCTGGTTTCTCGCTCGATGAAGCTCCGCCAACGCCCCTAGAACATCTCACCCCTGGGGTGATGCGGGCATGGCAAGGGTATTCATCTAGCAAGAAATCCCAAATTATTACCAGTCAACTTGAATCTCCTAGAACTTCAAATCAACAGCCGAGAACTGTAGATCCTCAACCTCAACAGCCAAATCCACATACCGGCCAAGAGTCTGAGCAATCCGTCTCCGAAGGTCTCCAAGACCGAACCACATCTTCCCATCATGAAAAGGACGCTAATAGAGAACAACGCAAAATATTGCACCCACCAATCAACCCACCAAACTATTTCCCCAAGGTATTTAGTCCCATCACCCACACTTCCCGATACAAGAAACTCTTTCGTCCACGAATCTGGCCTCTTCCTCTCGACCCAGACTCACAACGTGAATGGCAATACATCAAAACCCGAATTGAATTGCTAGTCTGCCGTACACCCGCGTCCTCCAAAGGAAAATCAACCCCCATCGTCATAATCCAAGGATTTGTCGTAGGTCCCACGGAAAGATTACGTTTCCCAACCGTGCTCATCTGCTCAAACTCGCTTCATTATGCTTACGAGCTCCAAAAAGCCATTGAAAAGAATTCGATTCTGGATGGAAAGAACTTTAGGACGTTGATTGCAGATGGACCGGTCAATACGGGGCAGATTGAGACCACAGGACTGCCTAAAGCCGGGGATAATAATATTTCTGGCAGTTATTTTGCGGAAATCATGGATATCTGGCTTGACAGGCCGAGAAGGAAGAGATCAGATGAGGAACTCGGTAGCTTAGAACAGTAGAACTCTGAAACTTATCTTCCACTTAGATAGGAGCAGATTATATTCATAAGTCAGTAGAAATATCTCAATCATGTACTATACTAAATTGTTCCATAGTCCAATGCAATGCTGAGGATCTATGCTGAGGACCTTCTGCTTCTACTGACAACTATCATGAGACTCAATCGTCGGCAGCCGACAACATTCACATATGGATAAATAATAGTATATACAGGATTCAAGTGTTTGGCATAGAGAAGCATTTGACGGGGCCTTAAATATTCACTATATTCTGTCACTAACCTAGGCATCGCTCAATCTGTCACCCATCTCTTGCCCTCTCCCTCCCCCCTATTCCACCCTCACTTAGGGGCGAGTCGTTTCAGCTAGTTGCTGAGTTAATTACTCGCGGCATTTGAATTGCATATGTTTAGTTATATATCACCGTTGATAGTGAGAAGGCCGTTTTGACCGTCTTATGCCACTGCTTGTGACCGAATATGATTGCAGTAGATAATATAATCGTCAATGGATATCTTTGGTAAGCTTGGACTTGTACAAGGGCTTGTAAATTTCGCCAGCGACGGTTGCCAATCCCATTTACGTGATTCGTGTTTTGTGATTCTGTGGGTGATGTTTTTGAGAAATGATCCGAAACGTAACGAATGCCAATCGAGCATTATGGCCAAGAATTCTAGTCGTTCGGTTGCAGAAAATGTCGTCTTATGGTGCATGGCTATTAGATATGTTGCATTTCAGTGGTAGAAGAAAAATATACATAGGTGGGAACTTCAATAAGGAGATACACTTATGCTATTAAAGTAGAATAATGATGAGGCCCACAAGTAACTTTTTTTCTATATCTAGTTCCTGTAGGTATATACCACTCAATCTAATCGCTGTGCACCTCATTAATCATCCACATCACCCCTCCCCGTCAAGGGTCCAGCAAGACCCTTCATTCTCCGGCCCAATAGATCCTCAGTACTAGCCAGACTCACCATACTCTTCTTTCTGGTAATCTTTGGCTTGTCACTTTGTGACTTTCTTCTCCCCATTTCTTCTCTTAACAGTGCCTCTTTCTGTCTACGTTCGTTTCTGTCAGCATCAAGCTTCGCTTTGCTTTTTTTTGACATGCTCATCTCCAGCCCAAAGTCTTCCTCGCCACTACTTTCTGTCTGGTGTCTTCGGTGGTGCATGGCTCGTTTCCCATGATATCCGACTGGGGATAATAGTTCTTTTTGCTCAGTTTCTGTAAATATCTCTTCAATCCAACGACCACAGCGAAAGATGTGTTTCCAGCCTTCAGGAAATACACCGACGAATTGAAGAAATCCGTGACTAATCCCAGGGATCAAGACTACTTCGACCACATCGCGATCATCGAACTCCTTTTGCAAGTGGACATTATGTGACTGCTCAGCACGATGTTTCGCTTCCTTCGCACGACGCAAACGCCCAGCAAATATCACAGTATCATCGACCAGTGGATCTCGCTCTCCTGTCAGGAAATATGTTTTGGGAAATTGAGCGAGGAGGGAGTCTGGGGCCAGGATAGGACATAATAAATAGTCTTGGCTGAAATCTGGCCGGTTGTGAGGGCCAATGTACAGAATAATCATTGCGCGCATCATTTCAGGGGTAAGAATACGGTCACTGAAGTATGAGAGCATTGACGACATGGCGAGGCGAGTTTTCATCGGTTCAGGTCTGTGAGAGCCAGATGATCGACGAGTATGTGCTTTGGTAAGAGCCGGGGAGAGATCGTGCGGGGCGGCTGTAGAAAATGCAGGTTGGGGTGAGGTGAGGGATGCTATGGCTGGTGATGGCGACATTTTAGAGGTATCGGCGACTAGTGGAGTTGGCTCTTCGCTGGTTGGGGCTGATGGCCGCTTTTGGGTTGAAAAATAGTCGTCTACTTCAGCTCCTGAATGGTGTGGGGTGCCAGCCGTAAAAGTATATTGCATGCTCTTTCTCCGCATGATATTTGCATTTGTTTTTCTCATCCGTCGATCCTTAATTAAGGACATTTGCTCATCTGTCATCCAGTTTCCAATATTCATATCTAGTGCTGGATAAATAAGGACCAAGCCTGCTGGTATTGGGAGTGACCGTTCCCCTAGAAACTGTCGAGTGTCTGTAGAACCAGACTCAATAATCATTAGAGTGAGAGCTGTTGCTAGATTTCCGCCGGCACTGTCTCCTGTGATTACCACCTGGGGCACCACATTCCCTGATAACCCGACACAGGTCCCTCTACTTTGTATTATGGATTTATAAACATCGTAGCATTCGTTAAGGGCATGTGGGTATGGGAATTCTGGCGCCTTCTTATAATCTAAACTCAAAACCGGCAAACCAGTTTTTCCAGCCCATGCTAACAGCTTATCATCATTTGTTCTAGGATCCATTGCTACAAATCCTCCACCTGGTATGTCTAAAACAATCTTTGTATGGTTCTGTAGGGCTGATTTAGGCCCCTCGAAATATAACCATGCATTGATGGGTTCCGTGTAGTCACTCTTGGGAGGTCTGGGTATGCGAATTTGTCGTGGTGGATATCGCATCAATCTTGGCCGTAATAGAGCTTGCAATGCCTTTAGATATGGCGTGGTGCCTTTATTCCAACTAACTCGCATGTGATCTACCGTCAGCATTGCCCTCACCTTTCGCACCTTATCATCTGCCTGCTCAGCGGCAATAAGGTAGTATGCTGTGAACATGATGCTGGCAATGTCTCTCAGCCACTTCTTTCTAATCCGCATTGCCGACCAAAAACCAGCGTCCATCGCCGTAGTTACCCATGTTGCTCGGAAATACGATCTCGTATACAAATTGGCAAGGGGCTCAGGAGATTCGAGGTTGAGGAGCTTCCCTAGATTTCGTGCAATGTATAGATATAGGAGAGTTATCACCAGGGTCTGCCAAGGTGTAATGATCTTTGAGAGTCGACGGGATAGTTTGCGCAGTGTAGGTGGACCATGATTGTTACCCCTATAAACAGATTAGACAAGTTAGGCTTTTTAGTTCAAGAGCTTACTTCAAGAGGTAGAAAGACCAAAAAGAGACTACAGCCAGAACTTGGATCTTCCGGAACTGGACGGAAGGACGCCCCAAAACATGATCTGTTGGTTGTGTAAGCATTGTCTGCCCCCAGATACGGGATTTCTTACCTATCATCCTGAGAAATTGAAGCTATCTAAGGGAGAGAACTGTAAAAGAGAGAAGAGCCGGATATTGTGTATAGCCATTGAAGGAGTGCTAACGACTCGGACTTGATATGGATGACACCCAGTCCAGCTACGAAAGCAACTAGCGAGAGCTAGCGAATTCTATGTGCTAATCATATTATGGTGTGTTGTTATAATTTGGGACTTAGCTGTGCCATCTGACACTGTCGGTTTGCTGCGGGAGGAAGAGAGAATTGTGATGTGTTGCGTTGCATTGGTCGAGCTGAGTGCAAGATGATGCGGCGGACTTCCAATTAACATGTGAAATGATGACAAAGAAACTCCTCCGCAATCTACCATCACGTGGCTCGTCCATCGTACGGAGCCGTAGAGCTGCCAAGTCAACCCCCGCATCCGTCGGTAGCCGCGCCAGCCCGCCTCCTCCAAATGCAACACCGACGACAAGTCTACTCTGTGTGAGACGATGAGCAATATGTCTGCAATACGGCCTCTCTTAAGATGCAGAAATGCCAATCTGCGGCTGCGCCAACTACAAGGACTCACCACATCAATTAATTATGTGCGGAGTTATTCTCAAGAACATGCAAACCATCTTGGGAACGATCATGTGAGGATTGTTGAAGTTGGACCTCGAGATGGACTGCAGAACGAGAAGAAGTCCATACCTTTAAGTACTAAGATTGAGTTGATAGAAAGACTGTCTAGAACAGGATTGACAGACATTGAAGCTGGTTCGTTTGTAGCTGCGAAATGGGTGCCTCAAGTAAGACGGTTCCCGCGTTTCTAATGCTACTGATATTAATATTCTGATAGATGGCAGCTTCCGATGAAATATTAGAGCACATATTAACAAATCCACCAAAATCACCTTTCCCGATCGCATACTCTTTCCTAGCACCCAACGCCCGTGGGCTAGATAATGCAAGATCCATACTGCAACAACACCGACCAGCAGTTTCTCCCTCCAACGACGACTCAAAATCCAAGCCCTCTGTTGAAATATCCGTGTTTGCTGCAGCTACCGAATCGTTTTCGCAGAAGAATTTGAATTGCGATATCGAAACCTCCCTTCGACGATTCAAAGACGTTATACAAGGTGCCAAAGCAGACGGATTACGTGTGCGTGGCTATATATCAGTAGTACTAGGTTGCCCATTTGAGGGCCGGGATGTTGATCCTCAACGCGTAGCAGCTATTGCTACAGATCTTCTAGAAATGGGAGCCGATGAGATATCCTTAGGCGATACTACTGGAATGGGAACTGGGCCTTCAACAAGGGATTTATTGAAAGCTATGCATGCGGCTGGGATTCGAAATGAAGACATAGCTTGTCATTTCCATGACACATATGGTCAAGCATTAGTCAATACGGCTGTAAGTTTGGAACATGGGATTAGAATATTTGATAGTAGTGTAGGTGGACTAGGTGGATGTCCGTATAGTCCTGGTGCAACTGGAAATGTGGCTACGGAAGACATGGTATACTTTATCGACAGCATTGGGATGAAAACAGGAGTGGACTTGGTGAGTCTGGCTGAAATTGGAGACTGGATCTCTGGAGAACTAGGGAGACCGAATGCTAGCAGCGTGGGAAAGGCAATCTTGGGAGCGAGAAGACGAAATTCATCGTCCTAATTAGTGGAACGCACTGAAACTACATTCAATCTATCTGATCAGGGAAATTTTAATATGTGCAGTCGTACTATGATCAAACTAATGGTTGATTTGGTAAAGTGGTGGGGATGAGTGGAAGAGTGCATTACTACCATTGGACTGTGCTCGTGTATAGAAGGGTTCCGATATAGGAGAGCAGGTTTTGGGTGCATGAGAGAGAATGCTGCCAGACTATTTTTGATTAGGTTGAAGAAAGTGTGGTATAGGTATTCAAAACGAGCAAAGTTAGTATTTTAGGGGAAAGTGATATTTGAATGATGCAGTGGACATATCTCAGGAATTTGGTTTCTTCACTTGATCTTCCATTGGAATCGAAAAGAACTTGAATGTTAGAAAGTACTTGGAAATCATTGTGTGGATGAGGATGTCTCATGCTAGTTATTGAACGCTGAGATTGTTTGCTCCACTATTGTGCCCACAAACAGTTGGATCTCTTTGAACCCAGCTAAGTGTTTCGAAATCGAGACCGCCCAGTTGCTCAAAACCCTCCAAACATACCTGAACTCACTTGTTGACGAACTATTTCGAATTTGGATAAACGCCTTTCCTTCTGTTAAATCCCAATCTATAGTAAATATCCAGAAGCACAGTCCAATAGCTAAATCGTTATAATCCGGGTATAAGCTGTCTGATAGTAGCGGGATCTAAATATGCTCTGTTTCTTGTCCCGTGTGTCACAATTCTCGGATTGCTTGCAATAACATCCACCTGTTAATATTAGTAAAACCACCTATGACACTCACTATTTCATACCTCTTTCACAATCTTATTCATCTCCATCTTACAATTCCGTCTCGCCTGTTGCAATCCAACAAGTGTTGCCGGATATGGCTTAAGCTCTGTGCTAGAAGTAGTTCCAGGATTCTTTGGCTCTTCATACCCAGTTGGGGCTCCATCAAATTTTGCATTTGATTCTATGCCATATGAAACTACACCCGGGCTTTCAACTTGTGGCTGGAGAGCGACGGTCTTTGTGCTTGCGTGTTTGAACGCTGCGGTTTCAGTTAAAGTTTCTTGTCAAGAGCGAAGCATGGCTCACCGTTTTCTATTTGCCTCCATATATACTTGTATTCGAAGTAGTCGTCTAACAGCTTATTCGTGTATGGCTTGACAGGATCATAGTCCAAAAGATCTTTGCCATCGGTGAGTTCGCGATAGCATTCCAGTGCAGTGTATTTTGTCAAGGTAGCGCTGGGCGATGGCGTTAATCATTTCGCTTGCTCGTATTATTGATATCTTTGGCACTCACTGAGTTCTTTGTGGACACAATGCGACTTTGTGTGGGAAATTTATAGCAGCTTCCCGAACGGCGGCGACTGTCCATTCAATGTCTGCAGGATCTTGAGTCGTATCTCCAATCCAGGCAACACTTGACTAGATTAGTAATGTCACCATCTTGGAATGTCTCAAGTACCTAATAGAAACTGAAACTCTTCCTTCATCTAACAAATCTTGAATCTGATGTTTGACCGAAGCATTATTAACACTTTGCAGATTCTCAAAATCCGATTGAACAGCACTTTTCACGAGGGGAACATCATTTGTTGAAATTACTCCTATAGATAGAAGAGCAGTAAACTCCCCTCCTTCAATAAAACCAGACACAAAGGAATCGCCGTATACTTCCATGAAATCTGATGGTTTGATGCCTGGAATTTTCCGGATTTGATGCAAATTGTTGGCTTCCAGATGCTCGTTTATAACTTTCACCTGAATTAGATAATTGAGATCACTTCCTTTCATATCTTCCAGGTTAACAAAAGCTATGTCATTCAGTAAACCAAGTCGAAGGGGAATCAAAGGGGGTGCGCTAACCACCAGAAGAGCCATCCAAATTCCCATTTTCTTTGATCACAACAGCACCTAAAAGAATCAGCATCGGCCATAAACCAGATGGGCCAACCGGCCATACCGCTAACATTCATTGCACTCGTTACATCAGCAATGCTATCCACGAATTTTGAAACCAGGACCACATTCTGATCTGGTCCTGTTGATCTCTTTACGTTCTGGAGCTCATTGTCACCATTACCTCGCTCTGGATCCTGCTCTACAGCATCATTGATGCACAGTTGCTGAGTATATGAATTGAAACTATGGGCTCCAGATCAGATTATATTACACACAATAGAAGTAAGTGACAACTTACCCAGCGCCGATGCTTATAGTCAGATTATATGGTACTAATTGCATTGCCATGGTAGTCTTTGACAAACAAGACAACTATTTATATCTTATTTACTGGAGGGTAGCTTTTCTGTCGAATTCGAGAGAGCCTCCTCGAAGATTTAGAGCAGCATTTGTGAACCGTAGAGTAAATGTTATTCAACATTACAAGCCGTGGGAGTCAATCTCGTGAGCCAGAAACAAATGCGGAGGTTGTGCTTCCGACGTCCCCTGTCTCTTTAGGCGAGTTGCGATCTCGCTTAATGCTTCTTAACTCCGAACGGTCAACAAAGCCCCTATTGTGGATCAATGGTGATAGGTAAATAAAGTTGGAGTTCTGGGTAGTTTGGCTTTCGATTCCGGTTTGGATTAACATCCTACCCGATAGATAGAATATGAATATTTCCGAAAAAATACAGGTTTGCAATCATTCAGACCTAGCACCATAAGAGATATAACATCCCTCATTAGAGATTTGCGGAGTGAGTTTGAAGCTAGAACACTTAAATCTGTAGCCACGTTTACAAGGCAATCACAGAATAATAAATTTTGTGTCTCTGAGCAATTTTTGATGTGATATGTCTGAATCTTAAGAATCTTAGAAAATTTTCAGCTCTGATAGCCATGAGTATGTACTGTACATAGGCTAGATTTGTGGAAACCAAGCTAACCAACAATCCAAGACATCAGAGCTTACTCGGATTTATATGGGAACTGGTAATGGACCTGTCAATATCATTGTTTCCACAGTCATCAAAGCCGAACATATAGTTCCCCTGCTGCTGGAGTATAAATCCAAAGGCAGATCTAATTCTACAAGGCATGAGCTTGCAGAGAGACGAGCTGTGACTTCGTGGCAAAAGATCGAAGTGTTTTCAAACCAACGCGAGGGTCGCTCCAATTACGTTACAAAGACATAAGATAGCAAAATAGCTTAGCTGAGCATTCTATTTGAATCAGATAGCAGAATGAATGCTGCAAATGCTGAGAATGAATGAGAATGAATGGGCCGTGTTGCCTATGGGCTTGTTGGTGTATGCGACTAGAGCTTCGTAGCTCACATTATACCTAGCAAGCACCTTGTTTGGTATATTGAAGCTCATGAATCTTTCTTTTCAGCGAATTCATCTATCCAAAGTCGTAACTTTACATCCTACTTACAGTACTTATTGAAAACCAAAAAACTTTTACTCATTTTTCATACCATTTAAACTTCACCATCTCGAGATGTTCCAATGCAGATATAGCAATAAATCGAACTTTTAAATTTAAGAATAGGTAATAGAGAATACCTGTAAACTTAAGGAGGTTGAATATGTTTCTTTAGGATTTTTTGAAGTATGAAGGAGAGACATGGTTAAAAATGTGATAAACTTTGTTTTGAGAGTAACGGCAGGGGCTGGCAAATACTTTTTTATCCCGAAGCAGCGACCTTGAAACGCGACTGGTCCGCATAAATTGAATAGCTTTGCTCAGATTTCATGATTTAAAACAAGGAATAATTGCGTCAGGTTTCATTGGGAAATCACCTTCTACACGAACTAAGGTATTCGTGGTAATGTATCATTGTACTTCAGTTTTAACAACAACTTTATCTTGTTAAACATTCCCATGCTTTTTCTTTCATCGCTCTCGAGTAACTCAGCATCTATTTTGTCAACAAAATCAATATATTTTTCAAAATAAGATTCAAAGATCAGGCAAGATCTCATTTCCCCCCTTGAGATGATAGACACCTTCTAGCTTACTGGCAGATGAAAAGATTTATTGTTTAATAACATGTTATGTTTTAATGATTTTGAGAAAATAATTTAAGGCAGCAGTTTGGTTTTGAACAATTTTCCAACGCAAAATGATTTAGAAATTTTCAAAAACGAAAAAACC
>Ga0247814_10001264_pt1 | contig 15278 bp, 11 predicted proteins | sample UWRJL179409R1_FD_179947 | JGI IMG/M metagenome (GOLD analysis project Ga0247814, IMG submission 179947) | Plant litter microbial communities from Arlington Agricultural Research Station in Wisconsin, United States - UWRJ-L179-409R-1 | ecosystem: Environmental > Terrestrial > Plant litter >...
CCAAGCCGTTCATGACCCTGCCCGACGGTGAGTCGCTGCTCGGCAAGACCTACCAGCGTGCCGCCGCGTTGCTGGACGGCCGGGGCGACATTGTCACGGTGACCAACCGCGAATATTACTTCCAGAGCAAGGATCACTATTGCGCCGCCCACGTGTCGCGCCATCGCGGACACTTCCTGCTGGAGCCGACCGGGCGCAACACCGCCCCGGCCATCGCCGCCGCGGCGCTTTCGTTGCAAGCGCTGCACGGTGATGACGCGATAATGGTAGTGATGCCAGCCGACCATTTGATCGTCAATCAGGACGCACTGAAAACCGCGGTCGAGCACGCGGTCAATCTGGCCAAGGACGGTTACCTGGTGACCTTCGGGGTGATCCCGACCGCGCCGGAAACCGGCTTCGGCTACATCGAGACCGGCGCACCGCTGGACGCCAAAGGCGCAGCGAAAGTGCAGCGCTTCGTCGAGAAACCCGATCTGCAGACCGCCACGCATTATCTGGAGAGCGGTAACTTTCTGTGGAATTCGGGCATGTTCTGCTTCACCACCGCGACCGTGATCGCCGAACTGCAATTACACGCGCCCGAACTGCTCGAGCAGACCCGCGCCTGTATGCAAGCCAGCGCTGCGGTGGAAACCGTCGGCTGCCTGCAACAGGAACTGTCGCCGGCGCTGTTCGCTGAAATCACCGACATCTCCATCGATTACGCCTTGATGGAGCGCTCGGAAAAAGTCGTCGTGGTGCCCGCCGGATTCGATTGGAGCGACATCGGTTCGTGGGGCGCCGTCGCGGCGCTGGTGCCGGCCGATGCCGACAACAACCGCGCCAGCGGCGAAGCGATCTTCATCGACAGCCACAACAACTTCGTCCAGAGCGAAGGTCGTCTGGTGGCCACGGTGGGAGTGGATAACCTGATCGTGGTCGACACCGCCGACGCCGTGCTGGTGGCCCACGCCGACCGCGCCCAGGATGTGCGCCGGGTGGCCAAGCAACTCAAGGACAAATCTCACGAAGCCTATCGCTTGCATCGTACGGTCAGCCGACCATGGGGCACCTACACCGTTCTGGAAGAAGGCCCGCGTTTCAAGATCAAGCGCATCGTGGTCAAACCCGGCGGAAAGCTGTCCCTGCAAATGCACCATCACCGCAACGAACACTGGGTGGTGGTCGAAGGCATGGCCAAGGTCACCAACAACGGCACCGGCACGCACCTGGTGGCGAAGAACGAATCGACGTTCATTGCCGCCGGCCACAAGCATCGCCTGGAAAACCCCGGCGTGATCGATCTGGTGATCATCGAAGTGCAAAGCGGCGAATACCTGGGAGAGGACGACATCGTCCGCTTCGAAGACCATTACGGCAGGACGGTTTGAATGCTGCTTTCCCTGTATCGCTCGCTACGCAGCTACCGTGGCTTCATCTTCGGTAGCGTGCAGCGAGAGTTTCAAGCGCGTTACCGCAATTCGCTGTTCGGCGCCCTGTGGCCGATCTTCAATCCGCTGTCGATGATTGTCGTGTACACGGTGATTTTCTCGCACATCATGCGCGCGCGCCTGCCGGGTGTGGACGACAGCATGGCCTACAGCGTTTACCTTTGCGCCGGCTTGCTGGCCTGGGGACTGTTCTCCGAAATCACTTTGCGCAGCCAGACGATGTTTCTCGATAACGCGAATTTGCTGAAGAAAATCAGCTTCCCGCGGATCTGTCTGCCAGTGATCGTGCTGATCAACTCCGGGATCAACTTCGCGATCATCATCGCGCTGTTTCTGGGCTTCCTGCTGGTGACCGGACGCTGGCCGGGCATGGTCTTGCTGGCGCTGCTGCCGCTGGTCGCGCTGCAAATGATGTTTTGCGCCGGGCTGGGCATGGTGCTTGGTGTGCTGAATGTGTTTTTCCGCGATGTCGGTCAGCTCTTCGCGATCTGCCTGCAGTTCTGGTTCTGGCTGACGCCGATCGTGTACCCGATCACGATCCTGCCGGAATGGGTACAACGCCTGTTGCAACTCAATCCATTGACCAACCTGTTCAGCAGTTATCAGAACCTGTTCCTCTATGGTCAGTGGCCGGTCTGGAGTTCGCTGCTGCCGATCTTCGTCACCGGCAGCGTTTTCTGCCTGATCGGGCTGAGCCTGTTTCGTCAACGCGTCGGCGAAATGGTGGATGAACTCTGATGGGACATATTCGTGTCACCGGCCTGAGCAAGGCCTATAAACAATACCCCAACCGCTGGGCCCGCCTGGCCGAGTGGCTGATTCCCTTCTCGCCCATTCGCCATCACCAGCACTGGGTGCTGCGCGATGTCGAATTCGAGATCGCTCCGGGTGAAGCGGTGGGCATCGTCGGCGCCAACGGTGCCGGCAAAAGCACCTTGTTGAAGATGATCACCGGCACCACCCAGCCCACTGGCGGCAAGATCGAACTCGAGGGTCGGGTCGCGGCGCTGCTGGAGCTGGGCATGGGTTTTCACGCCGACTTCACCGGGCGCCAGAACGCGATCATGGCCGGGCAGTTGCTGGGCATGCAGCTCGAAGAAATCGAAGCGCTGATGCCCGAGATCGAACACTTCGCCGAAATCGGTGAAGCCATCGATCACCCGGTGCGCACCTATTCCAGCGGCATGCAGATGCGCCTGGCGTTCAGCGTGGCCACCGCCCGGCGGCCGGACATTCTGATCGTCGACGAAGCACTGTCGGTGGGCGATGCCTACTTCCAGCACAAGAGCTTCGAGCGCATCCGCAGCTTCCGCAAGGCCGGCACCACCCTGTTGATCGTGTCCCATGACCGCTCGGCGATTCAGTCGATCTGCGATTCGGCGATACTGCTCAAGGACGGACGCATGGCCATGTACGGCAAACCCGAAGCCGTTCTCGATTATTACAACGCCCTGATGGCCGAACGCGAAGGCCAGGTCGTGCGCCAGGAAATGCTCGCCGGGGGCGAAGTGCAGACCGTGTCCGGCACCGGCGAAGCGGCGATCCTCGGCGTGCGCATGCTCGACGAAAACGAGCGCAGCATCGACGCCGCTGAAGTCGGGCAACCCGTTGTTCTGGAAGTGCAGGTCGAAGTGCGCAAGGACATCGAGCGCCTGGTGCTGGGCTTCATCCTCAAGGATCGCCTGGGCCAGATGATGTACGGCATCAACACCCACCGACAGGACAAAGCCCTCACCGATCTGCGCGCCGGCGAACGCTTTACCTATCGCTTCGCCTTCGTCATGGGCCTGGGCAAAGGCAACTATTCGGTGTCGCTGAGCCTGTCGCGTCTGGACTCGCACCTGGATCGCAATTTCGAGTGGCGCGACTACGGCATGGTGTTCCACGTCATCAACAATCGCCACGAGGATTTCGTCGGCTGCTCGTGGCTCAACGCCCAGACCACGATCACTCGGCAAACCGAAGTCACGCCTGTCGAGCGCACCTCATGACCCGCTTGCTGGTGGAATGCACGCACGTGTTCAAGCACCCGAAGATCAACTCGGGCATCCAGCGCGTGGTGCGCAACGTCATCAAGCAATTGCCTGCGAGTGCCGACGGCGTCGAATGCATGCCGGTGATCCTGCTCAATGGCCAACTCTATCGCGTGCAGCGGCTGGCACCGTTGAACACCCCGGTGTTCAACGCCCTGGCGACGTTCGGCGAACGCCTGCAACGCCTGGCGCATCGCTTCTGGCAATGGCACCAGCGCCTCGACAGCCAGTGCAGCGCGAAATCGGTGCGGCGTGTGTTGTATGTCGCCTATCGCCTGACGTCGTTCGGCGTATTCGGTTTACCGCTGCGCTTGATTGGCGCCATCAACCACACGCAACTGCTCAAACGCTGCTCGCCGCTGCAACATCAGCCCGGCGATCAACTGGTGCTGCTGGATTCGTCCTGGCACTCGGATTTTTTTGCCCACGCCGAACAACTCAAACGCGACGGCGTCGGCATGATTGCGGTGATCTACGACCTGATTCCGCTGACCCATCCGCAGTTCTACGACACACGGCTGGTGCAGGTTTTCAGCGAATGGTTCGACTGGATCAGCCACACCGCTGACGGTTACATGGCGATCTCCGCCACGGTGCGTGATCAGGTGCGCGAGGAACTGCAGCGCCGCATCGGTCCCGCACAGGCTGACAAGCGCTGGTTCGACTTCTTTCATCTCGGCTCCGAACTCGACCTGCGCAGCAGCGAAGAAACGGTCGAGCCCCGCCTGAGCAAAATATTCGCGACACCCGAGCCGGTGTTCCTGATGGTCAGCACCATCGAGCCGCGCAAGAATCACGGTTATCTGCTCGACGCCTTTGAACGCGCCTGGGCCGCCGGTTCGAACGCCCGGTTGTGCATTGCCGGGCGTATCGGCTGGAAGTGCGACGCTTTGCTTGAGCGCGTGCGCAAGCATCCCGAGCTGAATCAACGCTTGTTCATGTTCAATGATCTGAGCGACACCAGCCTCGAACATGCCTATGCCCACGCCAGTGCGCTGGTGTTTCCGTCGTTCGTCGAAGGCTTCGGCTTGCCACTGGTCGAAGCCATGCAGCGTGGCTTGCCGGCGATGGGCAGCGACATCGCGGTGTTCCGCGAGATCGGCGGCGAGTTCATGGCGTATTTCGATCTGCAAGACCCACAAAGCCTTGCTAATCTGATCAGCGCTTTCGAAAGCAGCGACCAGTTCCCCGCCGCCCGCGATGTGGCTGACTGGGCCTGGATCGGTTGGCGCGAGGCCAGCGAGCAATTGGCCGAACGCAGTGTGCGCCATGTCCTTGAAGCGCCAGCGGCGCAAGCGAGGCAGCATGCGCATTGCCCTTAACGCACGGATTCTGCAGGCACCGCGCACCGGCATCGGCCACTACGTCGCCGAACTGGTCAACGCGTTGCGCAGCGAGACCGATGTCGAGGTCATGCTGTTCCACGGCTGGGGCTGGAGTTCGGCGCTGCCGGAAGCGGCCATGCCCGGTTATTCGCGCCTGACCCCGTTGCTGCGGCAGATTCCCGGGGCTTATCAGGCACGGCGCTGGCTGGAGCAGAAACGTTTCGACCAAGGCTGTGCCCAGGACATAGATCTTTATCACGAGCCGAGTCTGTGGCCGCTGGCCTTCAACGGCCCGACCGTAATCACCCTGCACGACCTGACACATCTGCATTTCCCCGACACCCAGCCGCCGGCGCGGCTCAAGGAAATCGAGCGGCGCCTGGCCGCCGGTGTAGAGCAGGCGCGGCTGATCCTGACCGACTCGCAGGCCATTGCCGACGAGGCGCAAGCCTGGTTCGGTTTGCCCGCCGAGCGCTTTGTCGTGGCGCCGCTGGGCGTGGCGGAGCGCTTCCGTCCGCGTGAACCGCAGACCATCGACGCGGTACTCAAGGCGCATGCCGTTGAGTACCGTGAGTACTTTCTGTGTGTCGGCACCCTCGAACCGCGCAAAAACCTCGGCTTGGCCCTGCGCGCGCACGCCTTGCTGCCAGACGCCGTGCGCCAGCGCTTTCCGTTGCTGATCGTCGGCATGGCGGGCTGGGAGCGCGAACAGTTCAGCGAACCGTTGCGCCAGGCCTTGGCGAGCGGGCATGTATGCCTGCTCGGTTACCTGCCGGACGAACAGGTGGCACAACTGCTGGCCGGGGCCCGGGCGCTGATTTTCCCCTCGTTGTATGAAGGTTTTGGCCTGCCGGTACTGGAGGCGATGGCCAGCGGCACGCCAGTGGTCATTACCCGCTCTTCAGCCATGCCGGAAGTGGCGGGGCCAGCGGGCAACTATATTGAAGCTGACGATGCAGACGGCTTGCGTGACGCAATGAGCCGACTGATCGACGATCAAGCACATTGGCAGGCATGCCGAGAAGCCGGATTGCAGCAGGCACGGCTTTTTTCCTGGGAGCGTTGTGCACAGGCCACGGCCGGTGCCTACCGCCAGGCCATGGGAGTTTGAAATGCGCGTACTTCATTTTTTCAAGACTTACCTGCCTGACTCGGTCGGCGGCATCGAACAAGTGATCTACCAATTGTGCGAGAGCGGCGCCAAACATGGCATCGACGGCCAGGTCCTGACCCTCAGCGCCGACCCGACCCCGCCTGTGGTGCAACTCGGTCACCACGAAGTGCACCGCGCCAAACTGGATATTCAGTTCGCCTCCACCGGATTTTCCTGGAGCGTGTTCAAGCAGTTTCGCGAGATGGCCGCCGAAGCCGACGTGGTCAACTACCACTTTCCCTGGCCGTTCATGGATCTGGTGCATTTCGCCAGCGCCATGGACAAACCGAGCGTGGTTACCTACCACTCGGACATCATTCGCCAGAAGCACCTGCTCAAACTCTATCGTCCGCTGATGAACCGCTTCCTCGCCAGCGCCGACCGCATTGTCGCGGCATCGCCAAACTACCTGCACACCAGCGATGTGCTGCAGCAGTTTCAGGACAAGACCCGGGTAATTCCGTATGGCTTGAACAAGGCAGGTTATCCACAGGCCGATACTGAGCGCATGAACCGTTGGCGGCAGCAGCTTGGGGATAAGTTTTTCCTGTTTGTCGGGGTGATGCGTTATTACAAGGGCCTGCACATTCTGCTCGATGCCTTGAAGGACGTGGATTACCCGGTGGTGATCGTCGGCGCCGGACCGCTCGAGCAGGAGCTGCATGCCCAGGCAACAGCGCTGGGGCTGCGCAACATCCATTTCCTCGGGCGTTTGGGCGATGAAGACAAAGTCGCGCTGTTGCAACTGAGCTATGCGATTGTCTTCCCTTCGCACCTGCGTTCCGAAGCCTTCGGCATTTCGCTGCTTGAGGGCGCGATGTACGGCAAACCGATGATCTCCAGCGAAATCGGCACCGGCACCAGTTACATCAATATCCACAACGAAACCGGTCTGGTCGTGCCGCCGAGTAATCCACAGGCGTTTCGCGAGGCGATGCGCACCCTGTGGGACGATCCGGTGCGCGCTGCGGCGATGGGCGTGAAGGCTGAGGCTCGATATCGGCAGTTATTCACAGCTGACGAAATGGGCCGCAAGTGGATGGAGTTGTATCAGGAGTTGCTGGAAGAAAAATCCCTGTCCTACGCCTGATTTCAGACCCAACCACATTGCCAATGTGGGAGCGAGCCTGCTCGCGAAAGCGTCAGGTCAGCCAACATCATCGTTGCTGACAGACTGCATTCGCGAGCAGGCTCGCTCCCACAAGTTTGTTTTCGGTTACAGATCCAAAACCAGCGGTTGGCTACTCTGCGCCGGCACCGCGCAACAGATCAGCACATGCCCGGCTTCCGGAATATCTGCTGGCGGCTGTGGATAATTCACCGCACCGCTGACCAGTCGGGTCTTGCAGGTGCCGCACGACCCTCCCCGGCAACTGAACTCCGGACGTAGTCCACGACTTTCCGCCAGCTCCAGCAAACTGCCGCCGTCCGGCTGCCAGCGCGCCTCTTTCGCCGAGCGCTCGAACACCACCGGCACCGACGTGGTGGCGGCGAGCGGTTGCTCGATGACGATGGCGTCCGGGTCGGCCTGACGTTTAAGCGTCGAAGGGCCAAAGGTTTCCGCATGAATCTGCGCATCACGCACATCCAGTTCGCGCAGGATGTCGTACAGCCCTTGGGTAAAACCACCGGGACCGCAGAGAACAAAATCGAGCTGGTCGAAATCCTCGGCATCCAGCAGGTTCCTCAGCACCGTGCCGTCAATTCGGCCCGGCAGATCAAAATCCTCGCCCTCTCGTAGCTCGGCTTCCGGCTGGCTGAGCAAACGCAGGACTCGCACGGAGTCGCCAGCCGTTTCAAGCAGACGATCCAGTTCCTTGCGAAACGGCTGATCTGCCAGATTGCGCGAACTCTGCAGCAATAGCGTCGGACGAATTCCCCGCGTGCGTAAGCCTTGGTACACCACCTCGCGCAGCATCGACAGCAACGGCGTGATTCCCACACCGGCCGCCAACAGCACCAAAGGTCGGTGCTCCAGCGGTGCCACGGTGAAATGCCCTTGCGGCGCCCGCGCTTCCAGCACATCGCCAACGCGAATCTGCTCATGCAGGTGCGACGAAATCAGGCCTTCGCGCTTGACGCTGATCCGGTAGAAACCATCCGATGGCGCGCTCGACAGGCTGTAAGTGCGGATATGCACCTCACCATCGATCGTGAAGCGCAGCGGCAAATGCTGGCCGGCGAGAAACACCGGCAAACCGGCACCATCGGTGGGCTCGAGATAGATGGAACGGATGCTGCGGCTTTCTGCTTCAATCCTCGCCACGCGCAGTGGTCGCCATTGGTTGCCCAATGCCTGCGCTTGCAACCGCGCGTCCGCCTCGGCCCAGTTGCCAGTCAACAGACTGGTCGGCGACATGCCGTCGAAGCGCCAGCGCAACGCCAACGCTGCCGGGCGCCGCACCAGTTTTTCCACCTCGAAAGTCCACAGGCGCTCAGCCCCTTGAAACGCTTCGATCTGCGGGTCTTCCAGAAGGATCTCGGTTCGCCCGCTGAGTTGCAGCACATCGCCTGTGGCAAAGTCGATGAACAACAGACCAGCCTTGGGATTGAGCAGCAGATTGCCGAGGGTGTTGAAGTGCAGATTGCCGGCGAAGTCGGGGATGGTCAGACGATTGCCGTCCACCCGTACGAAACCGGCCTGGCCGCCCCGGTGTGAAACATCCACCGCACGCTCGCCGGCGGTATCTACATAGCTGGCGACAAAGAACGTGTCGGCCCCGCTGATCAGCGCCGTGGCCGCGTCATCGAGCGCGTTCAGGTGCTCAGCCGGACGAGTCTGCGGATCCGTCAGCGGCACCCGCTGAAACTGCCGCAATTGGATATATTGCGGGCAATTGCCAAAGGCCTGATCCACGCTCACCTGAAAACCCTGCGCGCTCAGCTTGCCGACATGGCCATTGAGGCGATTGCGCCGGCGGGTGTGCAACTCAATGCCGAGCAAACCGATCGGCTCGCCATTGCGCAGTTGCGCCGGGTCATCCGCCGCGACCTGACTGGCGAAGTGCAGATGCTCAGGATCCGGCGAATGGGCAAACCCCGGTGCGCCTTCGAGCACACTGGCCCAGGGCCGCCCCTCCGTATCAACTGCGCCGTACAGCAAGAAGGGTAATTGCTGATAGAACTCACGGTGCTGGTCCGGCATCCAGGTGCGGATCACCTTGCGCCCGAAAGCTTCCATGCGTTCGGCGACGCCGACATGGGCCTGTAACTGTTGCTCGCCAGCGTGCCACGGTGAACGTTCCATCACGACCTCTCCCCTGCACCGGCGGCGCAGTGTGGATTGCGAAAATCAGGCAGTGGTTTGCAGCCCGGCGACAGTGCGCGGCATGCCAACAAAACCGGGCAAGGCTTCGACCCGGGCCAGCCAGGCGCGAACGTTGCCGTAGTCAGCCAACGACACGTTGCCTTCCGGCGCGTGGGCGATGTAACTGTAGGCGGAGACGTCGGCAATGGTCGGTTCGTCGCCGGCCAGAAACGCCGTTCTGCCCAATTCGACGTCCATCACCTTGAGCAGGTTGTGCGCTCGGCTAATCGCCTCTTCGGCATTCAGTTGCGCGCCAAACACTGTGACCAAACGCGCAGCGGCAGGCCCGAAAGCAATCGGCCCGGCGGCGGCGGACAACCAGCGCTGCACCCGTGCGGCGCCGACCGGGTCGGTTGGCAGCCAAAGACCGTTACCGTATTTCTGCGCCAGGTACACCAGAATCGCATTGGAATCGGCCAGCACCACGCCGCCGTCATCGATTGCCGGTACCTGACCAAAACTGTTGATCGCCAGATACGCGGGCTGCTTGTGCTCACCCTTGGCCAGATCGACGAAGATCAGCTCGGTCGGCAATTGCAGCAGGGACAGCATCAACTCGGCGCGATGAGCGTGGCCGGAACGCGGGAAGTTGTAGAGTTTGATCGCTTGCATGGTCGACTCCGCTGAACAGGGGCGCCGCTGCGGGGATGAGAGCGCCGATGCAGGCCATCATCTACCCACTTCGAAAAGAACAGAATCACCGGCAAACGCAATCGATTATTTCATCTCATGCAATAACGCCGCGTTTTTCAACGCGGGATGTTCGCGCAGAGCCGTTACCGTGAAATCGACGAAACTGCGGATCCGCGCCGGGGCCTTGCGCCCCCCCTGATACACCACATGGATCGGCAGTGGCGGCAGTTCGAATCCAGCGAGGACGATTTCCAGTTCACCGGAGGCAATCTTGCTCGCTACTTGATAGGACAACACGCGGGTCAAACCAAGGCCCATACAAGCGGCGGTAATCGCTGCCTGATTGGCGGTCACGATCAGCCGCGGCTCAGGTCGCACGTTGAGCGGTTCGCCCGCGTCGAGAAACGGCCAACTGCGTTGCTGGCCAATCGCGGAGGTGGCCACCACCGGCGCTCCCGCCAGTTCCAGGGGATGAACCGGCCGACCGCGCTCGGCGAAATATTTCGGCGAACCGCAGATGACCCGTCGAACCTCGCCAACCCGAATCGCGTGCTGATTACTGTCCGGCAGGTCACCGATGCGCACCGCCACATCAATGCCCTCTTCAACCATGTTGACGATGCGATCAACCAGCACCGCATTGATCGTGACATCCGGGTACTGCGCCAGATAACCCGCCATCACCGGCGTCACAAATAAATCACCGAACAACACCGGCGCCGTCACCGTCAACTGTCCGCGCGGCTGCGCATGACTGCCCGCAGCCGAATCCTCGGCTTCCTGTACCTCAGCGAGGATCCTGCGACAATCCTCCAGATAACGCTGCCCCGCTTCGCTCAAATGCACGCTGCGCGTGGTCCGGATCAGCAACTGCGTGCCGATGCGCAACTCTAACGCCGCCACCGCCCGGGTGACGCTGGCTGCCGACAAGCCCAAACGCCGAGCGGCTACGGAGAAGCCTTGCTCTTGGGCGACGGTGGTGAAGATGTGCATTTCCTGGAAGCGGTCCATGGGGTCGACCCTCACATCAAAAATCAAAAGATCGCAGCCTGAGGCAGCTCCTACAGGTGAAATACGATTCCCGTGTAGGAGCTGCCGCAGGCTGCGATCTTTTGCGTTTAATTCAATTGTGGATAACTTATTCCACCGTCACCGACTTCGCCAGGTTACGCGGCTGATCGACGTCCGTGCCCTTGAGCACAGCCACGTAGTACGACAGCAACTGCAGCGGAATCGTGTAAAGGATCGGCGAGAGGATGTCGTGAATGTGCGGCATCTGCACCACGTGGGTGCCTTCGCCGTTGGTCATCCCGGCTTTCTCGTCAGCAAACACGATCAGTTCGCCGCCACGGGCACGGACTTCCTGCAGGTTGGATTTGAGTTTTTCCAGCAATTCGTTGTTCGGCGCAACGGTAACCACCGGCATGTCGTTATCCACCAGTGCTAGCGGGCCGTGTTTCAGTTCGCCGGCCGGGTAGGCTTCAGCGTGGATGTAGGAGATTTCCTTGAGTTTCAAGGCGCCTTCCATCGCTACCGGGAATTGCGCACCGCGACCGAGGAACAAGGTGTGGTTCTTCTCGGCGAACAGTTCGGCGATTTTTTCCACAGTGCCGTCCATGGCCAGGGCCTCGCCGAGGCGGGTTGGCAGGCGACGCAGTTCTTCGACCAGACGCGCTTCAACACCGTCGGCCAGAGTGCCGCGCACTTGGCCCAACGACAGAGTCAGCAGCAACAGACCGACCAGTTGTGTGGTGAACGCTTTGGTCGAGGCCACGCCAATTTCGCGGCCGGCCTGGGTTAACAGGGTCAGGTCCGATTCCCGTACCAGCGAGCTGATGCCGACGTTGCAGATCGCCAGACTGGCGAGGAACCCCAGCTCCTTGGCGTTGCGCAGGGCAGCGAGGGTGTCGGCGGTTTCACCGGACTGCGAAATGGTCACGAACAAGGTGTCCGGCTGCACCACGACTTTGCGGTAGCGGAATTCGCTGGCGACTTCGACCTGGCACGGAATGCCGGCCAGTTCTTCCAGCCAGTAACGGGCAACCATGCCGGCGTGATAACTGGTGCCACAGGCGACGATCTGCACGTTACGGACCTTGGCGAACAGCTCGGCGGCTTGTGGGCCGAAGGCTTGAACCAATACTTGATCGTTGCTCAGGCGACCTTCTAGAGTGCGCTGGACAACGGCCGGTTGCTCGTGGATTTCCTTGAGCATGTAGTGACGGAACTCGCCTTTATCGGCGGCTTCGGCACCGTCGGTGTACTGCACGGTCTGGCGCTCGACGGCTTTGCCATCGACATCCCAGATCTGCACGTTGTCGCGGCGAATTTCGGCGATATCGCCTTCTTCCAGGTACATGAAGCGGTCGGTCACCTGACGCAGGGCCAGTTGGTCGGAAGCGAGGAAGTTCTCGCCCAGGCCCAGACCGATGACCAGCGGGCTGCCACTGCGGGCGGCGACCAGACGATCCGGCTGCTTGGCGTTGATCACGGCCAGACCGTAAGCACCGTGCAATTCCTTGACGGTCGCTTTGAGGGCGACGGTCAGGTCTGGCTGATCCTTGAGTTTGTGGTTGAGCAGGTGAGCGATGACCTCGGTGTCAGTGTCCGAGGTGAACACGTAACCCAGCGTTTTCAGTTGCTCACGCAGGGCTTCGTGGTTCTCGATGATGCCGTTGTGCACCACAGCGATCTCGCCGGAGAAATGCGGATGGGCGTTACGCTCGCAGGGTGCGCCGTGGGTGGCCCAACGGGTGTGGGCAATACCGAGACGACCCACCAGCGGGTGCTCGGCCAACGCGGCTTCGAGCTCGCTGACCTTGCCCGGGCGGCGCATGCGCTCAAGGGTTTCGTCGTTGGTGTACACCGCCACACCGGCACTGTCGTAGCCGCGATATTCGAGACGCTTGAGGCCTTCGAGCAGGATGGCCGTGATGTTACGTTCTGCAACTGCGCCGACAATTCCACACATGCTTATTTCTCCTGACTGACAGCCGCGCAAATCACGTTGATACCGCGGGCTTGTATCTGATCGCGTGCGTCATCGGGCAGGCGATCATCGGTAATGAGGGTATGGACGCTGCTCCATGGCAGCTCCAGGTTGGGAATCTTGCGACCGATCTTGTCGGCCTCGACCATGACGATGACTTCCCGCGCCACGTCAGCCATGACCCGGCTCAAACCGAGCAGCTCATTGAAGGTCGTGGTGCCGCGTACCAGATCGATGCCATCGGCGCCGATGAACAACTGGTCGAAGTCGTAAGAGCGTAGTACTTGCTCGGCGACCTGGCCCTGAAAGGATTCCGAATGTGGATCCCAGGTGCCACCGGTCATCAACAGCACCGGCTCGTGTTCCAGTTCGCTCAGGGCGTTGGCGACGTGCAGGGAGTTGGTCATCACCACCAGGCCTGGCTGTTGGCCAAGTTCCGGGATCATTGCAGCGGTGGTACTGCCGCTGTCGATGATGATTCGCGCGTGCTCGCGGATGCGTTTCACCGCTACGCGGGCAATTGCCTGCTTGTACTTGGAAACGCTCTGCGCAGTTTCCGCGACCAGTTCCTGCGGCATGGTGATCGCGCCGCCATAGCGGCGCAGCAACAGGCCGTGGCTTTCCAGTGCGGCGAGGTCCTTGCGAATCGTAACTTCGGAGGTTTCGAAGCGCTTGGCCAGTTCATCCACACTGACTTCGCCCTGCTCGTTGAGCAAGGCGAGAATGTTGTGACGGCGTTGTGGCGTGTTGCGTTTCGACATGGCGACCTAAGTTTCGATTCGAAAGATAACGGAAGCAATCAAAACCTATCGGCCCAAAATCGTCAAGCGGAAGTCAGACTTTTTTGAACACGACGCAAACAAAAATGTGGGAGCGAGCTTGCTCGCGAAGGCATCGTGTCAGCCAACATCAATGTTGAATGATCTACCGCATTCGCGAGCAAGCTCGCTCCCACATTGAATTTCGTCGCTAAAAGAAACTGTGGATAACTCAGTTCTTCTTGATCTTCTCCGGCCGCTTCCAGCCATCGATATTCTTCTGTCGCGCGCGACCAACCGCCAACTGGGCGTTATCCACATTCTGCGTAATGGTCGAACCAGCCGCCGTGGTTGCACCGTTGGAGATATCCACAGGAGCGACCAACGAGTTGTTCGAGCCGATGAACACGTCCGCACCCAACACGGTTTTCCACTTGTTGGCGCCATCGTAGTTGCAGGTGATGGTGCCGGCGCCGATGTTGGTGCGTGCACCGATTTCGGCGTCGCCCAAGTAGGTCAAATGACCGGCCTTGGCGCCCTCGCCCATGTGCGCGTTCTTCAACTCGACAAAGTTACCCACATGCGCGCGCGCTTCGAGCACGGTGCCCGGGCGCAGACGCGCGAACGGACCGGCATCGCTGCCCTCGCCCAGAACAGCGCCTTCAATATGACTGTTGGCCTTGATCACCACGCCTTTGCGCAGGGTACTGTCCTTGATCACGCAGTTCGGGCCGATCACCACATCGTCTTCGATAACCACCTTGCCTTCGAGGATCACGTTGATGTCGATCAGCACGTCGCGACCGACGGTCACTTCACCACGCACATCGAAGCGCGCCGGATCACGCAGGGTCACGCCTTGTGCCATCAAACGGCGGCCGGCGCGCAACTGGTAATGACGCTCCAGTTCGGATAGCTGCTTGCGATCGTTGGCGCCCTGCACTTCCATCGCATCGTGCGGTTGCTCGGTAGCTACAACCAGACCATCGTTGACTGCCATTTCAATCACGTCAGTCAGGTAGTACTCGCCCTGAGCGTTGTTGTTCGACAGGCGGCTCATCCAGTCGGCCAGATGATTGGCCGGGACGGCGAGAATGCCGGTGTTGCCTTCGGTGATAGCGCGCTGCGCTTCGCTGGCATCTTTATGCTCAACGATGGCCGTGACCTTGCCGTCGGCATCGCGAACAATGCGGCCATAGCCGGTCGGGTCATCCAGCTCAACGGTGAGCAAGCCCATTTGCCCGGGCACCACTTGTTTGAGCAGACGTTGCAGGGTTTCGACTTCGATCAGCGGTACGTCACCGTAAAGGATCAACACCGTGTCGGCGGTAATGAACGGAACAGCCTGAGCGGTGGCGTGGCCGGTGCCGAGCTGCTTGTCCTGCAGGACGAAATTCAGGTCATCAGCGGCCAGACGCTCACGCACCACATCGGCACCATGTCCGATGACGACATGAATACGTTGCGGATCCAGCTGGCGGGCGCTGTGGATAACATGACCCAGCATGGAGTCGCCGGCAATCGGGTGCAGCACCTTCGGCAGGGCCGAACGCATACGAGTGCCTTGACCGGCCGCGAGGATAACGATTTCAAGAGACATGACTGGCTACCAATCCTGGGTGGTCAGCAACTGCGACCGGGTTTCGG
>Ga0247814_10001265_pt1 | contig 15256 bp, 12 predicted proteins | sample UWRJL179409R1_FD_179947 | JGI IMG/M metagenome (GOLD analysis project Ga0247814, IMG submission 179947) | Plant litter microbial communities from Arlington Agricultural Research Station in Wisconsin, United States - UWRJ-L179-409R-1 | ecosystem: Environmental > Terrestrial > Plant litter >...
CTAGATAGCATATACATTTACTGCTGGCAAACCTGTTACAGTCACTCCATTTTCAAGAGCTAATTTAGCATTATCAGCCGCCGAAAATTGAAAATAATCTTTGTTGTCTTTTTCCTGAAAAGTACCAATAAGCAACTGCACATTTTCCTTGAATTTTAATTTCAAAGGTGCATTTGTTCCATTTTTATATTGATCCAAAGGAAGCGTTACTCCTTTAAGCCCTTCTAATTCTGGCGCCAATCGGACGATATTGTTTTTACTATTCGAAAAAACATGTGCGTATTGACTGGTTTTAAAAGTCTTGTAATTGGATTTCACCACTTCGAAAGAAGCAGCCTGCCAATTATTTTTTTGAGCCTGAACGGATAGTTGAACACTCAAAAAGACAAACACTAAAAGAATATTATTTTTAATTTTTTGTACCATAGTATTAAATTGCTTTATAACTTATTTTATACTCCACATTCGGTTTTACCGTCAATTGATATTTGTTTTTAGCCAATTCTGTAATCGTTCCCGAATTGGTTTTTGGCTTGCTCTTACTTTCAATAATCAATTTTCCTTCGCCTTCCCCTGCTTTTACTTTGATTTCTGATTTGCTTACATACAATGCCACTTCACCTTTTGGTGTTGGCACTTTTCCTTCCATCCATTGCAATCCTCCTAAATTAGGTTTGATTTCATATTCAGTATAACCCGGAGCTGTTGGTTTTACACCTAAATAATATTTTCCTAATAGATAAATTGGACTTGCTCCCCAGGCATGGCAAAGACTTTTTCCATAAGGACGGCCGTACATCGTTAAGTGCTCTGTTCCTTTTTTGTTCGGATTGTATTCTTCCCAGAAAGATGTTGCACCTTCTTTTAACATCCCGCCCCAATAGTCTTTCATTTCTTTTAAAACGTAATTCTGTTCGCCCATAGCACACAAGGCTTCCAACTCATAAAAACGCATATATGGTGTTGTGATTTGAAGAACATCTTTATTCAGCAACACCTTATTTTTTACACTTTGTTTTTGTTCTTCATTAAAATAATTAAAGAAAATACCAAACATATTAGCATATCTGGTTACAATATCCTGTATTTTACCATCGATACGCTGGTGCTTCATGACGTTTTGTTTCTTGTCCCAAAACACATCAAATAATTTTGTTTTTAAATCATCTGCTAGTTTTTTATACTGTTCTTGGTCATCCTTTTGACCTGCAATTTCAGCACTAACTGCCATAGCTTCCAAACTTCTTGCTAAAAGCATTTGCTCAAAACTAACCTCACCGGTTTTTGGTAATCCGTTTGCCCAATCAATAAAAACCCAATCGCCTTCTAAAGGTTCCAGAAATCCGTTTTTGTTTCTTCTTTCTAAGCAGAATTCCATCAACGATTTCATTCTTGGATAAAAAGTTTGGATAAATTTTGTATCTCCTGTATGTAAATAGTAATCGTAAACGCCCACAAACCAATACAGCGAATAATCCATTATGATATTTACATGAGCCGTCACAGGTTCTTTACCCCGAAGTGCCAACATAGTTCTTTCTACAGAAGGCGAATCAAAGAATAGATAATAATTCATCAAATAACTTTGATAAGCATCGCCAGACCAAACCCAACGATCGCGTTTAATTCCGTCTATAAAAAATTCGCGGGACGTTAAATGCATGGTATAAGCCGATACATCCCAAATTTTATTCAATTGTTGGTCTGAAGATTTGAATGCACCACGATAATCTAATGGTAAATATTCATAAAGCATCGAAATCGAATCGTACTTTACCGTTGGATCAGCTTGTACCTGAACATATCGGAAAGCTTTTGACCCATCATGTGTGTAGGTTTCAGGCTGGTTTCCATCAAAAGATAAATGATCTAAGGTTTCACATTTGGCTGTATCCAGTGCTTCTTCACGAGACTCACCATAATACAATGCTAGTTTACCTTTTCCTTTTAAACCGTGAATTTTAATATAACCAAAAGTTTCTTTACCAAAATCTACCAACTCACCTGCTCCAATTTTTTCTGTTTTCTTAGCATTCCAAGGCGTCGTTGTGAGTTTAAACTCTGAAGGTTTACTCTCTGGCAAATCAAAATTCCAGGTACCCACAGGCACCCATGGTGTTCCTGATTGTTGTGCTTTCCCATTTTCATCAATCCAAAGTTTATCTTCATTAGTCACCTTCCAGGATGCATCTGATTTTACATATTTACCAGCAATATAAATAGCCGGCAACACTTCCTGATTATATACTTTAAAGGAAATTTTATGCTTCCCGGCAGGAACTTTTATTGATTTTGGCTGTCCATAAATTTGAACGCCATCTAAAAGTAACTGAAAAGGTCCTTCCGAGTAGATTTTTACCTCGTCTGGGGCAGGAATATCTACTTCTGTCTGAAAAGTGACCAAGGCATACGGACTGTAATATTGCCAAAGCGGTGGAAATACTGCTTCGCGTTCGGTACGTCTTACCTGCATTTTATTGCTTAACCAAACTTCAAAATCGCCCGGATACCAAATCCAGGTTTGAGCCGAAGCCGCTTCTGACAAAAAGAATACCGCAACAACGCAAACAATCGTTTTAAAACTTTGGCGTAAAGAAGAAAATAGGTTCATATTAATTGAAATTAAAAATGAGATATAAAACGACAATTGTTACTCCTAATAAACCAAACAACAATTTGACTTTTCTACTGGTTTTAGGAACTTCTGACTCAATTTCGAAATTAGTTTCGGGATTTTTATCCACTAATGAAATAACAATGGCTGTCACCATTAAAACGACAAAAATGTAAAAAGAAATTAATAAAAAGTGAGGCCAGGCTGTGTAAATATCAGCTGGAAAAATCCATAAATACAAAACCCCAACAAACAAACTAAAAGCTGAACCCCATGAAAGTGTCCAGTTTACGGCTCTCTTTGTGGTACGCTTCCAAAAAATACTCAATAAAAACACAACCGATAAAGATGGTGCTAAAAAGCCCAAAACTGCCTGAAAAATATTGAATAAATTTTGTCCTTTTATATTATCAATCGCCACAGCAATTAAAATAGCAAAAATACATCCTGCTCCAATGGTGATACGACCAACTTTAATTTGATCCTTGATAGTTGCCGCAGGATTCATTTTCTTAACATAAATGTCATTCGTAAAAACCGTACTCAACGCATTCAATGAAGAACCAATTGTGGCTACTAATACTGCAATCATTACACAAATAACCAAACCGTTCATTCCGCTTGGAAATAAATTGGTAACCATTGTCATATAAGCCAAGTCAGAATTGCTTCCTAATTCTGGATATAAAACGGCACACAAAATTCCTGGTAAAATAAATAATGGCAATGCCATCACTTTTAACCAACCTATAAAATTAACTCCTAATTGTCCTTGCTCTAAGTTTTTGGCTCCCAATACACTTTGTACCATCGATTGATCTGTACAAAAGAAAGCTACTGCTGCCACAGGATAACCTAATAAAATAGCAGGCCAGGGATAATGAGCATCATCTGCAGGACGCACTAAATTCCAAAAATTTGATGGCGTTTTTGCAATTAATGCTTCAATTCCACCTACTTTTTGTAAACCTAAATAGGATAAGGTAAGCGATACAACAATTAACAAAATCATCTGAAAAACATTCACTTTGGCAATGGCTTTCAATCCTCCAGCATAGGTAAAAATTCCAGAAAAAATCACTAAAACGGTTACACTTTGCCACATTGGAATCCCTAAAATCTGGCGTACTAAAACACCTCCACTAAACAATCCCAAAGACAACCAGCTTACCAAAATTTTCACCATGGCGTACCAGGCTAAAATAGTCTGCGTACTATCACCATAGCGTTTTCCCATATATTCGGGCATTGTACTTACTTTACTGGCAATGTATTTTGGTGCAAAAACAATAGCCAAAAGCAGTAAAAAAACAAAGGCATACCATTCGAAATTTCCTGCTACAATTCCAGTGGTATATCCAATACTGGCAAAAGCTAATAATGAAGATGGTCCAACATTAGTTCCCCACATATTGAATCCAATATTATACCAATTCAACGAATTTCCCGCCATAAAAAGCGTTTCATTCTTCTTGCTTTGTTTGACACTAACTAGGTATCCAATAACCAATAATATCACTAAATAAGCAGCAACTATTATAAAGTCTAAAGCAGTTAATTTATCGTAGATGGTGTTATTCATAGGTTATATTCTTTTAAAACATCAGCAATTTTTACTGGCATTCCGGTTTGTAATGTTTTGTCCATTGCCTGCAATAAAGCTACGGTTCCTATTCCTTCTTTCATATCCGGATAAGCAGTAAAACCCTGCTCAATACTATCTGCAAAATATTCTAAATAGTTTTGGTACTCACCACCATGATGACTTTGTCCTTCAAAACGGAAATAATATTTTAAAGTCGCATCACCCCAGTGAATAATTTTCTCTTCGCCTTCTTTATCAGTAACTGAATAACGCAATTCGTGATAATCCGCCTGACTTGCTCCTTCGGTACCTCTTAGAATAACACTCATTCCGCTATCTCTTTTGGTTGGCTGCGTTGGCGAAGTATAGACTCCACTTACCCTGGCAATTCTTCCATCAGTCGCTTTGAAAATAAAGTGCATTGTATCTTCATTTTTCAAGCCTGCTGTTTTTCCGTTGCTGCTAATCATTCCGTAACCCATTACTTCTTCGATATTTGGCAAATACCAACGGATAAAATCCACAGGATGACTCAATCCTCCGTACAACCATTTGAATGATTGTAACAACGACCATTCTTTTTTCAAAAACCAACGGTGATCCGCATGATAATGCGATTCTATTGTAATCAAATCTCCAATTACTCCTGCTTCGAAATCTTTTCTTTGTCTTTTAGCTGGTTCAAAAAAACGGGAACTCTGGCCTATGAATACTTTCTTTCCTGTTTTTTCACTCAATTCCAACAATTCCTTCGCATCCGAAAGATCATCAATAAAAGGTTTGGTACAAACTACGTGTTTTCCATGCAACAAGGCTTGTTTTACATGTTCAGCATGCAAATGATCCGGCGTATAAATCGCAATGATATCAATAGCTTCGTCTTTTAATAAATCATCATAATTAGTGGTATACGAATGAAAATCAAATTCTTTGGCTCTTTGCTTGCACAATTCTTCATTTCTATCACATACTTTTACCAGTTCTACTTTACTACTTTCTATAGCGGCTGACATGGTACTACGTCCTTCTCCAAGACCTAAAATGGCTATTTTTAACATTGATTTTTTTAGTTTTTAATTCAATTATGGTTTGTTTAGTTTTTTAACCATTAAGAAGATAAGTTTCATTTAGAATGTATCAGACTCAATTTTTCTTAATTTCTTAATGGTGTAATTTTAAATACTGAATGTTTATTGTATGTTTTTCAATAAAATCCAGGTTTCTCCTTGTTTTGCATCTTCAATACCTGTTTGATATTTTTTCATCAATGCATTCCATTCGTCCACACGAGGATTATTTTTAGTTGTTTTTGGATTTAATTTGTCTAAGTCTTCTCCTTTCGGAATACTGATTACTAACATTAATTGTCTTCCGTTTTTGAAAACCTGCAATTGTTGGAAATCGGCATTACAGAAACCTTTAGCAATTTCCGGCCATTTTTCAAACTGAGTTGTGTGATAATCCACATACTCTTTTTGCATTTTTTCGTCGGCTACTAAATTAGCTGTCAACACTATATTTTCCCATTCGGATGCTGGTTTTGAATCCTTGCATCTTTCGAAATTTTGAAAATCATACACTGGATTTTCGTAGATTTTAATTTCTAATTCTGGAAAAGCTAGAGCCAGTTTTCTTTTTGTTCTCTCTGGCTGATTCATCAAACCATAAATCACCAAATGATTTTCCCATTGGTACAATTCTTCGCCTACAATTCGGAAACCTTTTATCGTCGATTTGATTTTTTCGATATCAAAATTCTTCCCGATTAATTCAATCGCAACCGATTTTGGCATCTCTTGTAATCCCCAAGCCTCATCAACAACTACTTCTTTTTTCAAATTAGCAAATGGCGCACGGATGCCCGAATTTTCCTTAACTGAATTACTTACAAACTGGTTGTTATCCTGCCAAATATTCCCTTTCGGACCATTGTTATTTTTTAGGATTTTCTGAATTGGAATCCAGTTGTTGTTAATTGTAAAGCCCTGACTTCCTTCATCAGTATACAAATACAGCCATAAAAATGGATCGTGAGCATACGGACTGTTGTACACTTTATCAATGTAATTTTCTTCTATTCGACTGTCTGGCTGTGATGAAAGCGTGTAAATTCCAGCCACATCATGCAAATGTTTCGCATAATGATGAATTTTATTGGCTACTATTTTATTGTTTTTCATCACATTTTCTGTGTGTGTCCAACCCCAACCCATCGAAATTCCACTGTAAGCTACATCTGAAATTTCGTTGTGTTCGATAGTCAAATTCTTCACAAAACCAGCTGCAATTCCTAAACATCCCCAATCTTCATTGGCAACATTAGTAATCAAATTATCAGCAATTAATTCATTCGAACAAACTTCTCTATCGTCTTTTACTTGTAATGGTAAATGCGCTTCGAAAGCTTCTTCGGAGAAAACGCCCAAATTAATTCCGTTTCCACCTATGTCTTTAAAAAGATTTCCTTGTACTTTGTTGTTATTTGTTCCTTTGTGCAAATCCAATCCTGTAGAAGACAAATGCTCAAAACTACAAGATTCGAAAATTGTGTTATTAGCAAAATTCACTTCAACAGCTGCTCTTGGTCTTCCCACCCAAGCCTGATTTTCTAAAGAAGCCTGATTCGGCGTTCCGGGAGTTTTCAATTTGTAAGCATCTAATAAATACATTCCTGCCTGCAACGGAACGTGACCTTGCTGAGAAGGACGAAGCCAATTGCTGTACTGAAACGAAATTCCTTTAAACTTTACATCGTGTACTGGAGAGTCAATAGTTCCTTTTATTTCTACCAAATTCTCTAAAACCGGCACAGTTACTTTGGCGGAAGCCATATTTTCTCCTGCTCTTGGAATGTAATAAATCTTTCTGCTTTTTCTATCCAAATACCATTCGCCAGCTTCATTCAGCATTGACATTCCGTTATTTAAATAAAATGCTGAGTTTCCGTTATTTTTCGAAATCCAAGGTGCTGGCCAGGGATGCTCGCTTTGCACGCGGCTTTCTGGTTTTTCGAATGAAAGTCGGGCGCTGTCTTTTTTAACTTCGATATTTTTGATACGTAAATTGGCAATAGCCCACCATTGCACGATAAACATTTCCATTCCTGGCTCAAACTTAATCGACTTGTCTTTAAAAGGAATCCAGCAAGTTTCGGTTTCCTTGTCCCATGACAAAATTCTTTCCATGGTAGTTCCAGCCGTACTTTTAGCTCGTACTGCTTTTACATCATTTACCCAAAGTTGGCGGTAATTGATTAATTCACCCGCTATTTCCGGAGCATCAGCAACCCACGCTGTTCCTTTTTTTAATCCGTTGATGGAAGTAGTAGTTTTTTTCCAATTCTTAATTTCAATTCCTCCGTTAAATATCGGTTTTGCATTGACATCTGCTTCAATAGTTGTTGGACTATCAGCTGTTCCAGAATCTTCTGGCCTTACAAACAAAGGCTCATCAAAATAATACGTTCCGTCTTTTATGATAATATGAATTCCTCCTTTTATCGAAGTATCTTTTAATCGACGCAATTCTCTGGCTTTTCTCAATGCCATGTGCACTGTTGCCAGCGGACTTGCTTTTGTTCCTTCATTCGTATCTTTTCCATTTACGGCTACCCAAATATCAGCAGCTTGCATAGAGAATACAGTGAAAAACAAGAACAAAATGGTTAATAGAGGATGTCGATTTTTTAGAAACATAGAATATATTTTTAATTATAAATGAAATTCTGACTCGCCTTAATTCTTAAAATGATAATTTTTTAAAAACAAAAAATGTAAACGTTATCATTTTTAAAGTAAAAAAAAAGTCTGTCGACTCTAATGTACTTGAAATAAATTAATTGGCTGGGCAAGATACCCAATTTTATTCAAAAAAAATCATATTTTTAAACAACGGTCGATTCTATAAAAACGGATAATATTCTAATAAATAAATTTAATAATTATCTTTATACCAATTTAATACAAGATAATTTATGAATTCTTTTTTATTGCCAAAAACCTTGAGAGAGAAAGATGAGCATGGAAACTATGGCATTTGGTGGCACGAAAACAATCCAGGACCATTAAAAAAGCTCCCTTTTATCAGTCAGTTTGGTAGTATGAAATTCTCCAAAGTTCGTATTGACGACACTATGCGCCCGCATTTGAATGATGGGATTGAGATTCATTATGTCAACAGTGGAAAATACGATTGGGTAATTGAAGGAAGAGAAATCGAATTACTTCCCGAAAATTTATCTGTTACAGCTCCCTGGCATGAAAACGGAAGTATTTCCGGAATTATGGACATTGGTCAAATCAACTGGATCATTGTTAAGCCTTTTGAATTTTCAAAAAACACCGGTTTAGACTTAGGCAACTGGAGTAAATTATCTAAAAATTTTCAACAAAATCTAGGCGAAATGATTGGCGATGCCAACAATGCTGTACTCGAAAAAGCTAAGAATTTTAAAAAATATTTTGACGAATTACGAAATGAATTGGCTTTTCAGGAAGAAGGTTTTGAGATAAAGGTTCAAAATATTCTGGAGAATCTTTTTATTGATTTACATAGACATCTTTCAAATAAAATTCAAAAAAATCAGGAAGGCGACAGTTTTATTGAAAAACTAACGCAATTACTTCAAAGTGATTTGACTAAAAAATGGCATATTGAAGACTTGGCTACGGCTTTTAATATGGGAAAAACCAAATTTACTTATGAAGTAAAAAAACTTACCGGATTTCCGCCCAACAGTTTTATTATTAGCTTAAAACTCGAAAAAGCAATTCAGTTAATTCAAAACGAAAAAAACAGCAACATGTCTGAAATTGCTTTTGTTTGCGGATTTTCGTCATTGCAACATTTTACCTCTACTTTTTCGCAACGCAACGGAATTAGCCCTAGAAAATTCCAGATTCAACAACAGAAAAAAAGAAAATAATAGTCCAAAAAAAAGCCCATTCTTACGAACAGGCTTTAAATTTTATAGTGATTCTACCAGTAACCAGGCTTCTGGATTTTCTGATTCCCGAACTTCATTTTTAACTTTTTGAGCTTCGGTATAAGTAGCAAAACTTCCGTAAAGCACTGGATAAAGACCGTGTTTGTTAACCTCTAATCTTCGGGCTTTATAACCCATTTTAGATAATTTTTTTAAAACTTCCTCTGCATTATTCTCATCTCTAAAAGCACCAGCCACCACATGATACGGCAATTTTTGCTCTTTATTTGCTTTTACCGAAAGCGTTACGGGAGCCATTGGACTTTTAATAAAAAAAGTAGCTTCCTGAATTTTATTTTCTACTTGCTTTTGTACCGCTTGTTCAACCAAAACTCTTTGTGTAGCCATTTGGTTTTGATAAACCGGATAACCAACACTGCCTAATAATCCTAATCCAAGAACAAAAACAGCAGCATATTTTAAATAAGAACGTCCGTTTCTTTCTTCGGTAATCAAAGAAGTCACTGGAGTTTCCTCTACCATCTCTTCAACAGTTTCAGAAGATTCTCTTTTAACAGCCGGAGCAATAAAAGAACTCAAACCAAAAGAAGAAGTCAAATAATTCTTTTGTTCTGTTGGTGTAAAGATTAGATTATCAGTAGCATTCAATGCAAAACTACCTACATTTTTAATAGCTAAAGTTCTGTTTTTTTCCAATTCTTTTTTCCAGTTCAAAACTTGGTACTGAATCGCACTGATAGCGTATTCATAAGAAGTTTTCTCTGTTCTGGCAATATGATTCGCTAATAAACCATCATTATTTTTAATGTTGGTATTAAAAGAAATTTGTTTTTTAGGAGGAAAAAAAGAATTTGCGCTTTCAACCCATTGAGCCGATTGAATTTCAGTCAAAAAAGCACCGAAACCAGGAACGGTAACACATTGATAACGATATAAAAGTTGGCCTATGTAGTGTTCTATATTCATACTTACAAAGTTATACAACCAAAATAGTTATCAAAATTTTATTCACAATTTTTATTAACAATCTGCGTGAAAATTTATACATTTCAGTCTCAAATATTTAGCATGACAACATCCGATTTATTTTACATATTAGCTTTGCAAAGAATTGAAGGCGTAGGCGACATTATGGCGAAGAAATTAATCAGCCATTGCGGCTCGGCAGAAGCTGTGTTTAAAACCAAAACCAACCAACTGGCAGCTATTGACGGTGTAGGAAGCATATTACTGAAAAACTTAAAAGATCAAAGCGTATTTGACAAAGCCAATAAAGAATTGGAATTCATACAAAACAACGACATCAACGTTGCTTATTTTCAAGATGATAATTATCCTGACAAACTCAAACATTGTTTTGATGCTCCCGTGTTATTGTTTACATCAGGAAATATTAATTTAAAAAACAAAAAGATAATTAGTATTGTGGGAACACGACAAATTACTTCTTATGGAACGGAATTTTGCAAAAAATTAATCGAAGATTTAGTTCCTCTAGACCCGATTATCGTCAGCGGTTTTGCTTATGGAGTAGATATTGTGGCACATCAACTGGCTATGGAAAACAATTTACAAACCATTGGCGTTTTGGCTCATGGTTTAAACCAAATCTACCCTAAAAACCACAAGAAATATATGGCTAAGATGGAAACCAATGGTGGTTTTATGACCGAGTTTTGGAGTTCGACTAATCCAGATAAAGAAAATTTTGTAAAAAGAAACCGGATTGTAGCAGGTATTGCCGAAGCTACTATTGTTATCGAATCAGCAGACAGAGGCGGTTCATTAATTACCGCTAATATAGCCAATGATTACAACCGTGATGTTTTTGCCGTTCCAGGTCGCACCACTGATAAATACAGTGCTGGCTGCAACAACCTCATCAAAACACAAAAAGCAAACGTACTCACCAGCGCTGCCGATTTGATTTATATGCTCAATTGGGACATTAAAGAAGAAACCAAAGCAGTGCAAAAACAATTATTCGTTACTCTAGATTCTGACGAACAAAAAATCTACGATTACCTCTTAAAAACAGGAAAAGAATTAATGGATATTATTGCGCTGGAATGCGAATTCCCAATTTACCGAATCTCAGCTTTATTGTTAAACATGGAACTCAAAGGGGTAATTCGACCATTGCCAGGGAAATTGTTTGAGGCGATATAAATCAATATGACAAACTGCAAATTCGCAAATTATCCTGCAAGGTCTTTTCTTGACCTTGTAGGTAAAAACAAAAAAGTCAACATCTACAAGGTTTTAAAAACCTTGCAGGATTAAAACAGAATCTTATTTCACTCCAAATCCCAATTTAGCTCTCACTCTAGCCAAAACACCATTGGCTACAGCCGAAGCTTTTTCAGCACCAATTTTCAACAAAGCATCAACTTCTTCTAAATTGTTGATGTAATAGTGGTATTTCTCTCTTTCGGTTTTGAAAGTTTCACAAATTAATTCGAACAAAGCTTGTTTGGCGTGACCATAACCATAATTTCCACCTAAATAATTGGCTCTCATGGTTGCAATTTGCTCTTCATTGGCTAACAAGGAATAAATAGCAAAAGCGTTACAAGTATCTGGATTTTTTGGATCTTCCAGTGGCGTACTATCCGTTTCAATACTCATTACCTGCTTGCGCAACGCTTTGTCTTCTAAGAAAATATTAATGATATTATTAGCTGATTTACTCATTTTTCCTCCGTTAGTTCCCGGAATCAACATACTATCATCCTGAATTTTAGCTTCAGGAAGCACAAACGTTTCTCCCAACTGATGATTGAAACGGGAAGCAACATCACGAGTAATCTCCAAATGCTGCAACTGGTCTTTACCTACAGGAACAAATTCGGCATCATACAATAAAATATCAGCTGCCATCAACATTGGGTAGGAAAACAAACCAGCATTTACATCGTCTAATCTGTCTGCTTTGTCTTTGAAAGAATGCGCTAAAGTCAATCTTTGAAATGGGAAAAAACAACTCAAATACCAGGACAATTCGGCTGTTTGTGTCACATCCGACTGTCTGTAAAAAACTACTTTGCTTACATCTAATCCAAACGCAAGCCAGACTGCTGCAACACTATACGTATTATTTCTTAAGGTTTCTCCGTTTTTTATTTGAGTCACCGAATGCAAATCGGCAATAAAAAGAAAAGATTCGTTTTCAGAATTATTAGATAATTGTATTGCTGGGATAATTGCTCCAAGTAAGTTTCCTAAATGTGGAGTTCCTGTACTTTGAACTCCTGTAAGTATTTTTGCCATGCTGTTTTTTTCTAAAGCTGTAATTTTGTTGTACCGCAAAGGTTGCAAAGTTTTCGCAAAGTTCACAAAGATTGTTTTGTTTTTTATACCGCAAAGGTTGCAAAGTTTTTTCGCAAAGTCCTCAGTTTTCCTTCTTTTTATAAATTATTTACAACTCTTCTGATTCCGTTTTTTAACAGAATCTCATTGAAGTTTATCAATAATCCGAGTTTATAATTTCCTAATTTTAAATACGTCAAAGTTTGAGCAAGATGAGTTACACTCAAAGATTCTACACTTTTAAGTTCAATTATTAACTTTCTCTCCACCAGTAAATCAACTCTGTACCCACAATCTAGCTTTATTTCTTCAAAAAATATTGGCATCGGTTTTTCTTTTTCAACAAAAAGTCCATGTTTATTTATTTTGTAAAACAAACATTCTTTGTAGGCACTTTCTAACAAGCCTGGACCAAGTGCTTTGTGAACTTCAATGGCTAAACCAATTACAACTTTAGAAATATCATTTTCTGTCATCCTTACTTTTTTGCTTTGCGAAAAAACTTTGATCTCTTTGCGGTTAATTCTTACCAAATTTAATTGTTTTTACTAAAAGTTACTTTAGTATTCCTTATTTTTGAACACATGAAAGGCATAAAAATAATTTTCTGGACACTTTGGCGCATTTGGTTTTACATCCTAATGGCGATACCTATTCTAATTATGTTTCCGTTTTTAGTCCTTTCGATTCTCTCCGAAAAAGGCTATCCTTACTTTTTTATTATGGCTCGAATTTGGGCCAAATTCATTCTATTTGGAATGGGATTTCGATACAGAGTAGAGAGCGAACAAGCTGTGGAAGAACATAAAAGTTATATGATTGTGGCCAATCATACTTCAATGATGGACATTATGCTAATGCTTGCCATTATTAAAAATCCTTTTGTCTTTGTTGGGAAACAGGAATTAGCTAAAATTCCCGTTTTTGGATTTTTCTACAAAAGAACCTGTATTTTAGTTGATCGAAGCGATTCTAAAAGCCGAATGGCTGTTTTTACGAAAGCACAAAAAAGAATCCAACGTGGTCTGAGTGTTTGTATTTTCCCGGAAGGTGGAGTTCCAAATGACGAATCGGTGATTTTAGATCATTTTAAAGAAGGTGCTTTTAAATTAGCTATCCAGCACCAAATCCCTATTTTACCTATTAGTTTTGGAGACAATAAAGAACGTTTTCCTTACACTTTTTTGGCGGGAAGCCCAGGAATTATGCGTGTAAAAATTCACAAACAAGTAGAAACCTTTGGTAAAGATGAAACGAATCGAAAAGAAATTCGAGAAGAAATAAGAAATACTATTTTTACTCAACTAATAGCTTTTGAAGCTGAGAAAAATGTGGAAACCGCTTAAAACAAAAAAATCACCTTCATCAGGTGATTTTTTTTATACTTTAAAACTTGGAGAATAATTATTCAGCTACAGTAATTTCTACTTCATCAAATATATCTATCTCTTTGCTTGAATCAGCTGGATCTGGACCTTTACCTTTATAAAATTTAAAAGTATACTTTCCAGCAGTTGTTGGCGTAAAATTAAAAGAAACTTCCGATAATGGTGGTAATGCATCCGTACAAACATCACCTTCTTTTACATCAGCATAAATAGCTACTGTTCGGGTACTATTCTCTGAATAATAATAAATTCCTCTGTAGTTGTAACAAGCTGTAGGTTTTTGATACTTCAACTTAATCTCATGCAATGTGTTTCTAGTAAAAGTTTCTGGCAGTACATAACTTTCAATTGGCAAAATATAATTAGTGTATCTATCCGGTTCATCTACACTACAACTTAACAATGTGGTCATCAGGACCAAAAACAAGGCTATTTTTTTCATTTTTTATGATTTTATAAATTAACAATCTAATGTTGATTCTTTTATAAAGACTTGAATAAATAAAAAAGGTTGCTTTTAAAAAGTTTTTTTCTTGAAAAAAATGCCTTTACGCCCTGTCTTTAAACAAAAAAATGCCCGACAATTGTCGGGCATTTTTAGTATTTGAGAAATTAAATCGATTAGTTTTCGGCTAATTCTTTAATTCTGGCTTTGATTTTTTCTTCTAATTCGTCTGCTAATTCTGGATTGTCTTTAATCAACGATTTTACAGCATCACGACCTTGACCTAATTTGGTTTCACCATAGCTAAACCATGATCCTGATTTTTTTACAATTTCGAATTCTACTGCTAAATCCAGAATCTCTCCTGTTTTAGAAACTCCTTCACCATACATAATGTCAAACTCAGCCACTTTAAATGGTGGAGCTACTTTGTTTTTAACGATTTTAACTTTGGTTCTGTTTCCAATAACATTCTCACCGTCTTTAATTTGAGTAGAACGACGAATGTCTAAACGTACGGAAGCATAAAATTTCAAAGCATTTCCTCCAGTTGTAGTTTCTGGATTTCCAAACATCACTCCAATTTTCTCTCTCAACTGGTTGATGAAGAAAACGGTACAATTGGTCTTGCTAATTGTACCAGTTAATTTTCTCAACGCTTGTGACATCAAACGTGCATGAAGACCCATTTTAGAATCTCCCATTTCACCTTCAATCTCACTTTTTGGAGTCAAAGCAGCAACCGAGTCAATAACTACAATATCAATTGCTCCTGAACGAATCAGGTTTTCAGCAATTTCTAATGCCTGTTCTCCATTATCTGGTTGTGAAATAATTAAGTTTTCAATATCTACACCTAATTTTTCAGCATAATTTCTATCAAATGCGTGCTCTGCATCAATAAAAGCAGCAATTCCTCCTGCTTTTTGTGCTTCAGCAATTGCATGAAGTGTTAAAGTAGTTTTTCCTG
>Ga0247814_10001267_pt1 | contig 15217 bp, 11 predicted proteins | sample UWRJL179409R1_FD_179947 | JGI IMG/M metagenome (GOLD analysis project Ga0247814, IMG submission 179947) | Plant litter microbial communities from Arlington Agricultural Research Station in Wisconsin, United States - UWRJ-L179-409R-1 | ecosystem: Environmental > Terrestrial > Plant litter >...
CCATTGTCCTTTATAGTACCTCTGGAAGTTCCAATACTCCAATTGTTACTTTTCCCACTTGGAGTAGGGCTCGATGATCTCTGTGAATTGGGATGTGAGGAATTCCCTAGCGCTGTACCCATTGAAGTTTGGCCACGTTCCTTTAACTTTGTGCTCATGGCAGAATCTTCCCTACTTATAGATGGCCTTAGCGACCTAGCGTCTTCATTACTTTTGTTATGTCTATGATGGTGACCAGGAAGGTGTACGTGGGAATGACCGGACCGAGAGGAGGAGGATGTTTTAGGCGGGTTGTTTGTTTCAGTTGTATATCGATCACGGTCAGGGCCAGAAAGGTTTTCCCGCACAGGGGCTTCTCCGTATTTCGATATGTCCTAGAGACGTTAGTTCTACTCGATCAAAATATGAATTTCAAAAAACTTGATAAGGGTTGGTTATGCATATTATGGACATCAAGAAAGACATTTAATGCCCTCTCTCTATCGTGGATTGTTTAATTAACTAACCTGAGAATCCTGGTATAAAAATGGCACCACGTCACTGGATGGTACAGGTGTCCTGGGTCGAGATGGTACTGGTGAAGCGTCCCTAGGCGCATATTCCGTGGCAGAAGAAAGGTTTCTTTCCCGATGGGTTCTTGTAAATGAATGCGATCGGTCTTTTACTCGGGAAGGCAGGCTTGTGTCGGAGCCTTCCTTCCCAGGATAGTCCTCGCCAAAGAAGGTTTGGAGCTTTTTATGAATATTGCCACGATTGACACTCGATTTTGATCCTGTACTACTTGCAGTTGTCACACTGGCAACTGAAGGTCTTCTTTCGTCTCCAAAGTATGGATCTGCTGGAGAATCGCCGCTGCTCGCATTTGTGTTTCCTGTCAAGCCAGTACCAGGTCTGAAGCCTGGTGACAACTGGGAGGCAAGTGACAAGTTGTCGCTTGAATCATTGTAGAAGCTCGTTCCAAACCCAGGCGAGGGAGCGGAAATCGACCCATTTGATAACATCCAAGGCGCGCTTTGATTCGAGGAGTTCTGATGCGCGGTGGGTGGGTTGTGTTGAATTTGCGGTATGCGACCACCAGCAGGTTCTAGTACAGCAAGGTCGCGTCTATAATTTCCAAACCCACTACTACTCAATCGATGGTCTCGAGGGGATACATTTGAAGAGTTGGAAGCAGGAGATATCGGCGGCCGCGGCGCTTCAGAAGATGTTGGGGATATTTGGGGATCGGGATCAACCCTAAGACAAGGCAAATGCGGGCACCCGTTAGCCCCATGAACATGTCCATAGCTTTCCACGAGGACAATGGAGGGGATGAGACAGCATGGCGATAATATTATAAAATAACATACCTCTTTTTGCCGTCGGTGTTCACCTGCATCGGTGCTCCTCGTCGCGAAGCACCGCGGAACAAAGAGCTTGGTTTGATAGTATCGCTACTCTTCCAGCTCTCGGTGCTCGCAGAGCTATTGCGCGAGGCGGCATCTCTCTTGGTCATCGTGGACCAGTCGGTAGGGCTACGAGCCGGCCATGCGGGTTAGAACTCGGTGATTCTGGAGATTGCTACAAGAGATGAAAGCTGCACTCAGGGTCTGGCGTCCTGAGTAGTATAATAGTGTATGTATGGGCTTGGTGGAGAGGTTAGGATAAGGATGAAAGATGTGCAGTTGTCGGGGTTGCAGCATGGATGGAACAGACACTTTGTGCACCACGCCGGTTCGGTTAGAGCCGCCACCTTTCTACTGTAGTGTCGCACTGTAACTGTGTACCGTGTACTGTGCAGGAGGAGGAGGAGTCCATGCGCCAAACATGGAGGATCATATCAAACATGATACGGGGTCCCAGCCTAGTGTGGATAACAATTCAAAGAAAGAAGGATATCGTATCGTGGGCCTAAGTGCTCCGGACTAACGAATCTATGTTCGACAGAAATGTGCCCGGCAAAAGAGAGAGAGAGAGGCACGGCAATGAAATATACTTTTGAGAGAGAGAGAGATATATATATGTATGTATGTATATATAAAGAGAGAGATGCGCACCGATAGCTTCGGCATCCTTGGGTGTCACGAATGCTTCTTGGACCCGTTAGCGGTTTTAAAACCCGCCAGCCAGAATCGGTCGGATATATTTATTGCTTACGACTTCTATTGCTTATGCTATATACTACCCCGATCAGGTTATTTATATCCATCTCTGTGCAGAACGGACTTTTCATTTATTTTACCTTATGTGGGTAAGCAAGTGAGGTATTGATAGAAATCTATTAAGCCTTATGCTTACCTCGAGCAGGTATGGTTCCAATTGAATAATATAATCCTAAACCCAATTATCGAAACTGGGAGATGGGTATGGAGTGGGTGGAACTTGGAGAGATTCACCTCTATGATAACTAGTAAACTTCTGGAGATAAGTTGGGAGAATTAGTAGGTATAGAGCGTATATTTATACCAAGAAATATTCTCTACGTCGTACCTTCTATCAGAAAAGCATTCCATGATCGGTCTATCTTCTATCCGGCTACGTTCACATCTAGCCAATACATATATGAGTTTGGTAGGAGTCTTGCTGTATGAACTTCAACGGTGGTGATACGCCGAGTATGGAAGAGTAAAGGGCAAGCCCACAATGCTCTTTGTCCTCAGAAGACAGGAGTGCGTTGATACGTAGGCAATTAATCCTTGGCCAAATAAATATTTACTATGTTTGGCAGGACTTATATACGAGTGAAACAGGCGAAGGTTGAAGATATAGAGAGACGTTGTAATTAATAGAATGCCAAATATATGATGCGAACAGCTAGAAGAAAATGGGAAAAGTTCAGGCCATACATACTACGCTGAAAAATAACACGAGGAAACACAACTCTGGCCAGCTGGAAAGCTATGCCAAATTGCTTGATTGGTAAACGACATTGGCTATAATGTTGGATATACAGGAATGGGATGGTATGCATCGCAGACGAGATGATGATAGCTATTTCAAAGCCTTCCAAAGATACAACACAATACATAGGTACGAGATATATCGTCACCGTTGATTGTGTGTGGGAACCAAATAATACTCCAACAATATACTCTATGAACCAGATTGATGCCTTTCCAAGTCCAAGGCTGCCAAGAACCCCAGTCGCCGTGGCGTGATGAAACTTTTGGAACAGCACACCACACCACCTTCTCGTGCTTTGCTGTCTCACTGCCGGTTCGGCAACTGGGATTTACGACACCTGGACGAAAACCTGGCTCCTGGTCAAACAAGTAATCTCTGGCTCTGCCCAGGAAGTATTAGCAATACTGTGCGCAGGCTCAGGTAATCGGCTCAAGCCTCATTGGCAGAATGACGTCCCAGGAGAAAATTGGGAAATGAATCATTAGATATATATGGAGTAATATACTTCGAGTAGGTAGTCCTAAGAATTGGCGAGATCGGCTCGGTTGTGCTGTCCCGGCCCCACCCAGCCCCAGCCTCCCGAACCACTAGCCGCGCCGCCTAGCCTGCCAACCTCCCGAAAAATCAACAAACGCTCACCCAGAGGACGTATAGCTGCCCAGCTAAGTACACAAGGCCCACTCCCAGCCATTTTTTGAAGCTTTTGGCACGCACTTTCCGAGCAATAAACTTGCTATACGTTGCTAGCCCCTTGTGGTGATGGGTCATCAACGTTTGGCAACGTCTTGGGTCGGTGGCTGGACGAAAGGTTAATTTGAATGCATCTTCTTAAGACGACCTGCGTCTGCATGTCCCACTCCCCAGTCATAGTTACATTCATCCTTATCAACATCAGCCTTGCTATAAGTAAAATACTTCTCTATTACATCCATCATACGACTTTGGTCTAAGCTCCATTTCACCCATAACCGACCGGCAAGCAACCATCGACGACGTTAGAGCTGGCTGTTTGAACCGTCTTCTCTCCCGTCTATATTTCATCGTTTTTCTAGCGGCACAATGCTTTCTAAAATACTCTGCTTCGCTGCTGTTGCAACTTCATTTGTTGGTCAGACGACAGCTCAAACTTGGAGCAGCTGCAATCCATTGAAGCAAAGTAAGCTTTTGTGCTCTCACATCTGCTTATGTGCTAACACTATACAGCCGGTTGTCCTCCAAATACAGCATTAGGGAAATCAATCGCTGTTGATTTCAGACAAGGCGAGGTCAACTCCTTCACGACCCAGGGCACGCCAACATACGATTCGAATGGCGTCTCCCTTACTGTCGCCCGACAAGGCGATGCACCACAGCTTATAAGCGTATTTTATATTATGTTTGGAAAGGTTGAAGTCACCATGAAGGCGGCCCCAGGTGCCGGAATCGTCAGCACATTGGTCTTACAATCAGACGACCTTGACGAAATTGACATGGAATGGCTAGGGGCAGATGGAACAGAGGTGCAAACGAATTATTTTGGGAAAGGAGATGTTACCACATACAATCGTGGCCAATTCAACCCGGCCAAAAATAACCAAAACGAGTATATCACCTATACCATCGAATGGACCGAGTTCCAAATTACCTGGAAGGTTGGAGATACAATTGTCCGAGTTCTGACGCCTGCAACTGCAGATGCGAATCAATATCCACAGTCGCCTATGCAAGTCAAGTTCGGGGCATGGTCAGGTGGCGATGCTTCCAATCCCCAAGGAACCATCGATTGGGCTAGGGGACCTACCAACTATGCCAATGGACCGTTTACAATGGCTGTTAGGTCGATTGCAGTTACCGACTACTCCACAGGGTCACAATACACTTATGGAGACCAGACCGGAAATTGGGGTTCCATTCAGGCAGTCGGTGGTAAGGTCAATGGGAATGCAGGTGGAAAAGCAGCTACTGTAGCCAGCGCCGATGTCCCTGCAGCTACGTCTGCCTCACCTTCTATTCCCGCAGGTCTAGGAGGAAACACAAACGGTGACACAGCAACCAGAACCGGATGGCCATGGGTAGCGTCTACAACATTGGTAACGACACCCGCTTCAACATACACCCCATCGACAGTCGGAATTCCAGCTGGATGGATAATTACCAGTGAAGGAAAGGTTGTGCCTGCAAGTTCTGCGGCAGTGAGTATGAGCTCCCATTTCGACCCTGTGAATGGGTCAACAAATGCCACATGTCACTTTTTGAATCTTTACTGACAATTTCTGTAGCCAACACCAACAGATACGGCGTTATTGCCGCCATCACTCTCTTTGCCATTGCCTGCCTATGAAACTATTACAGGTTGGGATGACCGTGGTTTCAGAACTACGTATGTTCAACAAGCAGGTTGGGCCACAATACCCAAGAGTTTCAACAATCAAGGCTGTAAGTTGTTCATCATCACCATAGATTAAGGGTTCAGCTAATATTGAACTATAGTCCTCGTAACTGCCCAGCCAACTCCAACTGCAGTTGATCAAAACGTACCGAAACTGGGTGTAGAAGATGGCAGTATGTTCACAATATTCAACTCTTAAAGTATTGTTGCTAACAATATCTCGTAGATCCCACTATAGGCATCAACAAGCTTCAAGTGACCTCAGAGACCCTAAATGCAGCGGCTCCCAGAGAAACAGCTCAGCTCCTGCTACCTGGTCTCGTCTTAGGGGCCATTGGCGTGTTGGCAGAGCACTTCATGTAAATGGATGCTCCCATTTTCTGGGTTTTTCTTGGGGGAGTTTGGGAAGGGTCAAAAGGGAGAGATGGAAACACAAAAGGGTATGGTTAATGTTATAATGATATAATGAGTTATGGAACGAGATACCCCAACGGCTGGTTGTGGCTAGCACTATAAATTAATGCGTTCCAATAATATTTTTCTTGAGCTTTAGATTTTGTGATGAGAGATGAGGGAGCGATGCAATGAATAAATAGCCTTCTCATTCCACATACAATTTATCAAGTATGCTAAGCTTTAGAATTCCCTTCTCAGAAGTCAAAAGGTATAAATAATTAGTTGGTTTATTAAGTATGGTTTAACTTTCGAAAGGTCTCTTCTTCTTATCTTTAATGAAGTCAAGTGGCCTTATTATTCCCGAGTTGTGTTTGATCAACAGAAGTGACTTATTCGGTATCTAGAGTCCAAGAAACCAAGGGGGTTTCAAGGGCGCCAGTAGAGATTCACCTATGAAGTTGTGAGTATCGATCGAAAGCCATAATCCATATCAATCATAATAATAAAGAGTCTTATGGCATTTCAAACTTCAAAAGCTGGGAATCTATTGCCCAAGTTTGTGTACCTATTCGAATTAGTGTTCGTTACTGTATTGGCCATATTTTGTTGTTGATTATATAAACTAGAGTGAATCATGGCAACAACATCTACTTTTACCAGAAACAATTATTCTCTACAAGTCGTATCATAGGTTCAGAACGTAGTACAAGTACAACGTAGTCTGGTGTAGGTGTATGAGGTGTAGCATCAAAATCTTGAACTAGTTTAGCGAGGCGCATCTCTGGTGGGGTATATAAGTTGGTTGAAATTATATGACCCCGCCTTCGGGCATTTGGTCAATTTGTAAGTTGCGCTGCCGCTCTCTCAAAACTCCAACAACTAACAATTCTTTCAGGAAACGATACAGAGAAGATTAGCATGGCCCCTGCACTAAGGATGACACGCTCAATCAAAGAGAAGCTACCAATTTTTTTGCTATTCCTTTTGCTATATATCTGATTGGTTTGATTTATCTAAACATAAGGAGAACAACATGATAACTTTTTTTTGGTGTGATTTTTTTTGAGGCCCACTCAGCGCCTTGCAGTGGGGCAGATCTTGGCATATTGGAAGCCGTTCATCATCAGCCTCGCCTAAAGCCAACTTAGAAAGTGCACCCGTTCTTAGATGTCTATACTGTATGCATACCGGTATAGCCTGCAAGACATGATATCACGATAGAAGACTTATTTTTTTTCACTTCATTCACTCTTTATTTTATTTTATTTTATTTTGGTTCCCACATTCTTAGCATCCTGCAACATGGACGACATCGCGGATATCCTAGCAGAGGTCTCACGCGATCCTCAAGACCCATTCGCGGAATACGACGCGTTATACGATTCTACAGGACGAGGCGGCGCCCATTCTGGACAGGCAGACCTCCAAGCATTGACCCGAGCATGGGTCAATGAGCGTGGAACGTCTGAACTCCTAAGGTATACTTTGCCTATAGCATCTGCTAGTCCATTAGTCCTAACGACATAATGCAGATGGCCTTTAGACGGTCTTATAGATCGTGTCACCTCTCTTATCAAACTACAAATATCTAAAGTGGAGGAGATGACAGGCGATATGGATCCTAAAACAAACTTCGGGCTCATCATTATTCAAACCGAAGTAGAACGTTGGAAGTTCCTTGTGCGTTCCTATCTACGATGTCGGATGGCAAAAATTGACAAGCACACATTGTACTATTTGAGTACTCCAACGCTACAAGAACGGTTGAGTGAAATGGAGGTGGCATACGCAACGAGACATCAACAATTGCTACACAACCACTATCTGGGGAGTTTCTTAAGCAGTTTTCCTCAACAGTTACAAAATCTCAATGACACAGCAGGAGGTCTGAATATGATTGGTGGGCCGGATAGCGAGAGTGCTGTATTTGCAAGGGGACTAGGAAAGGGACTTGGGGATGATGGAAGTGTGCTTATTCGAGGACGGGGCAGAGACAAGGATGATGAATCTGAAGTTGGGAGAGGAGAAATAGTAGTTGCTCGTTGGGCAGACTTGAGGGAACATGTGGAGAATGGCGAGATGGAATTGGTTTGACGATATGAGTGCACCTATGGCGTTTTTGAAATGGGCATGGGCATACACACACGGCGTTGAGATTGGAAGTTATTGCTCTTTGGAATAAATAAGATGGCCGATTTAATGAATACAGCACAAGCTATGGCTGAGGCTTTATGACAATCCAATGATACCATGCACTGGAGGCATGGGCCTAGACAACGATATAATGTGGTTAGAAAAGCGACACTAAATCGATTCGCTCCAACTTCGATACGCACAAGATTTTGCCATGGGAGAACTGATGTCTCAATTTTCGAAATCTCTTAACAGGGCTGACACATCAAGAAGTGTTAGCCCCCACCACCAACGGTTGATGTAGAGATAAGGAGCTCACAATACCAAAGCATTGCCAATCCACAATTCATCTCTCGAACAGGAAGAGAGCAAATTCCGAGCGTTGGAGTTTTATCAAACATGTCGAATATATATCCTAATCAATCTTGCCAAACATGAAGATTGGGGATCTACGTGCGGAGAAATTCAATATAAGCCGGCTCTTTTTCAAGAGTTGCCTGGTCGTTCTTTTCAATGAGATACTCGTGCAGCCAGGAAGTTTGCATAGCCAGTATCGGAAGCTGATTATGGAACTTTACCAAAAGTCCCATGTTTAAGCCAGTGCTCTCACTCGGAAGCCTTTTAGTTTATCTCGCGTTGGAGACTTCCTGGCCGTACCAGTTGCTTTATGTTTTACGAATGACCTGACAGTGCCTGCTGCTTATTTACTGCATGAAGATATCTGGCCAATTCAAGCAGTGGGATGAGAAGTATGAGAGAGTAAATTGAAAGTCATTTGGTAACTTTTGATTATTTCTTGTTGAGACAATTTAACCTTCTGACAATTTGGTTCACATATATGGAAACCAACATATTAAATTTTTATTTTTCACTCGTCTTACATCACAATCTGTGCCCATATTGATAAGGTCCTCATCTGGCCACCCAAAAAGCTTCACTATCCTTCCGTTTTAAGTGTCCGTTAACAGTTATAGCTTATATAGATGCCCGTAAATCCTACGGCAGGGTTACCGCCCTGGTTCCATCCAATGCTCGCTGTTTTAGTAACCCATTCAGGATAACTAAACACATACGCCAAACCACCCTGCGATCTTGTTGGACATGCATGAGAGTTGATGATGGCAGTTTGCCCAGGGACTACTGTGATTGTACCGAAGAGAAAGCCATCTTTCTTTATGTTGTTGTAAGTAGGTCGTGCAGGTATCGGAGTCTGGACGGTATAAACGTTTAGTTGGTTGCCGTTGTATGGACTGAAAACATAATTTGGAGGGAAAGAAATTCCAAGTTGGCAGCCATATGCCGGTGTCGTGGGGCCAGTGAAGTACGCAAGCTGATCAACAATGTTTCCTGGGGTTTCTTTTCAATGTTAGTCCATGCCTCTGATCTCTATATAGGTTACTTAAGGACCTGAAACGAAAAGTTACTGACGAGTCTGGGATACAAAAAACGCCCCAGTATTAGCAACAACGGTATTGGGAAAGGCTCGATTAGGCTGGGCCTCTTTCAGTTGATATAGCCTTGAAGGCTGTAGTATGGCTGTCAAAAAATTAGCTTCATTAGAAACTGAATTGTCGGACGGAGTTTCAGGTTCAGCAAGTGGCTTCGAGAGCTTTGGTTCTTCTGTATGCACATGTCTTAGTGCAAGAGCTCTCTAACTTCTGCACTCCTAATCGAAATGAACTTTTAGTCCTAATACGGCATCTTACTTCCACACAGGCGCTTCTCGAAATTGCTCGAAGAAGGAAGGGCATTTGTTATTGCGATTATCGCAACCAAAAGAAAGGAGGATTTCGAGAACATCTTGTATGATAAACGTGAATAGGTTATTGAAGTGAACCCATCAAACCCAACCTGTGTAATCTGGAACTGTGTTTACTTATAGTCAAACCCCAACATAAAAGTTACATGCCTTTGGTTTCCAAAGTTAGCAGAGAGGCGCAAATCCTCCGAACTTTCGATCCTCTAAGATTGCTCTCATTCCTGAAAGCTCCAGAGTTCGTGCCAAGATGATTAATTGTCCATTGCTAGAGAAGATTATGAATACAAACGTGATACAACGCTGTTATACTCCTTATGGCATGCGATAGCCAGGTTTATGAGGTAAATCTCTTCAACTGCATAATATAATAGAGGTAGTATACCCTCCTGCTGTCCGAACACGATACAAGAAAGAGATAGACACCTCAGAAATCCATATCTTAAAAATATTAAGCATTCATTGGTTTAGGGCAATGATTAGCTGAGGCTGTTGCTATAGCCAGCAGTTTATAAAAGCTGTTGGTAATAACTTACATACAGTACACTCATAACGACTTCTAGGTAACCGACCCCCTGAGTTTATGCTGAGACGAGGATATCATCAATCAAAGAATAGACTTTAGTGGCCCAACTTTTCTTCATTCTTTTCAGAGCACTCTTGAGAAATTCCTATCTGATAGCTCTTCCACCAATCCACCAATCAATTGGAAGTAACGTTAGACTCGAGTCACATGACAGCATCAGAGTGATTTTAAAAAGACCAAAGTACATCATTTTCACCAAGAATTTGCGTATCCTTGAATATTTTGATTAAATTAAAAACATTAGATTCATTACAAAGTTCACTGGGAGACAGATATTAACTGTAAAATGTGTGCAAATTTGGTTGTACGAACGATTCCTAGCTACGTAGGTAGGTAGCTAAGCAATGTGATGGCTTTTAGCCAAACTGTCTCCTAACCTAGCATGAATTAGCTTACAATTTTATCCCGATGCAGGGAATGTTCTTCCTTGAATTTTATGGCAGCTTGGGATTCTCCTCGCCTCCACATCTTGTTTTCAGCCGCTTAGGGTACTTGCATAGTAAACCAGAATGTACGACCAGAGACGTCAATCGTTGCGATAAAAATATAAAGAGTGAAGTTTACTCTTAAATTTAACACGGTTAGCTAGTCCTCGTATCTAGCCAAGTTATTTACTACGTAAATTGGCAAGGTAGGCTTGGAATTCATACATTCGAGAGGCTATTATTTCTTGGCAGACAGGTAACATCCTGAATGCAGCTATACCTACGCCAGAAGCTCTAAAGTTGTCAAAAGAATTCCGTACAACCATGTTACTTAGGAGGATAAATGCATAAGACCTCCATGAAATATACTCATATGGTTTCGTAAACCCAGCTTCGGTGGAAGACAAGCTCTAGATTTCTCCTAAAGGATCAAATGATTTCATTTATGACCAAGTCAGCTTCTTCAACTGTCACAATGTCAAGTGAGGATGGAATGTGGCGGAGTAGAAAGGCATTTTTGGAGATATTTTGAGAATTATTAGGATTCTAAGTCAATCGAGATATAATCAAACTCTCCGGCTTATATTAACACAACATTATGAATAAAGGTCGTTGAACCAACAGATAAAAGAGAGTACACCTCCGCCAGACAGTCTCATCATCATCCCAACATCAATACAATCAACACTTCAATCCCATCTCATTCAACTCAATACTATCGATACCCGAACTCAGAACTTTTGAATATAGCTCGAAACTTTTCAAACCCATTTGAACACGATCAAAATGCAATACAAAATCTTAGCTTTACCCTGCTTAGCAGTGATGATAGCTTTTGTTTCTACTACACCATCTACCGAGACAGCAATCGGCTGGGTCGATGGACCGGCTCCTCCAGCAGATTACGAAAAACGCTCCGAAGAGTCTCTCAACCTTCTCAAGGCTCGCGGCTTCGGCTGTCCCTTCGATAAGTATCAATGTAATAGCCATGTTAGTACCTTTCGACCCCTACATTCCGAATCTTTAGCTAATTTAATACTGTAAGTGCCGTAGTCTTGGCGGTGGACGCAAGGGTGGTTACTGTGCGGGACAAAAGTTCCTTCACTTGTAAGACTAGTTCCTATGCTACAAATATTTAACTGACATTTTGTAGGACTTGCACCTGCTTTAAGTAAATCCATGTTTTGTAAAAGCACTGTAGGGCTTGGTAAGATGGTAGAGGTTTTTTTCCCTTTCATTTGGGTTCTGCATTCACTTGTCACTCTTTATGATTGCGGTTCTTGGATCGGTTTGGTGTTCTTTTAAATTTAGAGGGTGGCCCGTAGAGGAGATGCTGGAAGTGTTAGATTGTTCAATATTTGATAGCAATTTATACACTGGTTTAGTTTTATACCTTTAAGAAAAACCTAGCCAAGATAATATGGTGCCAATTCGGTTGTGCGACGATACAATATGCAATTTAAGAACGATTCAAATATCGTTAAGTTTATCCAAGAGCTGTAAGGATATTTGTGAATATATTTGTTTTCTGTACGAACAGATGCTTAAAAGAAGCCCTCATGATAAAAATATTGGCTGGAAAATCGGAATAGTCTCTGGGCGACCAACTGTCGACGTCCCAAAGTTGGGTAAGAATCTTGGAGAAGCAGCACAAGCAACAAGCTCTATTTGAAGAAAAAGAGACATAGATCTAGAACTGAAATAATTATATCCCAAAATAGTCAATAAATTTGTAGTAGCAGTAACAGTACTAGTGATCCATTTCTTGGTGGGATTAGCTCAAACCTGATTCTCTGAAATCTCTCTTGCTTACAAAGAGGTTTATTCACATGAATGGATAATCTCAGAAAGCAATTCTTGAAATGACGCCCTGGCTTTGGTGGCGTTTAAACTGTGCTAATTTTAGCCGCCAAATGAGATAGGAACAGATTATGGTAAAGTTTTGAACCCAATCTACAACGTGGAGAGTATTGTGGCAGCGAGGGCCTGGATATGTTTATAGGCTGCGCACTGCGACTAGATGGGTCAAGAGAGGGTCTAGAAGGATGAGCGTGAAAAGGAAGACCAATTGCTTTATCATGAATAAGAAGAGAAGTTGGATAGGCAGCTCTGTGGGTATTAAGTAGATTATATTTGAAGCTACTGCATAGAGACGTGATAAATGCTCTTCAAGGGTAGTGGAAGAAGAACCCGGAACTCCGAATCTCCCTTATGTAATTATTTGATGTTTGTTGTCCATGATTTAAGAAGAATCACTCTCCACATGTGTGATTTTACTTCAAATTATTAAAGCAATAATCAGATTTATTCTATCAAAGTTTTCACGTATGAAGTAAGGGTTTCGCGCCAGTAGATAGTTTCAAGAAAGATATGTAACAAGTATAACAAGTATAACAATTCTCTTTCTATTTCATATCTATTGGTCAATTTACCTGCTCTGATACTGTCCTCCCAGGACAATATTATTAATAATGCAAAACCCAAAACTGAGAGCCTGGAACTACACTCTAGGATTTGTTCTAAGTCAAAACCAATGAAGTTGATAGATAGTACTGGAGAATTTCCATGCCTATCTCAAGTATCCATCCTCAAATTTCATATATCGAGTATCACACCACTAGATTTGTGAATTTTTTGCATCCCTGGCCCCGAAAAACCCGGTGTACAGTACAAATCATGCTGACAAAAAGAAGTGCCCCTTTTCAGCTCGGCGACTTAAGCGAAAAAGCGGACTCTTGGCATCGCATCTACCACGCTTGCCCCACTTGAAATGATTTAATCGGCGACCACTCCTGGACATATAAATGTAAAGAGAAGTACGATCTCTCAACCTCTAATCGTCACATATCTCTGAATTTACGAACAGAAATTTGTTCTTTGGTTCAAGAGGCTACTAGACGGCAATAAGGAAGAAACGCAACGTACAGCAAACCATTGTGGTATTTTGAGCTCAGAGGCAAAAGAGAACGATGTGTTACAAAGCCAATTGTCCAACTTGCGGTATGTATTTCCCTAGCCAGAACAGTATTTCAAATATGTTCTGTTCATTGAGGATCTTGCACAAGGTTAGGGACCTCTGCAGGTGGTGACGATGATAACGATGTGATACCAAGAGGAAAGATGAAAGCTAATCCCTTTCAAAGGCAAAGTCTCCTGGCAAGGCTGCGGGGCACATGTTCCTAAAGTGATGGACAGCGTGCCAGAGGAAGAGAGATGTGTTTGTGAGCCGAAGGTATGTATTATTCTAATACTTAGCACTGTCGCAATGGAGACGGCTTCTCCATAGGTGATCGGAAGTCAATGAAGAAGGAAAGTACTGTATAGACTGGGTAAAGGCTAATATGCAAGCTATAGATTGAAAGAGACGGGAAAGTGTATCCACCAATGGCTGCACGAGGTTGACTAGACGGGAATGGGGCTTTGGTTGCCATGGTTCTTGTTGTTGGGGGCACAGTCTTATTGAGATTGATATTTGAGAGGCTGTAAAGGTCAATATGCAACAGTTTAGCGCAGATTTGTGCGATGTATAACACTATACGGGGATCACCAGCGACAATAGAATTGAAGCCGGATGCTTGTTTAATCTATCTTTCTTGTGTGAAATATCTAAATGCTTATGCTTACTAAACTTCAAATAAGATGTACCATCTATATTTTACTCCCTTTGCGAAACTGAGCTCGCTGATATTGAACTGGGTACTGAACATCTACACCTAGATGATGCGCAACCCGGAAAACCCATTCTGGCTCCCTTAGGAATTGTCTCGCTACTAAAATAAGATCTGCTTTAGTACTCTTGCCTTGCTCATCCTCATATTCAATGCTGTCATCCGTCACCACTTCTGTCTTGCTCTCAACGATTCTCTTTGCGTCTTCTGCTTCCGTAATTAAACCAACCGCTCCAATAAGAAGATTGCTAATGCCATCTCGGTACAGAGCCTCGCGGATACGACCAGCGATTCCAACCTGGAAGTCATTGTCTATTCTTATGTCTTGAGCTTCATTGTTTCCTCCACTACTTACGTCGAGTAGATCAACACCTAGATCTGGAAGAAGCTTCGCTAAGCGAATCGTTGACTCGACGTCCCAACTCTCGGGAGTGGAATCCATCCACTCTGTAGCGCTGACCCTCACTAATAACGGCATTCCCTTCGGTATTACTTCTCGGATCACTTTGATTACTTCTATTAGTAGTCGAGTCCGGTTCTCAAAGCTACCTCCATAGTCGTCTGTTCTCCTATTTGAGATAGGCGAGAGAAAGGATGATATTAAGTAGCCATGAGCGCCATGGATCTCAATCACATCGATACCAGCCGCTACAGCCCTCTTCGCACCGTCCTTAAATCCCTGCAGAAGATTGTTGATATCTTGTAAACTCATCTCTCGTGGCATGGCATATCCCTCGTTACTCCAAGGGATAGCAGATGCTCCCATGACATCATTTGGCCAGCCTCCGACATCTTCAGTCGCTAGAACAGATTTACCTCGTACGGCGCCGAGCCAAGGAGCACATGTAGAAGCCTTACGCCCTGCGTGGGCTAGTTGTATGCCCAATTTCTGGCCCTGAGAGTGAACATAATCGGCAATTTTCTTTATTGGTGCAATCTGTGCATCCTCCCACAACCCCGCATCTTCCGGTGTGATTCGGCCATTTGGGAGTACCGAGGTCG
>Ga0247814_10001268_pt1 | contig 15211 bp, 21 predicted proteins | sample UWRJL179409R1_FD_179947 | JGI IMG/M metagenome (GOLD analysis project Ga0247814, IMG submission 179947) | Plant litter microbial communities from Arlington Agricultural Research Station in Wisconsin, United States - UWRJ-L179-409R-1 | ecosystem: Environmental > Terrestrial > Plant litter >...
GCAAGCAAGCGCTGCTGGGAATAAGCAAAAGAGGAGATTGCTACTTGCGAACTTTGCTAATTCATGGCGCCAGAGCGGTTATTTATGCTGCGCAGCGCAGACTTGCCAGTACAGGATGGCTAGCAAGTCTGCTGGCGCGACGCGACAAAAATGTCGTCGCGGTTGCGTTGGCGAACAAGAACGCAAGAATCGTGTGGGCAATTCTGGCGCACGATCGAGAATTCCGGTCTGATTACGCCATGGCGTAATCAGACCGGGTAATAAGAAACAAATGGGACGTAACTAAAGTCGTTTAACCACCGATTGCTTAGGCAAACACGAAGTGATGGCAAGACAGGTAAGACCGTAGTTGGCAAAGCCCGTTTGGGTCGGAGCATGAGAAATGCGTGGTTTCGATTGGGGCGTCGACTAGCAAATCCCATCAGGGACAGCGGCACTGAATGCCGCATCAAAGTCCGAATGTACGGGTGCAATCTTTTCCTGCTGACTCATCATGGATTGAATGCTTGGCAAACCGGGGGCGTCCATGTACGTCCCAAAGCAGACGTAATCGCGTTACCACCATTTGCCGAACTGGTCGAACGCTGTATATAGCGCTCGCATTGACCCTGCATCGATCGTTAGACGAATTGCTATGCAGTTGCCATCTTGTGACTGCCTTTGCGAATGCGGATTGATAGTTAGATACTCCTGAGATGACTGCCGCTCGAAGTGAAGGACCTCGTATTCGCTCATGTCAAGTAGTTGAGCTTCGCAGCCGTCACGGAGTTCAGTTTCAAATCGAACAAGGGCTTCATATTCAAACCAAAGGTGCGCGGCAGTCCATTTGAGACTCTGGCTTCGACCTGAATACTCGACTTCCAGCCGAGCCTGGATACCTAGACCCATCGGATCTACGTCTGCAAACTCAAGCTGGAACTTGAGCGGCCCTTCAATGAAAGCTACATCGCCAGCCATCTAAATCCTTTCTTGGGTATGGTCGCCTCGGACTATCAAAACGTCCGCTCTTGGCCGAACCCGGCCGTCGCGCCCAGCATAGCAGTTCACCGGACCTACAATCCAGTGGCCGCGGCGACAGGCTGCATCCGACCCATTGCGGACGTTCACCCATCAGTAGTGATCGGCGATTCTGTCTACAGCCGAGACCTTGCATCCCTTTGGACAAAATATCGTCAGAGTCTCCGAGTGCTGGTTTACCGAACCCCATTCGCGCGTCATTTTCCAGCTGGGTAATTTATCAGAATCTTCGCTCCCCGGGCTGACAGCAAACGACCAATGTCCTGAGTAAAATGCATGGAGCAGAAGAGATGGTTCGCCCTGAGCATCTTGAATCTCTAAGGTGGCTACATATCCTTGCTGTGCCAACTTCGGATGACTAGTAGTGTTGAATTCGTTCGTATCCCCTCCAATGCCTTTGCAACAGATCATCCGGTCGCTTGCCCCCCAGAAGACTACAGCAGCGGTATCGTACGACGTTTCTACGTTCTTGCTTTTCTTAAAAAACACGTTATTTCTCTCAAATTAGGTAACTTCATTAATGTCCGCTCCTGGCCGAACCCGGTCGTTCAGGAAAGCATAGCAGGTGGCCAGGTTGAGAAGTCACTGCCCGTCTCGACAGGCAGCTGTCGACGCGAAGCAGACCTTAAGGTGGTACTGCCAAGCCCTTGCGAATCCTCATCCATATCCATGCGCAAGCGCTCAGTGCGCCGGCTGTAAATCCCGCACCCCCAGCAGCTGCAACGGACATTGCTTGAACTGGAGCGCCTTCCCCTAATAGGGCATTGAGAGCGAAATAGGTCGCGATAAACACCGCCGCCAAGATCGCGCCGATCTTGCCTGCACGCCCTCCGGTATATCGCCATCGTTTCACACACAGTGCCCAGACAATCCCAGCCCCTACTAACGGGCTGCTGACGGCGCAGACCAGGAAGATCAAAACGAGCAAAAATGAAAAAGGCATGCCGAACTCCACTGGTTGATCACTTCGAGGCTTAAACGACCGCTTTTGGCCGAATCCGGCCGTTCAGACAAGCTTAACAGGTTGCCAAACTGAGAAGTCGGCAGTTCCGCGACAGACAGCTGCCGACCCAAAGCAGTCATTGCACCTCGAAGTTCTTCATCCGAGATTCAACGTAGATGCACGTCGATGTAAAAAATGCAGACATAACAAATCACCGCGAAAAAAATTAACACCGTGACAACTATGGCAAGTCTGTATTTTGAGTTATGAATGTATTCACCCAGTGCATCAAGTGGTCGCAAGAAGCGAGACTTGCGGTATTCGAACAACCACTCACCCGCGACTGCGAGCGGCACTGGCAAGAGCAAAAAACCGAGCCAACCCAACACCGAATGTGGATACTTTGGCCACGCCAGGATAAGGTTGGGCAATATCATCAACAAGCTCGATATACAGTAAAAATAAAATAGATGTAGCAATCGCATAGTGTTTGGAAGTCAGTTTGAATCGAGCATGCTGTTCAATCCTGTGTGACCGCTATTGGCCGACTCCGGCCGGTCAAGCGAGCATAACATGTTGCCAACGCGAAAACCCTTCTACCGGCGGCGACAGGCCGCACCTGACCCGAATCAGAAGGTTGTTGCGATTAAGACCGGACCAAAAAATGAAAGATTCTGGCCACGGAGGAGTTCTCGAAATTAATTTGCGCGATAAACATGTCCCGCTATCAACCCATGTGGATTGGGCGCCGTGTTGCGAAAATTGACTGGCTGCGACGGACAAGTTCCCTGGAGCCCGAGCCCAGGTAATACTCCGCAAGGATGTACAGAAAAGTGTAAGTGCGGTAGCCCGCCGGTGTTGCCGGTCTCGCCAGAATGTCCAATTACCTGTGCAGCAAGTACATTTTGTCCCTTTACAACCTGAACGCCGCCCTTCGTTAGATGCGAATACAAGGCAAACGTGCCATCCGCATGCCGCACAGTGACGAGGTTAGTGCACGCGTGGTCGCCATCTTTACAGCCATCGTTAGCAACCATGACCGTGCCAGCGCGAGCAGCAAGAACGGGGGTTCCAATGTCCATCTTAAAATCGTAGCCATGATTCCAAAAGCGAGAATGACCGTAGCCGGAACAATTTGCCTGATTCACCCAATGTTGCGTACCTTGCTGGTAGGGCAATAAATAAGACGAACCGGAAGAAGCTGCATCGATCGTCTTGCACGAGTAGCGGCGCATCTCGGGATCAGAACTTTCAGGAGCAAAGATCGCTACAAACCCGACCAAGAGAATAGATATTAAAAAGCCAGGAACAGAGAGTCTCATCGAAAAAACTTAGAGATGTATGGGAGATCGATTGACGGTAAAGGACCGCTTTTGGCCGAATCCGGCCGGTCAAGCCCGCAGAGCAGGTTGCCAGGTTACAAACCCGGCAGTGGCCACGACAGGCCGGTGTCGACCCAAAGCAGACGGTCAGGTGCTTTGTGGCCAATAGGGTCTGTCATGCCTGTTACCCACGCTCGCTCTCGTAGTCGTCCAGGGCAATATCGCTAGCGAAGTGGTCGATAAGTTTCATTATGCCAAGGAACAGAGGAGCGACCGAGAACAGTCGGTTGCGCGCATACAATCCGAAACGGCTTTTAGGAGCTAACACCGTCCCCGCATTGACCTTTTGCGATACCTTTGCGTAGTGGCTAAACTTCGCTTCATACTTTATATACGCACGCCGAAAGTCGCCCTTTGCTCGGTGCAGTTCCCCTGCAAGTACATACGCACCAACGATGGCCAACCCTGTGCCGAATCCGCCCAGCGCGTTGCCATACGCAGCGTCTCCGAGCAGGACCACGCGACCCTTTGCAAATCGGTCAAGTGTCACTCTGCTAATAGAATCCATATAGAACTCGGAGACCGTCGGGATTTCATGCATAAGTTCCGGCACTTTCCATGCACTGCCGCGCCAAGCATCAACTAACAAATTTTTTTGTTGAACAATATCATCACGGTCGTATGTCAGTGGTGGAGAGGCAAACACAAAAAAAGATGACGCCTTCGAGCCTCCCGTTGCTGCCATCCGACCGGGCTCGTTGTACATTAAGTCGTCGCGGCTTGCATCCCCCTGCAGGTTTGCCAACGCGTAGTAGTATCCAAGATACTTCACATAATCGGCTTCGGGCCCGAAAGCGAGTGCACGAACGTTTGAATGAATACCATCCGCACCTACTACCAAGTCAAATGTGCGCGCGGCTGAGTGTAGAAATGTGACGTTAACGCCGTTTGTGGTTTCCGTGAGGGAACTTATGGAATCACTGAAGATGTACTTGGCGCCGTTAGCTGTGCTGTCAAACAAAATGCGGGCCAGGTCCCCACGTTTAATCTCAAGCTCACCGCTGCTGAACGCCGCAGGAATGGTAGCAACCTTTTGACCTGCAGCGTTCACTACAACGCCGTCGCTGCCAGGCGCAGCGCGCGCGTTCTTGACTGCGTCAAGAATTCCCATTCTTGCTAGGACGGTGAAATGGGTAGAGCCCTTAAAGTCCACTGCCTGACCCCCTGGCCTAATCTTGGGGGCTTGCTCGACAACAGTGACGTCAAACCCGTAACGTACCAGCCACAAGGCCAGAGCGGGACCCGCAACACTGGCGCCAGAAATTAGTACCGTGGTCTTCTTCGTCATAATCACCTCTGCATTAAAATATACTTAGTGTATATGTATACTCGGTGTAATGATACCCCCGTGCTAAAATTGCACATGTCTTCCGATTTGCGCTCCCGTAAACGTGTCGCTATGCGCGACAAAATCTCCGATGTAGCTACGCGCCTGTTCAAAGCGCGGGGTTTCGACCAGGTCACGGTCGATGAGATCGCTCTTGCAGCCGATGTGGGACGAAAGACCGTCTTCAACCACTTCCCGCGCAAAGAGGACCTGTTTTTCGACCGTGTTGATGAAATCAAAGAGGCATTGGTCAGGGTACTGATTCAACGACCGTCTGAGGTAGCAGCGCTCGACGCTTATCAAATATTCGCGCACCAACTCATCGAGCAGGAAAGCCCTTACCTGACGTTTTCGTCAGAAAGCCGAGCATTTGTGGAAACAATTGAGCGCAGTGAAACCTTAAAGGCCAGAGCCCGAGAGATTCGGGGCGAGCTGGCACGGGTAATGGCTCTGACATTGATGAAGGATGCGGGTATGGAATCAGATGACCCCGACGCCAATTTGGCAGCCAACCTGCTGGTGACTACTTGGACTGTTGCGCGCATGCAGGGCCACCAGACTTACTTGCAAACGGACGCCTCGGAGCTTGCCAGCGCCGCCTTTCTTGCAATAATTGACAAAGCTGCAATCGGTCTTCGTGCCACGTTTGCTGGCACCCCATATATCTGAAAGCAGCGTTTATAACGCGTACAACGTAATGGAGCGTTGCACTTGGAGAAGCGATTCAGACATGCGATTTCGTTTAGCATCATGACCACGCCCGTCTCTCATTACCGCTATGAAAACTGAGTGATCCATGGCTTTCAAAATCGCGGCCTAGTTTAGACTATCCGAAGGACTGCTTTTGGCCGAACTCGGCCGTTGGGGCAGGCATATCAGGTTGTCAACACAAGAGGTAGCGACGGGCACGACAGGCTGCATCCGACCCAAAGCGGTCGTTGAAGATTTCTGTGACCGTCTATTCGTTCTGTCACCGTTGTCTTCTCACATGGAGATTTCAACGCGATTAGTACTGTTCATGCGGACAGTGCTCACAACACTTGGCTTTTGTACAATAGCTTTTTCAATTCTTGCTGCATATCCAGTCTCAACCTCTGGCGAATGCAGAACTGAGCGTTATATGATCGAGCGTCGACTTAAACTTCGTGGTGATCAGTCATCACCAGCTGCACGCGAACAACTAGTGCGCCGACTCAATTCAACTCTTGGCCCCCCTGACCATGCAGATTTGGATAAGCAAAATGCGTTTCTTAAGGGAACTATGACCCCAGGAGAAGCTCAGTTTTACATTAGCATGTGTGAATATATCATCGGTATTGCCGAGAGAAAACATTAAATTAATATAAGATAAATAACTGATTTGCAGAGCCTTATAAAATCACATCTCTTCTGTGGTTATTTCTGTTTGAATTTGAAAGTAGACATGTCTTTACAACTGGAACGAATCCCTACTGGCATTCCTGAACTCGACTCAGTACTACGCGGCGGTTTCTTGCGCAACCGTATTCACCTGGTTGAAGGCCGGCCTGGCACGGGTAAGACAACATTTGGACTACGTTACCTAATTGAAGGTGATCGGGCTGGACAGAGGTGCTTGTATTTAAGTTTGTCGGAGGCTGAAGATGAACTGCGGCAGACGGCTGCAAGTCATGGCTGGATACTTGGCGACATTGAGATCGTAGAAATGATTCCGCTACCCGATGCGCCAGCACCCCAGACAATCTTATTACCTACCGATAACGAGCTGACGGGAGTCATCGCACGTATCGCTGACAAGGTCGAAAACTCGGGCGCCACACGTGTTGTCATAGACTCGATGGCTGAAATCAGGTTACTGTCGCGCGATAGCGCCCATTACAGGCGACAGGTGATCGCTCTTCGTGAACGTTTGAGCAAGATCGATACGACTGTTATGCTGCTCGATGACATTACTTCGGACGGACGGGAATTTGAGCTTCGCGGTGCCGTACATGGTGTCATCGGTTTCGAGTATGACGAAGGAAGTTTCGGCGCCGCGAGGCGACGATTGCATGTCGTTAAACTACGCGGAGGTGATTTCCAAAGCGGTTGGCATGACTACATCATTCAGACTGGGGAAATACTCGTTTTCCCTAGTTTGATTGCTCAAGAGCATCATCGTCCACATCAAGACATTAAGGTGTTTAGCGGAGTCGACGAGCTTGATCAACTATTCGGCGGTCCTTTAAGGACTGGCTGTTCGACAATGATTTTAGGGCCGTCTGGAATCGGCAAAACTACCCTAGGACTACACTACGCTGTAGAGGCAGTGCAAGCTGGTCATAAGGTAGCTTACTTTAATTTCGATGAGTCAGAAGCGACAATGCGCTCACGCATGGTAAAAAACATGGGTGACGATAAAACGATGGACGAACCCATCGGCGATCATCAAGCAAATGAGCATGATGAATCGCACAAATTTCTCCTACGTCGGATTAATCCATCCCGCATATCGCCCGGTCAGTTTATATGGAATGTCAGGCGGATGGTCGAAGACAACGATGTTAAGCTAGTAATCATCGATAGTATCAATTCTTATCTCAATGTGATCCGTGAGGAAAAAACCTTGCTGCCGCAGATGAATGAACTGTTCTCTTATCTAAGCAACATGGGAGTGATGGTCATCGTCATTGGGGCACATTCGAATCGCCTGGACACATCAAAGCAACCAGACGTGGTTAGTATTATTACCGATAATATTATTTCGATGCGCTACTACGAGCAGGGTAATGTGGTAAGTAAAGCCATATGCGTCCTTAAAAAACGGCAAGGCAGGCATGCTACTGAAATAAGAGAACTTTTCTTGACTGATGCCGGAGTACAGATCGGGGAGCCTATTCAAGTTACTGGGCTTGAGATGGGAGCGGCCACTTGACTTCACAATCAAGCGATTCCGCAGTTGTGATATTCACCCCACTTGCGGGTGATGCTGACACGTTGCGCGTAATCGTTGAAAAGGAGGGTGTAGCAGCTTTTGTATGCGGTGATGCCATAAGTTTTTATACGGCTCTAGTCGACTCTACTCTAGCAATCGTGATTACAGAAGAAGGACTGGCTGCATGTTCGCTTCAAGAGCTAAGTGCTGCAGTACGTGAACAGCGTGGATGGTCTGACATTCCAATTTTAGTGTTAGCTGGGGTTGATAGTCGCGGGATCGACAGTGAGCGTTTTGATCGTTTGGCTCAGGTAGGCAACGTCATTTTACTGACTCGACCTATGACGCGCTTGGCTTTAAAAATGGCGGTGCGCTCGGCGCTACGTACACGGCGCCTACAGTTCGCTGTCCGCGACCAACTTCAGGAACTGGCGCTCTATTCTGACCAGCTTGAGTCAACGATAGCAGAACGTACGCGATTGCTCGAACAGGAAGTCGCTGAGCGGCGCCGTGTCGAACATGCACTCGCCGAAGCGCGGCGGTTAGAATCGCTTGGGCAACTGACTGGTGGAATAGCCCATGATTTCAATAACCTTTTACAAGTCATATCAGGAAGTGAAACTCTCCTACGCATGGCACTTTCTACGTCGGCAGACCTCCGTGTGACACGTGCACTTGACGGTATCAGACGCGCAACTGGACACGGCGCGTCGCTGACTCAGCAGCTACTAGCTTACGCTCGCAAACAGCCCCTCACTAATGTATTAGTCGATTTAAACGCGCACCTTCAGTTAACGTTCGAGATGATCCAACGCTCTCTCGGACCCAATATAACGATTAAAAGAGTGATAGATTCGACGATATGGTCAGTGCTCGTCGATCCGACACAGCTCGACGCGGCTTTACTCAACGTTGCCGCAAACGCACGCGACGCGATGCCGGCAGGTGGCACTTTAACTTTGAAAGCTTGTAACTGGCAACTACCGGACGCCAGACTGCCTGAGGCTGCGCACCTTCAGGGAGAGTACGTCAATCTGTCACTGACTGATAACGGCGAAGGGATGTCTGACGATACGATGCAGCAGGCCTTTGAGCCATTCTTTACAACCAAAGAAGTTGGTAAGGGAACTGGACTGGGATTATCGCAAGTATATGGCTTTGCAATCCAGAGTCACGGTTTGGCATTTATTCGACGCGAAACCATTGGGACTACGGTTGGCCTTCTATTGCCACGCAGCTTTGGAGAGCTTCCTTCGTTTACCAGTCAGCCTACCCTCAATAGAATTGGCCTCGAAGGCCAACATATTTTATGTGTCGAGGACGATGTCGACGTAGCTGAATCAACTGTCGCGATTTTGCAGGCTATGGGAGCGACGGTGAAGTTAGTTACTAGTGCCGACGAAGCTATCGCAACACAATTGGTCGATATCGATGTCGTGTTTTCGGATGTGATGATGCCTGGTCAAATGGATGGTATCGATTTAGCGCGATGGATCGCTGCCAATTGTCCCGATCTTCCTATTGTTTTAACCAGCGGTTATATGGTGTCGCCAGAACGGCTACAAGGGCTGAATGTTCAATTGGTTAGAAAACCATTTACAACGAATATGGTGAGAGAAGCGCTGCTAAAGTCTTTGAATCGCCAAAGTGAAATATCCTAGGCGTGCCGCAGCTAATTCGATATTCATAGGGTCAGTCTCAGCTGTTAGCAAGTATGGTGAGCATAGCCTTGTACAGCAGCACCTTTCGTAGCATCTTTTCTAGAAGGTCCGCTTTTGGCCGAAACCCGCCTGTCGCGACTGGCGGCTTCTGACTCAAAGCGACCATCTGGCAAACAACCTTGAGCAGAGCCTTTCAGTCAGCGAGCCGCTATCTGTGCGTGCATGAGGGCCCGCGAATAGGTTGTATCGCTGAAGCCGGGATGCTTTGCAATAACCGCGCTGCAAATTTCCTTAAGGTCGCTGCGATCTTCGTAAAATGCAAGGTACAGGTTATGGGAATGTAGCAGAGAATTCGCTGTGCTGGACCATTGGTTTACCGTTTCAGGAGACAAGTCTCGAAAGACCTCAACCGGACTAATCCGCTCAGGCATGGGAAGCCAACGATTATGCTCCGCAATTTCAAACAAGGCGTCGGGGATTGCCATAGTTTTCACACGGTCAATAGTAGGGCGATTTCGCTCTTCTACGGCTGCTGCACTGGCTTCCGTCCTTACTTCGACCACGGGTGAGTCGTCGATTGCTTTGGTGCGCTTGTGCAACAGTTTGGTAAAAAGAGAACGAATAAAACTCATGGTGCAATCCTGAATATAAAAAAAACCTCGCCGTCGACCTGTAGCTGCCAGTCGACGAAAGTCCGGTTGTGGCCGAACCCGGCCGCTCGGTTGAGCATAGCAGGTTGCCAGGTCGAAAATCCAGCGGCCGGCGCCACAGGCCGGAAACGACCCGAAGCGGACAGCCGGCATAGCTATATCGGGCGGATTTCATGCTACCAAGCCCTACCAGAAAACCATGTATTTTCTAAATGCTCCACCATCATCCGGAATGCCCAAAATGTCAAAAATACGTCCAATGTAAGCTAAGCAGCTTTCTCGAAGTTCGGTGTCTTCTAAGTGAAATTCGTCAACGAACGCGTCCATCTGCGCCAGTACCCAGTTGCGGCTTGGATACTGTTCTACGCCATCGATAAGACGGTCCAGAAGCGAATTTAGTAGAGGCTCAAAGCGCATTCGCTCTTGCTCAGCCGAAGTGCCTGGTAGGTCGATGAACTTCGGTTCACCTCGCAATTTACGCATCTGCTCGACTTTTGCATTAGTTACTGAAATATGCATGTCTCGCGTACTACCTAAAACTACGGTGGCCACAGCTATGGCGGTTAATGAAAAAATAAGAAATCTACGTCGCATACTACCTACCAAAGAATGTCAATCCAATCGTCAAAATTTTGATGTGCGCTTTTATAACGGAAGGTTGCTCAGCTTACGACAGTCTGGTTCTGGCCGAACCCGGCCGTTCGGCCGAGCATAGCAGCTTGCCAGGTTGAAAATCCAGCGATGGCCGCGAGAGGCTGGTTTCGACCCATTGAGGACATTCGAGCTGCAATGTCAATCAGTCGCGACGACGCTTGCCTTCGGCGGCGCGTCGGGACATTCGTCTGCCCAGCGCGTGACTGTCATGTCGCGCAACTGTTCTCCCATGGAATCCATGCGGAGGCATTTCCCTTTTTTGGAGTAGTAAAGGATGCACCGTGAGCTGTCCATGGAGCACGAGTCCACCTCGAAAATTTTGTGGCTAGTGAGCTGCAATTCAGCACCGCTGTATTCATAACCGTCCGACGAATGCCGCCGTGTCGGCCTCCAGCCCTGCTTGAGAAGCTTGGCACGCGCCGGTAGCAGCGCTTCGCCCTCGGCGATGCCTGCAGGTCCGCGCTGGGTGCTTTTGTGCGCTCCGTCAGCAAAAGCCGCGCCGGCGGCGAAGCAGCATCCGGCCAAGGCAACAGTCGTGATCAAGCTCCTCATTTTCCCGTTCCTCCGGCGGCTCTGTAGCTCGCCAAAAATTCTGAATATTCGACATAGGGCTGCGGTGGATAATGGTTGGCAAGCCCAGGCCCCTCAGGCAGCGCGGCCCATTTGAGCGCCGCCTTTGGCATCGCGCCTGCCACGTCCCCCACCTTGATCTTGTCGATCACGCCGATGGTGCGCAGCATGTCGACGGCGATAAGGTCCTGCGTGTTCGGCGTGAAGTCGGTAAGTCCCATTTTGCCGCCGAACTGGCGCCATGTGTCAACTGTGATTTGGTACATGCCGGCAGCGGTGGTCCTACCTCCGAACCCCGCGCCCGGATGGGTCGAGGTGTCCGTAAATCGCCAAGGGTCATTTTTCTTGCCCTTGACCGCGCCATATTTAAAGTCATAGCCGCCACCCTCGGAAGCGGCGATCGCTTTGAGATAGGCCGCGACATTCGGATCGGCCAGATACACCTTGTTCTCCTCGAGTCGAGTATTCTTCTCCAGCGCGACGCGGATGGCCTTCGCCTCAGCGCTCTCCTTAGGCGTTGTCGTTGCGCGGGCTTGGTGCCGGAGGGTCCTGCCCGTTGGCGATGTTATGGTGGCTGCTGCGCTCATCGTGTCTCCTCAAACATAAATGTCGATGTCCTCGGCTTCGGCGGTCGACGACAGCATGTGGGTGTTGCCTTGACCGTCTGATACGCCGTGCTCGACTTTGCCGGAGGCCCGGACAATTGCGTATTCCGCGTGCGCCAAAATCTCGCCACTGTGCGCGTCGATTAGGACGAAGTGGTCGTCGTAAGAGGCGTCCTTCGAGGCAGCAGCTTGGTTAGGCTCCAAACCGTCAGCTGTCGCCGCGGCCGCTGCCGCCGTAGCGATCGGCGCAGTCGAGGCGCGTGCGCCCGACCCTGAGCCAACTTCAATCGTGTCGGTTATCTGGGAGGCAATCAGCGTAGCTCCGCACGACGTCTTCATGCCCTCGACCGCGATGCTAATGCCCATCATGCTGGCGTTCATGGCGCCTTCAACGATCACGGGCGAACCCGAGCATTTAGGACAGTGGACTCGGTGCCCGACCCCAGCAGCAGGCTTGCCGTGAATAATAAGGAACTGGTGCCCCTCAACAACGATTCCGCCATGCGAGGTCCTGTCACCCATCCTGATGATTGCTTTGTCTCCCAACTTGTCTTCCCTTCTGCCGCGTGGCGGCACGGTCTTGCTTGATTAGCCTTGTTCTGAAACGCTGGCCTCCAGCTCGTCGTGATGAGCTCGCCGAGGTGCGGCCCCTCGTTGCATGAAGTCCCGATTGTCGTGCCTACCTTGAGCAGAGCGACCATCTTCCGCCGCCCAAAGTAACAGCTCGCGCGAGCTCTTCTTGCTAATCGGCCTGCAGGTCGTGGACGAGCCAAAAGTGTTCACGCTCAGAAATGAGGACAACCGGCCGTCCATCATAGTGGTCTACTCGTCCTGCTCTGCTACCAAACTCAATTTCAGATTTAACTGGGAATGAACGGCAGCTGTTGGCCGGTTCCGGCCAGTCGGCCCAGCTTAGCAGGTTGCCAGGGCGAAAAGCTAGCCGTGGCGGCGACAGGCTGCAACTGACCCGAAACGGTATTCAGTTGTAGCGCGATGGGCAGGGCATGTTAGGATTTTGCTATCCTGACATTCCCTGAGACCGCAATGACACTTTCCCGCTTTTTTGTCACATTTATCGCTGCAGCGCTGATGGCGGACGTGCGTGCCCAATCGGTTCCGCTGGACGCAGCCGGCTATACGGACTTCGTTGCTGCCGCCGCCAGGCGCGTGTCGGGCGATACGGTGGTCACCGTCAAAGGTCCGTTGCGCGTGGCGGTAGGCGATCTGGATGTCCGCTTAGACCGCGCCTTCGCGCACTGCTCAGACAAGCCGGCCGAATGTGCCGCCGAGGTCGACCAGTTTGCTAAAGCCATTGGCCAGGTCCTCAAGCAGAAAAATGCACCCCTTGATCCAGCGACTGTACAACTGGTACTGCGTTCCGACGACTATATCAAGCGTGCTCAGGCCTCGTTCGGCACTGACGGACCGACGCTGCAGGTACGACCGCTAGTGCCTGGGTTGCTGGTCGTGGCTGTGCTAGATACGCCGCGTGCCATCAGGCCATTGGATGAACGCGACCTGAAAAAGTTGAACCTGCAGCAGGACCAGTTGTTTGCATTGGGCGGTGTAAATTTACTGGCGAGCCTGAAGCCCTTGTCCGTTGTGGCGCCCGCGGTGACAGCGGGCCAGATTGGCACGATTAAACCAGGCTTCGCCGAGGTGGGACGCGTGGCACTGCCGCTGGAGTGGACAGTGTTGGCGCAGGCCCAGCATGGCGAACTGGTGATTGCGGTGCCGACCACGGACCAGGTCTTGTACATTTCTGAATCGACGCCTGCGGCGATCGATGCGCTGCGCGCATTGTCGCGGCGCCTTGGATCGAGATCGCAGAATCCGCTGGCGCCGGAAACGTTGCTGCGCTGGTCGGACGGTCAATGGAAAGTGGTCAGATAAGCGGGTGCCTTCGCCCTCGTGTGCTCCGAAGTATCGGAAGGAATGAGTTTCCTTGGTGTTTGATCGTATTGAAAATTTGTTTGCCACCGGCCGCTTGTGCCGGTTCCAGCCGGTCGCCTAGCATAGCAAATTGCGGGGTTGAAAATCTATCGACCACAGCAACAGGCCGCTGTCGACCCGAAGCAGACATACATAACATCAAACGCACTATGGTTTAACGAGCTTCTCAAGCCTGATTTCGTTCGGCTTGAATGACTGCAACCATTGGGTTATACCGTCCTTGTCACTGCATTCCAGCTCGTATCCTGGCGGATTTTCGTAGATTTCAATGACCCATGCGACGTCACCCACTTGCGGCTGGCGAATGTCGCCACCTTCCGAACATACGGGCTTGCGTAGCTCTTCGATCCTGACTGCGTCATAGAGCTTTATTGTTGGGTCTAGCATCGCATCTCCCGGCGAATCTTATGTCTCGAAACGAATGACTGCTTCTGGCCGAACCCGGTCGTTCAGGCCAACATAGCAGGTGGCAAGGTTGAGAAGTCACTGACCGTCTCGACAGGCCGCTGTCGACCAAAAGCAGGCGTTCGTTACCTCCGATTACGATCGCGCTTTAGCCAACGCCTGCTGCAATTTCGTGATGAGTTCTTCGACTTCGCGTTCGCAGAGATCTAACGGGTCACCATGCGAGCCTACGGCGATAACACAAATCGCAGAGCCGTCATACCAAACGTCCAGGCGGACTTGCTCAAAGAGTTGAAGCATGAAAATTCCTTGGGTGGTTCATAGGACCGCTTTTGGCCGAACCCGGCCGTCGCGCCCAGCATAGCAGTTCACCGGACCTACAATCCAGTGGCCGCGGCGACAGGCTGCATCCGACCCGAAGCGGACCTACAGCAGAAGGATCGTGAGGCGTCCTTGGGTCGCTAAACTGTGGCAAGCATTATGGCTTGCCTGATGCAGGGATGCGTTTGCGTTCGGGGAAGCTGAATCCATTTTTTGCCCCATAGAACTCATCCTTGAATTCCATGCATCCATTACACGGTTGAACTTCTTCAAGCGCTGCTATGCGCTGTTCAGTTAGCTGCATCAAACACAAGTACATCGAAAAGTTATAGCCGCTTCCGCCCTGCATCGCTTCGTTCTGGAACCTGCACTCTGTATCGCGGAAAGCGATCCATGCCCGTTGCGCGCTTTGCAGGCCTTGTGGCTTGACGAGGGCGGACATCAAAGTCTTATAGATAACGTTCAAGCGCCTGTCGGATTCTTCCAGCTCCCGACTCATACAGAAAGTGTTTTCCAAATTCTTACTTTTTTCACAGTGTTCATGCTTTATCGACGCCATATCGCCTTTTTGCCCGGACGCCTTGGCTGAAGGAGACAGCAAGAGGGACGAAACGATGACTCCGAACATGACCAACCGACCAAAAACAGCGATTCTCACTAACAATACCTCCTCCTGACAGTTAATCGATCAGTGTCCGCTGTTGGCCCAGGCTGTGTAAAAACAGAATTTGGCACTGGTCGGCTTCTTAGCGACGCTGCTACCTCGTTTAAACGATCCAGGAAGCGCGTAGCGGGGCAATATTTTTCTTTGGAGTTCTCTTCACTATTGC